>Ga0114956_1003755_pt1 | contig 11705 bp, 9 predicted proteins | sample MaitaG_FD_87304 | JGI IMG/M metagenome (GOLD analysis project Ga0114956, IMG submission 87304) | Marine algal microbial communities from Maine, USA - Maine_Asex2 metaG | ecosystem: Host-associated > Algae > Red algae > Unclassified | place: Maine, USA | collected 2015-01-05 | reverse complement strand
CAGTTACTGAATTACTTAGTGAGTGAGTAAGTGAGTTGCTCCCCTTGGATACATCGCCTTTCAATTTTCGTGAAGGAACCGAATTGGTGAGTTGGTGAGTTGGTGAGTTGGTGAATTGCTTACGATGATTTTACTTAACTAGCAACAATAATACTTGAAGGTTCTCATAGTGAATTCAACCCGTTTATCTCAAGACAGCTGTAAATTCTGAGCCATTGCTCCATCTCCGAAATCTCCTTTTGGTCGCATCACTTTTCTCCATGTTAGCCTCACAAAGTAGAAAAATCTTCGCCCTCAGACCCTTCGATTTTTTGATCAAAAAAACTAAATCATTAAATACAACATTCAACAAATAAAAAAAGGAGACCCAAACGGATCTCCTTTTTATCAATAATTAAATTATCATTCAAATTAATTAACCTGGACTAGGTTGGGCAAAACCAGTGGCTGGCAAAAAGTGTCCCGGGTGATAACCAGGGTTTCTTTCAGTTGGCTTAATGTCACCAAATCTCTTGTGAGAAGAAATTCTGTGCTTCCCTCTCCACAAGAATAAAGCAGGTGCTTCTTCAAACTGAATGTCTTGCCATTTGTGGTACAAACGAGTTTGCTCTTCTTTGGTCACCGCTAAACCAATTTCCTCAATCAACTTATCAGTATCCTCGTTTCCAAAACCACTATAGTTTGAACCTCCGTTGTAAGACTCTGTATGCCAAATTTGCTTGGGATCAGAAGGACGAGGGTCCATTACCCAAGCACCCAACCAAATTTCCAAACTATGGCTTTTCAATCGTTCCAGCATCACCGACCAATCCAATGGGTTGGCAGTAACTTTCACACCAGAGCTTTTGAAAGCCTCTTGGAATGCCAGAACCCAGTTCTTTCCTGTATCGTTTCCTGAAGGATAAGAAATACTCAATTCCAATTCGGTCAACTTCCCATCGATTCTCTTGTCCAGCACACCATTTCCATTTTCATCTGCCCATCCAGCTTCGGCAAGTAATGCTTGCGCTTTTTTAACATCGTACTTTCTTCGTGGAATCTCCTTATAGATGTGCTTACCCATTGCTGGCAATATTCCATGAGATATCGGAATACTAACTCCGTAATTCAGCTGATCAATCAACTCTTCGATGTCAACCAAGTGATCGATGGCATAACGAACTTTTTTATCACTCAACTTAGGATTCTTCAAATTGTAGCCCATGTAGGTATATCCAATACTTGGAATCTCACTACGATTAAAATTTTGGGTGTATTTCTTTGATTTTTTGGGAAGCTCCAACCAATCTTTCATCGGAATGGTAGCCAATAAATCCAATTTGCCTGACTTCATTGCAGTAATGGCAGTGGTTACATCATTAACAATTTCAAACACAACTTTAGCAGGTCCTGGATCGAAAAACATATTGGTCCCTTTAAGTTTGTCTCCCCACCAGTCCTCTTTACGCTCTAGTATCAATCGCTGACCTGTCGTCCATGACTTCAAACGGTAAGCACCACCACCAATGGCCATCTCTGGTTCACGGTTCAGTTTAGTGTCGTTGTATGCCTGTGCAAATGCCATATTTTCAGGACTGTCCATAACAGATGCCTTCCCTTCTACAATTTGTGCAAAGGAAATTTTGTCCGATAGTCCATTGGGATCGTAAATATGTTTTGGAATGATGATGGTTTCAGATCCAGAAACGTGTTCAGCCAAAATGTACACTTTGTTACAAACGAAAGTGAACTTTTGAGGGTTGTCAGGGTATCTTCTTATCTCCGTGATGAACTCGAGGTAAGGTCGAAGGTTGGCAGCATTCACTTTCGGGTTTTTAACTGCTTTGATGCTAAATTCTACATCGTCTACCGTGATGGGTTTCCCATCGTCCCAAGTGGCTTCATCTCGAAGCTCGTAAGTAATTTCCAATCCTTTGCCATCATTCACTTTCTCAATTATTGGCAAGTCTTTGGCCAAGAAAGGAGTGAGTTCGAGGGTTTCATGATCGATCTCCAACAGTCTCAGGTGCATCAATCGCTTGATTTCGGTAGCATACGCACCCGTAGTATTGTGGGGGTGTACGCCAGAAGGATCTGATGCAAATCGAATGACCACCTTATCATCGAATGCCTTTCCCTTTTTTTCTGAATCTTCGCAAGAACTAAAAGCGAGCATCAGTGAAACAAGCAAGACGCTAGTCATTGCTATGGAAAGACTGTGAACAAAGCCTTTTTTCATGTGTTTTACAGTTTATGTATAGTGAATTAATTAGCAAATTTGAGTCTTTCAGCGCTCCTGTCCTACTGTATACAATACATTGCTTGAAGACCAATATAGATACGAATTTAGGAAAATACGCTTAGATACACCCTACATTACAAGCTCAGCGTTGTCTACTAGCCTTCAGATCAGCCTTAAACATGAATGAGATCGTATTAATTAGTGGTGGAACCGGTATGGTTGGCCAAAAACTGACGCAGCTACTGGTAGAACAGGGCTATAAAGTACGACTTCTTAGTCGTAAGAAGCAGAATCATGAACATGCTGAAGTCTTTCAGTGGGATGTCGAGTCTGGGAAGATGGATGAAAAAGCTTTGGAAGGAGTTCATCACTTGGTTCATTTAGCAGGTGCAGGCATTGCCGATCGCCCCTGGACAGCCAAAAGGAGGCAAGAAATTATCGACAGTCGAGTAAAGTCAGCTCAAATACTGTTGAAAGCAATTGAGAATCTAGAAGAAAAGCCACTGAGTTTTATTTCAGCTTCAGCAGTTGGGTTTTACGGTGACTCAAAAGAGCAAACTTTCCGAGAAACGGATGCTGCATCTGATTGTTTTCTAGGTAAAACTTGCCAATTGTGGGAATCGGCTAGCAAAAAGATCAAGAAAATGGGTGTTCGCCGAGTCGTTTTACGGATCGGCATTGTTCTTTCGGGAGAGGGCGGAGCATTGCCCAAGATGGCTGGCCCTGTAAAGTTTGGAGCAGGAGCCTACTTTGGCAATGGCCAGCAATGGTACTCTTGGATTCATGTTGATGACTTGGTGCGCATGTTTGCCTTTGCCATTCAACAATCGAAGTTGGAGGGAATCTACAATGCAGTAGCTGAAGAGCCGGTAAACAACAAAGACCTCACACGGGCCATAGCAAAACAATTGGGCAGACCCTTTATTGGCATTCCCACACCAGCCTTCGTTCTTCGCCTAGCCATGGGCGAAATGTCAAACATTGTGCTTTATTCAACCAAAGTTTCGGCTGAAAAAATCCTCTCTACCGGATTCAAATTTGAGCACAGTACGATTGAATCGGCCCTAAATGCGGTATATCCAAGCAAATAGGGGCTTTAAGTATCAAACTTTCGTTAAAAAAGACGGCTGTATTACGTCAGTGTCTTCTTAGAAAGGCTAGGAATGCCGATCTTTGCGGCTTGATACAAAAAGCTGACATGAAAATCTTTTTACAAATTTGTTTGGTGAGTACTCTACTATGTTTGGTAGGCTGTAAACCAAAAACTGGTGCCTTGATCGCACCCGATGAGATGGAAGCCAACAAGGCAGAAGTCGAGATGGAAGAAGTTAATTTGGCAGAAATCGAGGTGACCGCCCCTGCCAAAACACCTTACAACGCTTCCGAGTCGAGAATCAATGACTTGCAACATACTAAGTTGAAAGTTTCTTTCGATATGCCCAACCGTCATTTGAATGGAGAAGCTTGGTTGGATTTGCATCCGCATTTTTACCCAACTAAGACGGTTGATTTGGACATGAAAGGATTCGACATCCACGAAATTTCTTTGATGAAAAACGGATCGAAGAGCAAGTTGGAGTATGACTACGACGGTCTTGTTGCCACCATCATGCTCGACAAAGAGTATGTAGGCGGTGAAGATTACTCGCTGTATATTAAGTACACGGCAAAGCCTTACGAATTGGTATCGGTTGGAAGTGCAGCGATTACAGAAGATCGCGGCTTGTATTTCGTGAATCACGATGGATCTACCGATCAACCTCAACAGATTTGGACACAGGGTGAAACCGAGGCTTCCTCTTGTTGGTTCCCTACGATTGACACCCCAAATGAAAAGACTACACAAGAAATCTACATCACAGTAGAAGATCGATTCAAGACCATTTCGAATGGTGATTTAGTGAGCTCTTCAAAAAATGCAGACGGAACACGTACCGACTATTGGAAGCAAGACAAGCCGCACGCGCCCTACCTTTTTGCGATGGCTATTGGTGAGTTTATAGAGACCAAGGACAGTTGGAACGGAATGGAGGTGAACTACTACATGGAGAAAGAGTTTGGCGATTACGGCCAGTTGATTTTTGGAGCAACACCTGAAATGTTGACTTTCTTCTCTGATGTGTTGGACTACCCATACCCTTGGGACAAATACCACCAAATTGTGGTACGAGATTTTGTATCGGGTGCGATGGAGAATACCGGTTGCGTACTTTTCTTTGATGGTTTGAACCTTGATGATCGTACTTACCTCGATGAGACCCATGAAGACATTGTAGCGCACGAACTTTTCCACCATTGGTTTGGTGATCTAGTGACTTGCGAATCTTGGGCGAATTTGCCTTTGAATGAGTCATTCGCCACATACGGAGAGTACTTGTGGATCGAGCACAAATACGGTCGTCCTGCAGCTGAATTGCACCGTTTGAAAGACATGTGGCAATACTTGAGTGAGGCAAACAATGGTAAGAAAGTAGACATGATTCGCTATGACTACAAAAACAAAGAGGACATGTTTGACTCTCACTCTTATGCAAAGGGCGGTTGTATTTTGCACATGTTGCGCAACATCGTTGGCGATGAAGCTTTCTTCAAGAGCTTAGGCGTTTACTTGAAGCAAAATGAATACAACACGGTTGAGATCCACAATTTGCGATTGGCTTTTGAGGAAGTAACGGGAGAAGACTTAAACTGGTTCTTCAATCAGTGGTTCTTGAACTCAGGTCATCCAATTTTGGAATTTGACTACGATTACGATGCAGAACTCGGTCGACAAAATATCACCGTGAAGCAATTGCAACCGGAAGATCCATTCGTTTTGCCGATGGCAATCGAGATTGAATTGGAAGGCCGCAGCGAACGTTACGAAGTAACATTGGAAGAACGCGAGCAAACTTTCAGCTTTGACGTTTCATCGGAGCCGGTACTGGTTCATGGAGACGCTGATAAGTACTTGCTAGCGGAAGTAACACACAACCGAGCGGAGACGAGTTTCTTGCACCAATTCAACAATTCTAGAAATTATGTATCTCAAAGAGAAGGCCTTATGGGTTTCCGTGAGAAACAAAATGAGAGTGAATATGCACAGGCAATGTTGTCTGCCTTGGACGATCCAAAATGGATGATCAGAAGTCGCTCATTGGGCAACATCGATCTCGAAAAGATTGCAATGAAAGATAAGTTCATTGCCAAGTTCAAGGACCTAGCAAGCAATGACGAAAAGTCTGCTGTTCGTTCAAATGCCATTCAGTTACTCGCTGGATTGGAAGACAAAGCACACCAATCAGTATTCGAAAAAGGATTGAATGACAGAGCTTACAGTGTTGTAGGTTCGGCCATTGCAGGTTTGGGAGCTGTTGATGAGAAAGCAGGAATGGCAGCAGCCCGGAAGTGGAAAGACAGCAACTCTGATGAAGTAGTTAGTGCTGTGGCGAGTGTATACGCTCAAGAAGGCGGTGAAGAAGGGTCAGAATACTTTCAAAGCAAGTTGGACAAGGTTAGTGGTGGTGCGAAGTACGAATTAATGGAGAAGTACGGAAGCTACTTGATGAACGCTGAAGATGATAAGTTGATTGAGAAAGGCATCGCTAGTTTGGCCGAAACGGGCATGAATGATAAAACATGGTGGATACGCATGAGTGCCGTTAGAGCATTGGCTGATGCGCGAGGAGCTTGGTCGGGTAAAGCTGACATGTTAGACGATAGCAGCAAAAGCGAAATCTTGAAAGGCCACGTTGACAAAGTGGATAACTTGATAGACAAAATCAAGGAACAAGAGAAGAATCCTCAATTGCAAATGATCTACAGCCGTCTCTAGTTTGAAGGTTAATATTTGAGTTGATGGTAAATTCTTTTGCACGTAAGTAAATTGTGCTTTATCATTGCATTATGTTGAATAAAGAAAATACATGTTGTTGCACTTGTAAATCACCTAGGTGGTAGAGTGCTGCATGTAGTAAAATACGAAGCCCTTCCACTCTATTGTGGAAGGGCTTTTTTTTATCTCTTTTATTCAATATTGAACTTTTTATTTTTTCTCTTTTAGATTATTTACAAATGAAACTTAACCAAAGCACGAATTTCTGCACTTGTTGCTGTTGTTGCTTTTGTCTTTCCAGACAAGGAAGCGCATTCTATGCAATTGGTTAAAGCAAAGTACTAAACCAGTTCAAAGAAGGCCTTCCATTACGGAGGGCCTTTTTTTTTGTTGAAAAATTCAAACAAAGATTTCCAAAACATTACAACCATAAACGAGATGAGTACAGGTAATTCAAACCAATTGGCACAACAACATTCACCAGAACCTTTGAGAATTGGGGCCAAGGCACCCGGATTTAAAGTAAGCACTACCCTGGGAACAATCGATTTTAATGAATACCGAAAAGACAGTTGGGTGATTCTATTTTCTCACCCAGCAGATTTCACCCCAGTATGCACCACTGAATTGGTAGCCTTTTCTCAACAGAAAGATTGGTTTACGAATCGAGAGACGAAGCTGATTGGTGTAAGCGTTGACAGCATTCACTCTCACTTGGCTTGGGTACAAAATGTAAAAGAGAAGACCGGGGTAGAATTCAATTTCCCAATTGTAGCGGACGTAAACAAGACCGTTGCCGATCTATATGGAATGATCCACCCCGATGCGAGCTCTACCGCAACGGTACGAACGGTCTTCATCATTGACCCAGAAGGCATCATTCGATTAATCATTACTTACCCATTGAATGTCGGTAGAAATATTGAGGAGATTAAGAGAGTAGTAACAGCCTTACAAATTGCCGACTCGGAAAAGGTAGCTACTCCAGCCAATTGGAAGCCCGGAGAAAAAGTAATCGTACCACCGCCGAAATCCTTAAGTGATATTGAAGCCAACACGAATACCGGATATGAAAGAATTGATTTCTATCTGCAAAAGAAAGAATTAGCAATACAGGTTTAGAAATTTTTCAGGGGATCTCATTCCCTTAAAGGTTGGTTGATGGGAGAGACAATTTGAAAGTTGTCTCTCCTGACCAAACTAAAAACAACTAAAGAGAATACAAAAAAATAACTCGATAAAATCGCATGCAAACGGCCATCAAACATATTGACCAAGCAGAATTACTTGCAGTGGAGAAACAAATTGGGAACACCAGATTGAAACGATTTCCGTACCTAGAAGGGAATAAAGGTGTAGAGATTTATGGCAAACTTGAATGGGAGAATTTAAGTGGGAGCATTAAGGCAAGGGCAGCATTCTACATCATTAAAGACGCTTTTCTCCGTGGATTTCTGGCAGGAGGCAAACGCCTTTTAGATGCGAGCAGCGGAAATACAGGAATTGCCTATGCTAAGATTGCCCAAATTTTGGGGATCCCCGTTACACTCTGTATTCCTGAGAATGCAAGTCGAGAACGAATCAAAAAATTAAGAGCGCTAAATGTAGAGCTCATTCTTACTTCGCGATTTGACTCAACCGATGGAGCTCAAAAGAAAGCCCTACAACTCAAAAGTAAAAATCCGGATTTGTACTATTACGCAGATCAATACAAAAACGAAAACAACTGGCGAGCACATTACAATGGCACCGCCGAAGAAATTTGGAAACAAAGTCAAAATCGGATCACACATTTCATCAATGCCATCGGCACAAGTGGAACTTTCGTTGGTACTGGCCGCAAATTGAAGGAATTGAATCACGACATAAAGCTGATAGCCCTACAACCAGATTCGGCTCTGCATGGAATGGAAGGTTGGAAACATTTGGAGACAGCCATCGCTCCAGAAATCTACGATGCTTCAGTTGCGGATGAAGTTCGAGAGATAAGCACCGAATCAGCGTACAAAATGATACGCCGTGTAAAGCAAGAAGAAGGTCTTTTGATCAGCCCATCTGCCGCCGCTAATTTGGCAGCAGCCAGCAAATTCAGTAAGGAAATAAATACAGGAGTAATTGTTACAACTTTGGCAGACAATGCCGATAAATACGGAGAAATAATCGACTTTCTTTTCCCGAAATAAGAGTAGCACCATCAAATAGCAAAAATGACCCAGAAATTACACGTACGAATAGATGAGGCAGCGAGCAAGATCGTCATCAATGATGGTGAAAAGACTTTTCCCGATGAGTGCTGTGGCTTCCTCTTTGGGTTAGAAGAAAATGGTGAACGCAAAATCACCTTAGCTCAAGAAGTACACAATAATAAAGAGGGCGACAAAAAAAGAAGGTTTGAAATCCACCCCTTTGATTACATGAAGGCGGAAAGATATGCGCTGGAAAACGACTTGCAGCTATTGGGAGTTTATCATTCTCATCCGCAACATCCGGCCATACCTTCTGAACATGATCGCGTGGTAGCAATGCCATTTTTTAGCTATGTCATTGTATCTATCATTGATGGAAAGTTGGATGATTTGAGGTCATATCGACTGAATGATGGGAAGGAGTTTGAAGAGGAAGCTCTAGCGAATGTGATATTAAGCTAATAGCGAGACTGCTTGGCATTTATGTAATCTTCAATCGGCAATCCGCAATCTGCTGACGAATTCTTTGCAGTAAGCAGTAAGCAGTAAGCAGTAAGCAGTAAGAAAAAAAGATGAGATCGAAAAACAAGAAAAATAAAACTGAGGACTACAATCGAAAAACAAGAAAAGCTGTAAGCTGTAAGCTGTAAGCTGTCTAAATAAAAATTCAATCTTACAAGAAAAAATACAATGGCAAAAATTATAATTCCAACACCACTACGGAAATTTACTGGCAACGAATCAACATTCGAATCCAAAGGAAAGTCCGTTCAATCGGCAGTTGAGGAATTGGTAACTCAAAATCCCGATTTAAAAAAGCACATACTAAATGACGATGGAAGCATTCGATCGTTTATTAGAATATATGTCGGAGAAGATGACATCAATTCACTGGAAAAAGAAGCGACAGTACTCGACGAAAAATCCGTCGTGAGCATTGTTCCTGCGATTGCTGGAGGAACGTACTAAATTCACAGACCAACTTAAAAACAACCATGAGCAATATAGATTTAACAAAGGAAGAATACGCTCGCTATGCCAGACACATTACCATTCCAGAATTCGGGGTGGAAGGTCAGAAGAAATTGAAGGCAGCTAAAATTCTTGTTGTTGGAACGGGCGGCTTGGGCTCTCCTGTCCTACTTTACCTAACGGCAGCAGGAGTTGGTACCATCGGCATTGTAGATTTTGACGTGGTCGATCGCAGCAATTTACAGCGACAGATTTTGTTCGATGAGCGCGACATTGGCAAGAAGAAAGTACGGGCAGCCAAGGAGCGTTTGAATGCATTAAATCCGCAAGTGAACATCATCGCGCACGAGACGATGTTAACGTCTGACAATGCCCTCGAAATCATAAAAGATTATGATCTTGTAGCGGATGGCACTGACAATTTCCCAACCCGCTACTTGGTAAATGATGCTTGTGTTTTATTGGGAAAGACGAATGTCTATGCTTCCATTTTCAGATTCGAAGGCCAAGTATCGGTCTTCAACTACACCAATAATGCTGGAGAACTAGGGCCAAATTACAGGGATTTATTTCCTGAGCCACCACCTCCAGGCCTTGTACCAAACTGCGCTGAAGGAGGCGTACTGGGCGTTTTACCAGGAATCATAGGTAGCCTTCAAGCCAGTGAGGTTATTAAGGTGATAACCGGAGTTGGTGAGCCCTTGAGTGGTCGTTTGTTTCTACTGGATGCCGCGAGTTTCACAACACGAACATTGAAAGTGAAACGCTCTAAGGACAATCCTTTAAATGGCAAAAATCCCACACAAAGCAAGCTCATCGACTACCAACAATTTTGCGGAATCCTCGATAACAATGAGAGCGACCAAGCCGTCAAAGAAATAGATGTACACGAATTGAAGCAGCTATTGACAGAAGGCAGTGAGTTTCAATTGGTCGATGTCCGCGAACCTCATGAGTATGAAATTGCGAATCTGGAAGGCGAGTTAATTCCACTAGGTGTTATTAAAGAACAATCCGATAGAATCGCCCGCGACAAAAAAGTGGTGATCCATTGTAAGTCTGGACGACGCTCTGCGAAAGCGATTGAGCAGCTACAGGAGCTCTATGCATTGGACAATTTATACAACCTGAAAGGTGGGATTTTGGCCTACGCTAAGGAGGTTGATGAAAGCATCCAAGCTTACTAAAGAGAGAAGAGCTTATTGAACTAGCCAACAAGTGAATTGCTTGCAAGGCGTTGGTTTGATTTGGAGCCGAGGACGGTTTCCAACAATTGTTACAGAGTTTTTAGGTTTTATAGGTTAATTGGTTAAGGGGAGCTTCGGCTCCCTTTTTTTATGCCCTCCACTAAACCGAGGTCCATCATTTATCCGTTCCACCTTATCATTACAACGTAAAAATAACCTCAATAACGTATAATTACGTTACAAAACGAATTATTACGTTATATTCGTATTATGAAGGAACTAACCAAAGTTGAAGAGGAGGTCATGCAAGTGATTTGGAATCGAAAAAAAGGTCTAGTTAGAGATTTCATAGAAGACCTACCCGATCCCAAACCGCCATATAGCACGATATCATCTGTGGTTCGAATTCTAGAAAAGAAGGGCTTTGTCAATCACAAAGCTTATGGTAAAACCCACGAATATTTTCCGGTAATTGCCAAAGATGACTACCGAAAATTCGTCCTCAATTCATTGGCGGAGCGGTTCTTTTCTGGCTCTCCGAGGGCGCTCATGTCCTTTTTTGCTCGTGAAGAAAAACTCGGTTTAAAGGATATGTCTGAGATCATTTCGGAAATCAAAAAAGCAGAAGACAATGATTGAATACCTAGCAGGGACTTTGTTAAGTTTGGGGATTGTCTTTGGCAGCCATTGGCTCTTCTTTCGGCAGGAAACCCATTTCAGATGGAATCGTTTCTGGTTGTTGGGTGGCACTCTATTTAGCTTACTTCTTCCGATGCTTTCACTACCCTCAACCACAGCCATTCGTTGGGCACAAATGAAACTACCTGAGGTGATCATTTCTCCCCTCTCCCACCCTACTGCGAATTCAACCCTAGGTCTAAACGATCTCCTACTATTGGTCTATGTTTCGGGTTGTATCATCATGCTACTACGACTGATTCATCAATCGTGGCAACTCCGGAACATCATTCAAAAATCAGCCGACGGTCAAGAAATTGGCGGAATGCAGAAGGTAAGTACAAGTTCTGTTGCATCCTGCTCATCTTTTTTCTGGTATCTTTTCGTACCTCGAGAATTTGACATTTCGAACAGTCGAGACAGAAGTATTTTCTTTCACGAACGTGCCCATCAACAACAGGGGCATTCCTTCGATCTTCTAATTTTCCAAGCTTTACGTTGCGGCTTGTGGTTCAATCCGTTTTTGTATCTAATAGAAAAAGATTTGCGCATCGTACATGAATTTCAGGCGGATGTCGCAGTCATTCAATCAGGTGAACAAAAATCAGAATACATGAAAATTCTTGCACAGCAGGCTTTTCCTCAAT
>Ga0114956_1003753_pt1 | contig 11710 bp, 8 predicted proteins | sample MaitaG_FD_87304 | JGI IMG/M metagenome (GOLD analysis project Ga0114956, IMG submission 87304) | Marine algal microbial communities from Maine, USA - Maine_Asex2 metaG | ecosystem: Host-associated > Algae > Red algae > Unclassified | place: Maine, USA | collected 2015-01-05 | reverse complement strand
TTGAATTTTATCTTGGCTTCTTATAGCCCATACTCTCCGCATTCATGCCTTCTGGAAATTCACTAGAGATTACCGTGAAATCAAATTGTTGTACATCTAAAAAATCTACTGGAACTTTAATGTTTTTTACGCCATCCAGTAATATTTGGTCACTCATACATTGAGCTATGGTAGAACTAGTATTAGGACTAGTCGCCAAATGCAAATCTCCACCTACAAAAATAGATTTGCTAATAGTTGCCTGACTAAGCGAACCATCATTCGCTTCATTCAATACATCTAAGCTAGTCCCATTATTATAAAAAGTCGCATTTTCAATAAAGGCAGAAGAAGCCTCTTTTAGATTAATAGCTACCGTGCAATCCACAAACAGATTATTAATCACAAATAGCGAATCACTAGGACCAAAACCCTCACTTCCCAACTCTAAAGCTCGGTCGTGTACCTGATAAAATTCATTGTCTTTTATCAAGGTTTTGGAACAATGATTTTGGTCGATGGCATCATCGTTCATTCCCTCAAAATAGCAACCACTAATTTCGCCATTTTTACAATCAATATATTCCACCGCATCAGGGACTTTTATAAAGGTGCAATTTCTGACAATGGGCCCTTGTACTCTATGTAATAAAAATCCTTCGCCTTGATTATTCCAATTAACAGTACAGTTCTCTATTAATAATTGCCCATACCAAAATCGAGCAACTGCATCATCCCAAACGAGTTGCTGGTTATTCGTAAATGTTACATGGTGAATGTGATTATTCGTTTGAAAGGAAGTAATCAATCCATTGGTGAGTGTCGCATAGGCAAGCGTAAAGTTCTCGCAACTCCCCTTTAGATCAAGTATTCTGTGGTTACCCATTGGGTTTTCTATGGTCAAGCGGATCCTGTTATCGGGTGTGCCAACTATATAAATATCCCCATCGCCAATAATGGTCGCTTCGGGTTCAAAAAATACTTCTGTTCCGGGGGCAATGACTAATTTCTCGTTTTCTTGGACAATAAAGGTATCTGCCACACTTACAATTCCGCTCCATTCAATGATGATTTCTGGGCGTATATCCTCTTTGTTGCAAGCACAAAAAATACTTAATATAATTAGGAAAGGTAAGAGTTTATTAATAGGTAAGTAGTTCATATTTTCTATTGTTATAGACGCTAGAGGTCAGCAATTGGGCAAGAACTGCCAGATTTTTAAAATCTGGCAGTTCTAGTCCACTAACCTCATACTGGCATATCTAGTCAACGTCATAAGTCTGACATCTGACAGAAAAATGTAATTTTTCGGTCTGACATCTGACTTTTATTTAGCAAGCCAATCCATCCCATTTACATATTTCGAGTTTTTACTCAAGCGATACGGCCAATGCTGAAAAGTAGCCGCTGCTGCCTTATCTGCTGCCAATAAATATTTTAATTCTAATATAAAAGTATTCAAATTATTGGGCTTTTGCAAAGAAGGATTTTGCCAGTAATTAGGATGGTAAAAAGCCATATCCTCATCTAGTGTTAGTCTAAATTGCTTATCAACAGATTGAAAATAAGTCCGTTGATAGGTATTGACCAACACAGGTTGTAATAACTGCATTTCGTACATAATAGTATCGGGGATTTGTCCTTCAGTAGCCAATTCTATGAAAAAATCAGTAGTTAATTGGCGAGACAATTCAAATGCAGGTAAGGGGAAAACTAATTTATCTCCCACTAAACCCGATTTTAATTTAATTTCTAATTGGGGCTTTTGAGCTACACCTAATTCTGTACCATACCATCTAATTCTGATTTTTTTTCTTTCGGCTATGCCTATTTGATTGGCTTTATAATATTGTAATTGTTGGGTGTCAAAATAGATATTGTTAATCTGCCGAGGCTGAAATATGGGTCTAAAAAATGCTGGATGATGATTGATGTAATATAATACCTGTTGCTTCTCTGTTGCTTCAATTCTGCATTTCCGTTCGTATCTTAAATTATTACCTGCTTGCGTTCGTACCATTCTTAATTATTCATTCTTAATTCTTCATTCCTTCACTCACTCTTAGCCCCAAATTCCACCCCATACATCCGTTCCTTGACCTTATCTGATGCCGTCAATTGTTCCCCATTCAATCGAATAATCGAGCCTTTTTCCAATAAATGACTAAGCTGATTATTCGTCATTTTAATAGAATCCGCAATAATAGAGGCACTACCAAATTCCGACTTTTTTTGAAAAGCCGTAAAGCCCAAATTATTATTTTGTAAAGCACAATCCATCATCTGAATAGTAGATTTATCTTTACTTGCTATACCAATTTCACTTTCTTTAATAAGGACTTTTTGAGCGTAGATAGTGCTAGATTCCCCTGCACTTAGCCCTTTATCTCCTGCCTTTGTAATAATGACCTGCTGTACCTTGATGTCCGAACCTGACACATCTATAGCATCATTGCCTAAATTATTAAAAATAGAATTGCTAATCGTTCCTTTTACAAAATCGCCATCAAAAGCATCTGATGCGGTATTGGAAAAAATAACTTCTTCCATCTCAAAATAAGTATTAATAATATTTAGTCCATCTTCCGATTGATTATTCGTAAAGGTACTATTGGAGATTTTAACAGGTGCTTTATAAAAGTTAACCGCCCCTGAAACTACCCAATCCTTAGTAGTTGGATTAGACAAGCCATCAAAGATACAATGTTTGAGGATAGAAGTATCTTGGCAGTTAAAGACCATTAATCCTTGTCGGTTATTTCCAGATTTAGAGAAAATTTTTACAGGTTGTGCTTTCGTTCCTTCAAAATGAATAGGCGAAAAAGAAATGATTTTGGCCATTCCCGTCACCACTTCTATTTGTGTTCCTGCACCCATGTAAAAAGTATAATTCGGCGGAATAATTAAAGGCTGATCCAAACGCCACAAGCCTTTTTTGCACCTAATTATTCGCTGTTTTTCATCAATATTTAAAAAATTAAATTGTGCTACAGTTGGTGCTTGTCTAAAAATGTCCGTTGGAAGTGCCGTATTTTTATTCCACGGTATGATAGTGGCTTGTCTTTTTTTGTTGGTGCCAAGCGTTTCATATAGGACTTTTAGTTTATAAATATCTGATTGCAGGTCAAAGCCTGTTTTCTTCAATTTTTTAGTAATGAATTGTTTGGAAAAATTAGCATCTAATTTAAAAGAAATTAGTTTTTTTTCATTGGCTAAAATAATGGATGGAGCGGCGGCTTTTCCTAATTGTCTACCCGTTTCATTATTAATACCTAGTAATTCTACAGGGAATTTCCCATAGTTCTCTATGGATAATCTCAAATATTGTTGGTCTATACCTTCTAAGAAAACATTCAAGGATTTTAAAGGGAATAATTTAGTTTGTAGCAGATGTTTATTGTGGTGTAAAATAGAATCTCCATCCCAAGTGTAGGCAGGATAAACTCGTTGTAATAAATTGATTTGCTTAGATAAACCCTGCCAATGCAATACCTTTTGCACATAAGCTTCTTCCGTTACTTCTTGCAACGCTTGGGTGTAAGCCTTTTGATAAACGAGGTCTTTTTCTACATGTCTATAGCTCTGGAAATAATATTCTTTTAGCACAGGATTTGCATCAAAACCAATGGGTTCTAAACGACTAGTAATAGGATTATAATAAAACCGATAATTATGCCACACCAAAGCATGATTCGCTCCCAATAAATTGCAAATCGCATTGTATTTGGCGAGTAGTTGTACATCAAAAACTTCGCTAGGGACTAAGTCGCCATTGAAATAAGCGGTCAATAATCGCTGTCCCGTCAAAAATTGTTTAAACAACTGACTATCCCGACGGATTCTTTTTTCCGAAAAAGGCAGAATGGTTAAATTGTCGGCGCTAGATAATTGTACATACTCTAAATCATTAATATCCATATTATTGACTAAAAAATCAGCTCTTTCTTGCCATAAGGGTGCTTCATCTATTTTTAAAATAATCCCTTCTCGTCTTTGATTGCGTTCAATTAATTGTTTATCAAAAGACTCTTCTAAAGCATAGATTCCTAGATTTTTTCTTTGCGTTGTCGTACCATCCTGAACAAGCAATTCCACTTGGAGAAATTCATAGTTTAAATGTAAAATGCCTGCTTCTTTTAACAATTGATGAAACAACCATTCGCCTGCATAATTTCTAGTTTTAGGATGATGTAAAGAAAATTTGCGCATGCCCATCAGCGTATTTGTCCCATTCAATTTTACTCTAAATGACCATTGTTCCCCTTCCAAATGGTCTATCCAATCTCCTTTCAATCGAATTTCGCCTTTATAGTGCTCTTGATTATAAGTGATGTTAGCAGGAACCAAATCTGCATCTTCCGTTAATAAAATTTGAGTGGCTAAGGCTTCGGTTCTTTTGTTTTCTAGTTTTTGATAGGCTTTTTTATCTATCGTAAGGATGATTTTATCAATGGTAGCTAAATAAAAATCTATTGGTTTACCTTTCGCTAAAGGTGTTTCTTCGGCAAAGTAATCAAAGGTATAAGAAGCTAATATATGTTCCCCTTCTTGAATAAAAAGATTGAGCCCTCTGCCAACATCTTGGTAGACTTGATCCCCTTTTACTAATCTACTAAAATTACCTGCTTTAAAGCCAGCACTTTCTATCGTAATACCATCTATCGCTACCGCAACTGCTTCGCCACCATGTTTTTTTTCTTTAATAAAAACGCCATTTTTGATAATACCGACATACGCTTCTCGAAAAGCAAGTTGGCTGAGTAGCTGCCCTTTTTTATCGGCAAAAAAAGCTCTCGTAGTAGGGCTTAATTTCGTAGCTGCATCGTCTTTTACACTTACAAAAATGGTTTTATCTTTAAAATGCGTCAACACTTCCTCAATGGAAACGGCTCTTTCTAGAAAGTCTAATTGTTGTGAAGAAATAGGGTAGGCGGATTGTGTTGTATCCTCTTGGGAAGTAGCGAAGGTAAATAATAGAATCGCTGTTAGCAACAAGAAAAGAAAGCTAATAGCTTTTAGAATATAAGGAGTAGGTTTATTTTTAATTTCCATTGGACTTGTTGCGAGTAGAGAAAATTCATGAATTTTCTTTACTATTTTAGCTCTAAAAAACTAAAAGATATAGTTGGATATTTTTTTTGCAAATCTTCTTTAGTAGATAATAGCTTGTGAATATCGCTGAAACTAACCGAAAAAGACAAGGCGGTTTGTTGTGGATGGTCGTCTAATCTATGTAAAGTTAATTGCGTGGAATATGTTTCTAGGGTGCTTAAGATACTTTCGATATCGGCTTTAGTGGCTTGCTCTAAATGAACGGTAAAATTTTGAGTGATTGTTTTGTTTTTGGCTAAACCCATTAAGAAAATAATGCTGCATAAGCCTAAAGTACCTAGTGCGGTAACAATAAATTGTCCTGCGCCAATGCCCAATCCAATCGCAATGACCATGAAAAAATAAGCCAATTCTTCGGGTTCTTTGATTGCCGTTCGGAATCGAACAATAGACAAGGCACCAACCAAGCCTAAAGAAAGAGCTAAAGAAGACTTCACGATGGAAATAATGAGCATCGTAGTCAAACTAATAAGCACAAAGGTCTTAGCAAGGGCCGTTCTATTAGACAAGGCATTGCCAAATCTTATATAAAAATAGCCCACTATTAAGGATAATATCGTCGTTACTATTATTTGGACTAAAAATACAAGAATATTAATAGATGCTCCTTCGGAGGTGAATAATTCTTGTAAAAATTCGAGTTCCTTGTTCATTTAGTTGCTTTCCTTTTTATCTGGACTTTAGCCATTGGTCTTTATTCTCCCGAAATCGGGACAAGTTTTGGTACGCTTATGCTTGGCAGTAGGAATTGCTAAAGTCCAGTTTATCAAAATGTAAAGAAACGAAAAATAACGATTAAAATTTAAGGCAATAGCTTTACTCGTCTTTAGTTTTTGGTCTTTAGTCTTTGGTTCGCTCATGCTTGGCAGTAGGAAATAGCCTTTGCGCCAGTATTTTTCCGCAAGCGTGCGGAAAGATAGATTTTTTTAGAGAGAGATAAATTGATTTGTTTTTTTACAAAAAAACAAATCAATTTATCTCCCTCTAAAGAACCTTCCTAATACCTAGCGGCATAGCGTTCAAAATATAAACATTCTTGCACCACTTCCTCATAAAACTTGGTGTCTGCATAATTCTCAATAAGCAGGTTAAAGTAAGAACGATACTCATCAGGGACGGGGGGGATGTCATTACTATAAGTACTATATTGACTCCTTTTGGTTGTATAATACAGATTTTGTTCGCATTTGGCAGCCATAAAAGCGGCCCGAGCTGCTAGTTCAGGTGACCGAGCCAAACGGAAAGCTTTGTCAAAATAATACAAGGGTAGGGTACAGTTGACGGTTTCTCGATTGCCATTGTAAGAACTACTAGTCTCAAAAATGGCTTCCCCTGATTTTAAATAGTTCCAACTAGAACCACTTCTAAAATTATCTGCCAATTTCCAAGCATGACCAAAATAACTCATATTATATAAGACCACTCCTATTTGATAATTGTAACCTGCTCCTTTTTCTTCATCTGCTTTGGATTTATATTCCATTTCTATTAATTGCTCCAATACCTCTACCTTATTATAAGCAGCGGTATCAACGACGTTACAATTGATGCAATCAACAAAAGACTCTCTAAAAGGATTGGCAAGAGAATAGTTGTCTCGCTCTTTTCTAGGGATTTTCCGTAGAGTCTCCAATGCGCTTTCTAGTTTATATTCGCTTAAATAATACACCCCTTTCATGTCTAGCAAATCATACTCAATAGTTGTTCCGTTTTCTTTTAAGACTAAAGCGTCTTCTATTCTAGTTCGATTTTCTTTTTTGCATAGTTCCAATAAATTGTCTATTACTTCTACTTGGGGATTATATTTCAAGTCTTTTAGGGAATGCTCGTAGAGAAAAGCCTTGCCTACTAACCCTTCTTTTTTAAATAAATAACTTAATTTATCTTTCGTGAAATTATCAAAATCAGGATATTTTCTGAAGAGTGGATTTCTTTTATAGTCTACGATTGTTTTTTCCATATCCTCATTGGCTTCCTCAAAACCGTCAATAGTAGCGACCATAAGCATGGCATCCAATTGCTCTTTTAATGCTTCATTTTCTATGGTGTTTTGTAGATTTTTCAATGTTTTTTTAGCAGCATAATAATCTCCCGCTAACAATTCTAAATAACCATCGGCTATTCTCCATAGATTGAGATTGTGTATTTTTCCTTCCCGAATAATACCTCTTACTAATTGCTGCAAATCTACTACCTGCTGTCCTGCAATTTTACGAGGGAGATTATGATAGCGTTTGTTCTGCCTCTTTTGCTTGTTAAAGTCCAGGCCCAATAAATCTTTTTCTAATCTTCTTATTTCTCGGACTAACAACAATTCTAAATTTTCATTTTCTGGATCTAGTAAATAAATTTCTTCCATTTCTGGCACCAATTTGCTATTGGGTGCGCTTGCTCGCATGGCATGTAGGGTTGCTCGTTCGTGATCATCTTGGCAGAGGCGCAAACAGTCCGTCCACTCTTCATCAGAATTGATTTTATAACTTAGATACGCACTCGCTCTTTTACTAGGGCAATTTTGAAAAATTTTAGCATACAAATATGTCGCTTCTACATTTCTACCTATCCCAATTAAAGCACCTGCTTTATGCCCAAGTATCCAATCTTCAATAATACTAGGAGCATTGTCTACTTTAGGCATCAGATAATCATACAATTCTAAAGTTTGTCCATAGTTTTTTTTGTAATGCGCCAATCGAATAAGCTGATAGGCATAGCGTAATTTAAAATAATGAGATTTGGTTTTGCGAAAATGTCTTGACCCTTCTTTAATCAACAATTCCATGGCAATCGTATCTCTATTATTGGTTTCCCACCCATTTGTGGCAATGACGTGCGGTTCGCATTTTTTAGCAAAGGATAGATAATTAACGGCTTCTGTGCATTGGTGCTTCTTTAAATAGGCAGCAAATGTGTTTTTTGCTAAATAGGGTGGAAGTACCGCTTCTTTTCTTCGAATTACATTACTTAAAGCGCGTACTTGCATATAGGGAGCTTTATAGATGATATAGTGTAAATCCTTCGTATTGGGTATTTCACAGAACCGCTCTCGCCATTCTTGTAAATTGTCTTTTTCTTGAATATTACTTCTAGGATGTAATTCTTTAAAAACTTCTTCAAAGCCAGCAAAATAAGCTGCATACTTAGAATCCAAATCAATAATCTTCGGATTGAGGAAAGAATAGCCATAAAACCCAAGATCATTAGGCCCACAGCTTTTGGATATTTGAATAGGTATAATCAGTAAACAGAAGAATAGTAGCAACAAATATTTATGCTTAGAACGGGGAAATAGTTTGAACATAGTTAGTTTGTAAAGTAAAGCGGATTCTTAATCCGCAACAAAATAAGGGCGGATTAAGAATCCGCTTTACTTTAAAAAGCCAAAATGGCATTTTTGCCATATAAAAACCGCCAAAATGGCGCAAAAAACGGCTTGGATATAAAATTGATGTTTTTTAACGTATTACTAAGTTTCTAATAACAAGTAATTCCGTCTAAAGGGTAGTGTTGGAAGATTTGTTTTGCTGGTTTTTTATTCAAAAAAATCAGCAAAACAAAATATTTCTAGCTTTTACCATAAAAATATAAAAATATGAAGACTAATAATAAATTTGACGATCCGCTTTTTGAGCCATTAAATAAATTGATAGAGGAATTTTTTCCAAAAGATTTGCAAGATTGGGCGAATAAGAAATTTTCTAACTTTGGGATTTATATCCCCGCTGCAAATATCGTGGAAACAGCAACGGAGTACGAACTAGAAATGACGGCTCCAGGTCGCTCTAAAAAAGAATTTTCTATTCAATACGCTGAAGGTAAATTGACTATCTCTGCGGATAAAAAAGAATTTCCTGTTTTAGATTCAAAAGATTCTTATATGCGTAAGGAATTTGCTTACCCGGAAATATATCGCAAGTTTTTCTTTCCTAAAAATACGATTAAAATAGAAGGTATTAAGGCTTCTTATAAAAATGGTATTTTGAAATTGGTTTTACCTAAGTTGGGAGAAGGGAAATTTAGTATGGGTAGAGCGATTAAGGTAGATTAGGGAGATTTTAAAATCAAGCTCAAACTCAATTTCAATTTCAAACTAGGACGTTACTAGACGTTTAGGTCTAGGTCATGGTTTGAATTTGATTTTGAAAACTACCCGATTTTAACCCTTAATCCGCATGGATTGTATTAATTTTGTGTCCGATTGACTAATTAACAAAAATCAACACAATCAATACAATCCAATCTTACTTTCAGCTTCAATATAAACGGCTTAATCGCTTACTACGTGAATTAGGTATTGCGCCCTATCTCGCCTATTTTTTATTGTTCCTCGTTTTTATAGCAGGTTCTAAGTTCTTGTTCTTTAAAACGGAATATGCTGCCTACCTTTATCCAATCCTTGCTTTAGGGAATGTTTTGTCTTTAGGAGAACCAATCCGAAATGAATTCTTAAAAGCTACTTTTACAAAGACCGATTATCCTAAAATACGACTCCTAGAAAATCTTATCTTATTATTCCCTTTTTTACTTTACCTATTATACGAACAACAGTATTTAATTGCGCTACTACTGTTCCTTGTAGGTATGGGTTTTTCTTTTATTAAAAATGGAACAAGCACTAGTTTTGTGTTGCCCACGCCTTTTTACAAATACCCTTTTGAATTTATTGTTGGTTTTCGGCAGACTTTCTGGGCTTTTATTTTATTGTATGTCTTAGCGGGGATTGCCTTAAGTGTTGGTAATTTTAACTTCGGCATATTTGCGCTAGTCATTGTATTTTTTGCTTGTTGGCCTTTTTATGCAGAAGCGGAACCTGTTTATTATATATGGATACATGCGGCTAAACCAAGTGCTTTTATACAGCAAAAGATGGGACTCGCTTTGTTGTATAGTTTTTTCTTAAGTTTACCTATTGCTTCAGCACTCTTAGTTGGCTATTCGGATAGACTGTTCTATATTCTACTAGCTATGCTGATAGGAATGGCGTTTTTACTATTGAACCTCTTAGGGAAATATGCTTTTTATCCTGCTCCTATGCCTATTCTACAAGGCTTTTTGTTGGTGTTCTGTATATTATTTCCTCCTTTGTTGGTAATTATGCTTCCTTATTTATATGGGAAAGCTATAAAAAATAAAAATTTGTATCTGACAAAAAAAATTAATGCTAGAAATTCAATCCCTATATAAAATGTACGGCTCTAAGCTCGTCCTCAAAAATATTACGCAATCTTTTGAAAGAGGCTTGATTCATGGCATTGTCGGAGAAAACGGAGCGGGTAAAACGACACTCTTTAGATGTTTAGCAGATATAGAAACCTATCAAGGGCGTATTGATTATGATTTAGAAGGCGTTCGAAAAGATAGGACGGGTTATTTAACAACGCACCCTTTTTTCCTATCAAGAATTACAGGCGCAGAGTATATACAACTACTCTTAAATGCTAGAAATATAGCTATCAAAGAGGTAGCGGCGCACAATATCTTTGATTTACCCCTTGACCAATATGCGGCAACCTATTCGACGGGTATGAAGAAAAAATTGGCCCTCACCGCTATTTTACTTCAAAAAAACGATCTATTCTTATTAGATGAGCCTTTTAATGGTATGGATATTCAGAGTAATATTTTATTTAAAGAGGTCTTATTCAAATTAAAAGAACTAGGGAGATTGATTCTATTATCTTCTCATATTTTTTCTGCTTTGGGAGAGACTTGTGATATTTTACATCATTTAAAAGATGGAGAAATAGTACGGAGTGTACCTAAAGAATCCTTTCACTTAATAGAAACTGCCATGAAGAATCAAGTATTTCAAAAGAAAATAGAGGAATTGCCTTTGTGAGAAGTGAGAGCAGAGAAGTGAGAGGCGAGACGTGAGACTAGTTCCATCATTGAAGTAGAGCTGAGTTGCTGAATTTAGCACGAATGCCTCTCTGCTCTCACTTCTCGCCTCTCTGCTCTCTAAAAAAAAAACAGGGCCCCTACCTAACTACAGATAGAAGCCCTAAAATATAAGTGTTATCGTCTTTAGAAATCTTAGACGATTTCTTTTTCTTTATGTAAGCCACCCGCTTGTCCAACCCAGTCATCTCTTTGGATTCTACCTGGGAAAAACTGGATAGCATCTGTAACATGCTGCACCAATTCTGTATCAAATTGGCTGACCTGCTCGAAGGTATAAATACCTAGATTATTTAATTTTGTTTCAATGAAGGGACCAACTCCAGTTATCCTTTTCAAATCATCTTTATTTTCTATTGCTGCTACTGTAATTTTAGTGCCGAGGGCTGCTGTTATTTTCCCTTTAGCCAGATTTGCCTTCGCCTCTTTTTCCGCTTTAGTAGCAGGTTTTGCTTTGGTCGTAGCTGCCGTTTTAGCCTTCTCCAAATCAGCTTTCAGTTGAGCATTTTCATCGGCCAATTGTTTTTGTTTAGCCTCCCAGTTAGGCTTTTCTGCATTTAGTGCAGCCCATTTTTGCTTGTACTCATTTAACTCCGGCGAAGGAGCAACTGACACTACTGCTGCTGCTTTAGCAGTATTTAAAGCAGTTTTTAGTTGGGCATTCTCATTGGCTAATTGCTGTTGTTTAGCCTCCCAAGTCGGTTTTTCTGCATTAAGCGCA
>Ga0114956_1003752_pt1 | contig 11710 bp, 6 predicted proteins | sample MaitaG_FD_87304 | JGI IMG/M metagenome (GOLD analysis project Ga0114956, IMG submission 87304) | Marine algal microbial communities from Maine, USA - Maine_Asex2 metaG | ecosystem: Host-associated > Algae > Red algae > Unclassified | place: Maine, USA | collected 2015-01-05 | reverse complement strand
GATTTTAATAATGATGGCCTAATAGATATAGCCACCTTAGATATGGCTTTTATTGGCCACGAAAGATCAAAAAGAAATATGGAGCGAATGGATCCTGAGTTCTTTTATGAAAAAGTAAACAAAGGAAAACATTACCAATACAGCCATAATACCTTACAACTAAATTTAGGCGAAAACTATTTTGCTGAAATTGCTTGGTTAAGTGGCTTTGCAAAATCAGATTGGAGTTGGTCAAGCCTTTTTGCCGATTTTAATAATGATGGCTGGAAAGATATGTTTATAACAAATGGCTTTAAGCGAGATGTATTAGACAATGATTCAAGGCAATTGATTTTAAAACAATTGGAGCAAAACAATAGCGTATCTTTTAAAGATGCTTTCAATAAAATTCCAGCAACTACTATTGCAAATAAGCTTTTATTAAACAATACAAATTTAAAATTCAATGATGTATCTAATAAGCATGGCTTTGATAGAAAAGTAAATTCAAACGGATGTGCTTATGCAGATTTTGATTTAGATGGAGATTTAGATTTAGTTATTAATCATATTGATTCTGTTTCAACTATCTATAAAAACAATTCAATAGGCAACAACTATTTAAAAGTAAAACTAATACCAAAAAAGAGAAGTATTATTGGAAGTACAATTAAAATTTATACAAACAAAAAAATGCAAAAGCAGGTTGTAATGCCTGTAAAAGGCTATCAATCATCGGTTAGCGAAACAGTGCATTTTGGTATTGGTAAAGCAACAAATATCGATTCGTTAATTGTTACTTGGCCCGATGGACAATTGAGCATATTAAATAATGTGCCCATAAATCAAATTTATGCAGTTGAAAGATCACTTACGCAAAAGTTAGAAAACAAAGCCAACAAAAAATGGTTTAAAAATTCATCTATAAGTTTATCGCGTGTAACCCATAAAGAAAATAAATATAATGATTTTGAAAAAGAGGTTTTATTACCTTGGGCGCAATCAGAGCAAGGTCCGAAATTGGCAGTTGGTGATGTGAATGGTGATAATACAGATGATTTTTATTTGCCTGGTCCAATGGGCACTTCAGGTCAGTTAGTGCTATCTTTAAATGGATCGCCTGCTGGAAAGGTTAAAACAATGCCATTTAATAATGTAAAAAGTGCAGAAGAATTAAGTGCAACTTTTTTTGATGCAGATAATGATAATGATTTAGATTTATTGGTGGTTACAGGTGGTAATGAAATGCAAGGCTTAACAAATTTACTATCAGATTATTTATACTTAAATGATGGTAAAGGCCAATTTAGCAAAGCCATTGATTTTCCAAATTACCAAACAGCAGGTAAAGCAATTGTTGTTCACGACTTTGATAATAATGGTTGGAAAGATATTATTGTGGCAGGCTCTACAAAGCCAGGCTTATATCCAATGGGTAGCGAAACCACATATTTACAAAATAATGATGGTAAGTTTTCAATAGTAGAATCAGAAACTTTGCAAAAGTTAGGTGCAATTAACGATATAGCATTAATTGATTTCGATGCGGATACCATAAAAGACTTAGTTGTAGTAGGAGAGTGGAATGAAATTCAATTTATAAAAAATAATAGAGGTGAATTTAGTTTCAGCCAAGATTTAAATCAGCTAAAGGAAGAGAAAGGAATTTGGTTTAGTGTTTCAGTTGAAGATGTTGACAATGATGGTGATGATGATTTTGTTGCGGGCAACTTAGGTTTAAACTCAAAATTTTATGCATCTATAGAAGAACCACTATCAATATACTTTAATGACTTTGATGAAAGCGGTAGTATGGATATTGTATTGGCAAGCGAAAAAGATGGTAAGGCTTTGCCAATAAGAGGTTTAGAATGCAGTTCAGAACAAATGCCATTTATAGCAGAAAAGTTTAAAACCTATGAGTCATTTGCAAAAGCAGAACTTGCAGATATTTATGAGCCATCAAAACTTTCAAATGATGTTTTAAAGCAAGCATATACTTTGCAGAGTAAGGTTTTTATAAATGATAATGGAAAGTTTACCGCTAAACCATTGCCTATTGAAGCACAATTTTCAGTAGTACAAGATATTTTAATTAGTGATTTTGATAAGGACGAAACAATGGATTTAATAATTGTTGGCAATATGCATAATGTGGAAGTGGAAACTACAAGGTTTGATGCAAATTCAATTTTTTATTTTAAAGGGCTTGGCAATGGCGAATTTAAAGCTATTTATCCAAGTACTTCAGGCTTGTATATGAAAGGGGAAGCACGTTCAATTAATCCCTTTAAGTTAAAAAGTGGGGAAACGCAATATATTGTTTCTCGTAATGATAAAGCACCTAAACTGTTTAAATGGCAAGGTAATAAGTAAGAATGATAAAGCTTTTTTTTAGAAATAGCATATTAATATTTTGTGTTTGCAGTTTTTGTGCTTGTACCATCAATTCAATAAATGATCTTACAGGCTATGAGTATCAAACAATTGGAGATCAAAATTTGTTGAGTATTGCATTTGTTAATGATTCATTAATATATGCGGCTGGCGGTAAACGTTATTATAATGGTCTGCTTTTAAAATCAACAGATTATGGTGCAACGTGGGATTCAATACCAAACAACGTAGCTAAAATATTTTATGATTTAAGCATCACAGATTTAGGGCAAGTATTTGTTTCAACTGAAGATAGTAAAGTAATGCGCCAAAATAATTTTACAGATGAATTTCAAGTTATTCAATTCAACACTCGACCTTCTTGGATGACTTTACATTCATGTAATTTTTTTGGTGATAGCTACGGTATGGTAGTTGGCGGTTATGGCAATGCAGTTGGCGGCTTACTTAGAACAACTGATGCATTTGAAACTTATGAAATGGATTCTTTTGAAGTAGAATTACGTGCCGTTTTTGTAACTGATGAGCAAACAGCATATATAGCTGGCTATGGCATTATAATGAAAACAATTGATTTCGGAGAAACTTGGATTCCATTGAATGTGGAAGGTGATTTTTTTGAAGATCTTTATTTTCCAAGCGAAGATATTGGATATGCAATTGGGCAAGAGGGAAGTATTGTTAAAACAGAAGATGCAGGCGAAAACTGGGAAACACTAAGAAAAGGAAACAACCTAAGTCAGGCAAAGCATAGATTTAATTCTATTTATTTTGAAGATAACTTAACAGGTTATTTGGTTGGTGAAAAAGGGCTGTATTGGCAAACAACAGATGGTGGAATAAATTGGCAAAAGTTTGTGTTGGAAAATGAAAATAATTTAAATGACATTGTTGCTACAAGCGATTTAGTTTTTATTGTTGGAGATAATGGCTCAATAATTAAGTTGGCAAAATAAACTACCAGTTCTTTTCAAATGAAGTTTTACTATTCGTCAACAAATCAGAAAATGTTTTTCCATTTATAACTACTTGTACAATGTTACTTTGTTCTTCGTAATAATCCGTTAACAAACTATTTCTCACTTTTAAATTATTGATTTTTTTCTTGTTAAAATCACTCTTTAAATATATAAATGTATGCGCCCAGTCAATTTGTTTACTTTCTATTTCAAATTCTAAAATCTGATTTTTAGCTTCAATGATTAAATGTTCCTTTAAATAAGCTAATAATAACGCATCAGCCATCTTCAATTCATTGACTTCCCCTAAGTTGCATATCGTATCAAAATGATTATTTAAAGCATATTCTAAATCTTCTGTATCTAATTGAATATCAATTAAAAAGACTTTTTGCGATGCCTCATAATTAATATTTGTGATACTACTGTAATATTCATGAGTAGTAAAGTTTATAAAAAGTAAAGTAATTATTAAAAGCTTCATTGTCTTATATTAAACATATTAACCATACTAAAACACAATTCTATTAACTTTTGTTAACATTTTAGTAAATTAGTAGCAAGTCAATAATACAATTATGAAACTTAAAAATATAATTTACCTGCTATTTTGTTTTGCAACTTTTCAAGCTAATGCACAAAGTGAGTTAAACACAAATAAGTTTAAACAATTAGGGCAAGAGTTACCAACCCCAAATGTTTATAGAACTGCCGATGGGAAACCTGGTCATTTATATTGGCAACAAAAAGTTGATTATATAATTGAGGTAAAATTAGATGATGAAAAGCAACAAATTTATGGTGAAGAGGAAATAACCTATACCAATAATTCACCTAATGAATTAGAATATTTATGGGTGCAATTAGACCAAAATGTGCGCCATCCTGATTCTGATAAATACAAAACTTCAACACAAGATTTTTCTGAAGGTGTAAAACTGCGCGATTACTATAGTTTATTTAATGGTTTTCCTGGTGGCTTTAATTTGGATTATGTACAAGATGCAAATGGCAAAGACTTAAACCCAACTATTAATAACACTATGATGCGTATAGATTTAGAACAGCCATTAGTAGCAGGCGCATCAACTAAAATAAAAATAAAATGGTGGTACAATATAAATGACAGAATGGAAATTGGCGGCAGAAGTGGTTATGAATATTTTAAAGAAGACGATAATTATTTATATACCATTGCTCAGTTTTTTCCTCGAATGGCAGTTTATAGTGATGTAGAAGGCTGGCAAAATAAACAGTTTTTAGGTAGGGGTGAGTTTGCTTTACCTTTTGGTGATTATGATGTAAAAATTACTTTGCCTGATGATATGGTTGTAGGTGCTACAGGTGAAATTCAAAACAAAAGTGAAGTGCTTTCACCGAAACAAATAACACGTTTAGAACAAGCTGCTAAAGCAAGTAGTCCAGTATTGATTATAAGTCAAGAAGAGGCAGAACAAGCAGAAAAAACAAAATCAAACAAAGAAAAGACTTGGCACTTTACAGCCGAAAATGTTAGAGACTTTGGCTGGGCAGCTTCACGAAAATTTATTTGGGATGCACAAGGTGTGCCAATGGGCGATAGAACCGTAATGGCAATGTCATTGTATCCAAAAGAAGGAAATCCACTTTGGGAAAAATACTCTACTAAGGCAATAGTACTTAGTTTAGAAGTATACAGTAAGCATACTTTTGACTATCCATATCCTGTTGCTTACAGTGTACACGCAAAAAGCATTGGTATGGAATACCCAATGATATGCTTCAATTTTGGAAGACCTGATAAAGATGGAAAGTATTCAAACAGAGTTAAATATGGAATGATTGGCGTAATCATTCATGAAATCGGACATAATTACTTTCCGATGATTGTAAATTCTGATGAACGCCAATGGACTTGGATGGATGAAGGTCTAAATGTTTTTTTACAATATATGACAGAAAAAGAATGGACAGATGAAACAGGAAAACCATTTCAATCAAGACGTGGACCAGCTGAAAAAATTGTGAATTATATGAAAGGCGATAAGTCAAACATTTCACCTATTATGACAAATTCTGAATCTATCTTTCAATTTGGTAATAATGCTTATGGTAAACCTGCAACAGCTTTAAACATTTTAAGAGAATCAATTATGGGACCTGAATTGTTTGACCATGCTTTTAAAACCTATGCCAATAGATGGATGTTTAAACACCCAAGCCCAGCCGATTTTTTTAGAACTATGGAAGATGCCTCAGCTGTTGATTTAGATTGGTTTTGGAGAGGTTGGTTTTACACAAACAACCACGTTGATATTTCATTAGATGAGGTTACACTTTATAAACTCAATTTAAAAAATAGAGACGAAATTATTGTGGTTGACCCTGAACTAAAGTCAAGCAAAAAAACAAAAAGGAAAAGAAAGAATAAAAAAACATTAAGCTTAAATACTAAATATTTTGACCCAATTTTTACCGAAGTTAAAAGCAAAGAAGATGTAAATGCTGAATATAAAACAAAGTATGATAATTTATCTGAACGAAAAAAAGCCTTGCTTGATGAGAGTAAATATTTTTATCAATTAGATTTTACAAATGTAGGTGGTTTGGTAATGCCAATTATTCTGCAGTTTAATTATAGTGATGATACTTCTGAAATAATAAAATTGCCAGCTGAAGTTTGGAAAAAAGAAGATAGTATTAGCAAAGTATTTATTACTGATAAAGAAATAAAACAAGTAATACTTGACCCAAATAAAGAATTGGCCGATACCGATAAATCAAATAATTATTGGCCAAGTTTTGAAACTCCGATAAATTTTAAATAGTAACACCAGCCATTAATAAATTAAAATTTTTAGCTTACATAATTGCAACCTAAACACTATAAAATCAGTATAATATAAATACAATAGCAAAAGTATTAATTAAATTATTTATATAGAAGGAGGGCAACATCTCACTTATTATTGAAAATAGACCACTTCACAATATAGCTAATACTACTTTTGGGTTGTTAGCTGCATTTATTGCTATACAACTATTTGTTTTTTTATTTAAAGCTGAATGGTTAAAGGCACTATTACCTGTGCTAACATTAAGCACCGTATTCATCTCTTGGTTTTTGTTTAATTATAAAAACAAAACATTTGGTTTAGGCTTATTGGTACTTTTCTTTACTGTTATATATACTGTACGTCCTTTAATTGTTGGTCCCGTATGGTGCACAGTTTTAAGCTTTTTAGTCACACCATTATTTATTATAAACGTATTTAAATTCTCCTCTTCAAAAGTAAAATGGATAAATCTATTTTACTTAGCTATGGCAATTATTAATTTAATTTGCAATTATTACGTAACTACAAATGGTAGCCAATTAAGTTTAGTTTCTGAGCTGTTGTTTTTAGTTCCTGCATTTATTATTTTTCAATATCTAATTAAAGAATATAAAGCATCAATTATAACACTTATTGATACCAACAACCTTAAAAATTACTACTTAGAAAGTATTTTTAGTACTGCACCTATTATGATATATACTTTAGATGCAAAGCAAAAATATCAAATAGTAAACAAAGCCTATTTATATACTACAGGTTATAGAGAAGAAGAACTGATAGGTAAAACGAAAAAGGAATTATTTAAGGAAACAAGGTACGAACGAATAGCAGTTACATTAAATGAAGATGAAAAGCTTTTAAGTGGGGAAATAGCTGAATTTTCTGGCAGCAGAAGAATTCAAATGAAACCAACCAAAAAATGGCGATGGTATGCTTTTAAAAAAGTACCCATTAAAAGCAGCAGTGATGAAATTACAGGTGTTTTATGTATTATGAATGATATTACTGAGCTAATCAAAAAGCAAGAAATATTAGATGTTAAAAATGAGGAATTACAAAAATATATAGATTCTAATTTACAATTAGAATCATTTGCATTTTTAGCATCGCACGATTTAAAAACACCATTAAGAAGTATTTCTGGCTTTAGTCAATTGTTAAAGAAAAAGGCAATTGACAAATTGAATGAAGAAGAAAAAGAATACTTGCAATATATTATTGAAAGCTCGCATAATATGAATGCGCTTATTGCTGATTTATTAACCTATAGTACCATTAACAAAGCCGAGTTTAATGTTACAAAAATAGATGTTGAACAACTAATTGAATCAGTAAAAAATGATTTGAAAATTTCAACAATAGAAAATGAAGTCAAAATTAAAATAATTGAAAAAGAGTTCAATACTATTAATGGCGATCAAATTTTATTAAAGCAACTTTTTAATAACTTGTTTTCAAATGCAATAAAGTATAAAAAGGATAATGTTAAACCAAATATAAATGTTAGTTGCATAAAAAAGATAAACCATTATCTTTTTAAAGTAAGCGATAATGGTATTGGTATTGAAGAGGAGTATTTCTCAAAAATATTTTTATTACTAAAAAGGTTGCACTCATCCGATGCATATGAAGGCACTGGAATTGGCTTAGCCATCTGCAAACAAATAGTGGAAAAACACGGAGGTAAAATTTGGGTAGAGTCAACTATAAATGAAGGCAGTACTTTCTATTTTACAATTGATGCAGATGGTAGTGATAAATAAAAAACTGTCTTTGAAAATATTTCAAAGACAGTTGGGGTCGCTTAACTATATCCTCCTTTTTTTACTCTTTAATCTCTATATGTTTAGCTGGCTTTCTTGTTCTCTTTTCATCCATTTTAGGGCCTGCTTTCAATTCTTCTAATGATTTATAGCCATTCATTACATAATCAAAACCTTTTTCAAAACCATAGCCATATATTTCAGGGTGCAGATAGTAGCCTTTAAATTTTTCTTCTTTATCTACTTCAACTTCAATGCGGTTGGCTTCTGCATATTTATCTTGTCTTATACCTGTTAGTTGCCAACTAACCAATGCATTTGGCTCGCCGCCTGCAATTTTAAATGCTTGGTTTTCTACTTGTTGGGCAATGTATAAATTAGGGCTTGGCGCACCAATTGATGTTAGTTGATACCTAAAATCTCTGTTCAAAGGTTCAAACCAATCTTCAAGTGTAACCGTAGCGGTACCATTTTCATCTAATTGTACATTGCCATTGTAAATGTTCATCATATCAGGGCTTTCTACAAAGCTGTGATACAAAAATTTATTTTCGGGGTCAACTGGGTGATCTATTTTAAATGAACCTGCTGATTTGCTTAGGTTACCTGTTACAGTAACATCGCCTGATAAATTGGCGGCTTCTCCAGAATTCCAATAGGAATAAAAACCAATACCATCGTTTGATGAACTTACTATTCCTTGTCCATTGTTAGAAAATGCAATTATACCTCCAGTATTATAATAGGTCCCATTGTTGCCACTTACTCTAATACCATATGAACCTGAATTGGATATATTAATACCATAATAGCTATCATTTATTCTAATGCCATTTGAATTATCATCAAGACTAATTCCAGTACTATTATTATTTATTAATAATCCAATATTGTCACCATTTTTTATTTCAGCTAAATTCTGATACTCATTGTTATTATTGCCATCAATAATAAGTGGCACTAAATAATCAGGGTCTGTTAAGCCTGATTTTAACTCGCCAATATTTTTCCAAGTGGCGTTGCCTTGGTAATCACTACTTAAAACTTTGCCTTCCCCTTCATTGCCATCTTGCAATTTAATTGCAGTGTTTTCAACATAAGTTATTTGAACATTATCTAAGTAATAATTTAATATATGACTTGAACTATAAGTGTAGCATTCCCAAACTATTGTATTCGTACCTGCGGGTAAATATACTTCAACTTCTGTCCAATTAGTAGTATAAAAAAGTTGAGCTAAAATGGCCGTATTGTTGCTAAATACCATAGCTACTTCTCCATCTAAATAACCACTTAATAATGCATAATGATCAAAAGTTAATTTTGCAGTATAATTTGTAGGTACATTTATAGTTCGGCTTAACACCGCATAATTATTATTGCTTAAATAACCTGAATAGGCACTATAAGTACCTTCTGAACTTGATGTGTTAGTAGTACTAAAATTTACAATACCAGAATTTGTAAAGCCACCTAATCCATTTTCAAAACTTTCGTTTTCAATGGTAACTGTTGATACTTCACCTTCAACCCAAAGTTGTGGCGTTTGTGCTATTGAAAAATTTGGTAATAAAATTATTATAAAAAGTAATAATAGTTGTTTAAAAAAATTAATTTGTTTCATAATCGTTTAGTGTTTATTGAATTGTAAATATTTGTTTACTATCTTTAATAGACACAAATTAATTGAAATAAATGTGACAAGTACTACTACAAAACTACGACAGGCTATAAATTAGCATTTAAGAAAAACTATCAAACAAAATACAATGCCCAAGTCCAATATTGAACAATTGCTCTATAAATGCAGTCAAGTTTTTTTTGACTATACTCAATTAAAACCATTATTAAGTAAATTAGATGTTGTAAAAACGAAAACAAAAGACAAAGGCTTATTGGCTAAAATAAAAGTGTATGCCTTGCTCAGTTTATTTACAAAAAGTGAATACGACAAGTATTTAAAAGAAAGTGCTAAACTTATTAAGCGATTGAAGCATTATAAAATAGATACACATTTGGGTATATTATATTTATACAATGGTATCTGTAATAATATTTTTGGTAACTATTCTAAAGCTTTTGCATATGAACAAGAAGCTTGGCATATTTTTAAAAAAGCAAAAAACAAATCGGCAATAATATTTACAGAAATTTCACAAGCTGCAATTTTGCGCGATCAAGGTTTAATTATGCAAGCCTTTGATCAATTGTTGCTGACTGCTAATGCTTCGGATCAAAGTAAAGAACCTTATTTGTTTATTCAATGTCAATTTGAATTGTTTGTTTTATATATAGGCGAGTTAAACCAACCAAAATTAGGAGAAGAATGTTTAAAAAAAATTAAGCCTTTGATTGAAAGCAATAAAGCCAGTTTTAAACATACATTAAATTATTATTATAGATGTGCTGAGGTAAGTGAAAACAAAGGCAATTACAAAACAGCTTTAAAGCAATTACAAAAATTAGAAAAGATTAAGGGCAATTTCAAGAATCATTACTTTAATATGGCAATTCAACTAATGTATGGTTCAGTAAACAAAAACTTGCACAATGTTGAAGATGCTTTATTGCATTTTAAAAAGTCTATCAAACACGGATTGCAAATAAATGCGAAGCCAAGTGTAGCTAAATGTTATTATTATTTAGCTGAAATGTATATAAAGCAGAAAAACTATAAATTGGCTAAAGCAACATTAAAGAAAGCTGAAAATTTAGCAAGGGAAAGTAATTCGCATAGCGTACTTGCATTTGTTTTTAAATATCAAGAACAAGTTGCCGAATTAGAAAATAATATTGATAAAGCCTATACAATATTTAAAGCAAGGCATCAATTAGAAAAAGAAAATTTTAGAACAGATGTTAAGTTTAAAGCAGAGGCTATTAAGAGTTTTGGCAAATTAAATAAAAAAGAAAAAGTAGTTAAAGAATTGCTGAATGAGTTAAATGTAAAAAAGCAAGAATTAGCCACGGTAAATATTTTTTTAGAAAAGAAAGATACACTAATTGAACATATTAATGCTTATGTGTTAAATATGAAAAAGCTAAATAGCAAGAAAAAGATTGAATTAGATGAATTGCATTTTAAAATTAAAGAAGCCCAACAGTTAGATTTTCAACAAGGGCAATTACAAGAAAAACTAAATGAAGAAACTAATAACTTTATTCTTTCTTTAAGGGCTAAGCATAAAGGCATAACATTAAGTCAAGCACGAATTGCTAATTTAATAGCCAAGGGTTTTACTTCAAAAGAAATTTCAAATGTTTTAGTAACAAGTTTAAGAAATATTGAACAACACCGTTACAGAATGCGACAAAAGTTTAAATTAAATAAAGGAAAATCTTTATCAATTTACTTGCAAGCTTTTTTAAATGATGTTAATATATAAAGCATAAATGCGATTATTCACGCTTTAACCCAAACTTCTCAATTTTGTTGTACAAATGGCTGCGTTGAATATCCATTACTTCTGCTGTTTTCGAAACATTCCAATTGCAACGTTTTAATTTAAATTCAACAAACTTGCGTTCAATGTAATCTTTAAAATCTTGAAATTTATCGTACTTCTCAAATATGTCGGTTGAAGTTTCAAAATGGCTACTTGGCGAAACATAGTTTAACACATCTTCCACCGTAATTTTTTTATCGCTCAAAATTACAAGGCGTTCTAATACATTATGCAGCTCACGTATATTACCCGTCCAATTAAATTTTTGTAATTCTTTTACAGCTTTTGGGTGCAATGGTTTTTGAGGGATGCCATAATCATCACAAATTTCTTTTACAAAACGTTCT
>Ga0114956_1003750_pt1 | contig 11718 bp, 7 predicted proteins | sample MaitaG_FD_87304 | JGI IMG/M metagenome (GOLD analysis project Ga0114956, IMG submission 87304) | Marine algal microbial communities from Maine, USA - Maine_Asex2 metaG | ecosystem: Host-associated > Algae > Red algae > Unclassified | place: Maine, USA | collected 2015-01-05 | reverse complement strand
TCCATTCTTAAATCCGTCATCGAAATCTGGATCAATGTCGCCATAGTAGATGACAGCCAGTCCGTACCCACGTTCGAGAATTTCTTCGACTGCCCAGCGGCTTTGACGTGCGCCTCGGGAAGTCTCGGAGGCTCTATTTTCCGAAATACCAAAGTCTGCATTATTGCGCACCCAACTTTCTGTGATGGTGATCGATTTATCGGGATGGATGGTATGGTTGCCATAAAAATTAACTCCGAGAAAAATAGGTAGTGGCGCGGCGCTTTCTTTTGGTAAATAGATGAGTATGTGTGAAGTGCGGCTCTTATTTTGACCAGAGAAGGTCATGGCGATTTCTTTTAAGATGGCTTTTCCCCCGAGCGCGTTTCTTTTTTCTTGAATTGACGAATACTCAATAGCGATTTCGTGAGGAGGCATGTCCCCATATACCTCTTGCTTAAATAGAGTTAGAATTTCTTCACGGCGTTCGGTCCAGTCAGATGGATTGCTCACCATACTGCCGTCCGAGAGGCGCAATATTTCAGGCAAGGTGTAGTCGGGTACATTCTTTTCTTCGTAATTAAACTCATTAAATTCCTCTTGTGAATTCGCAAGCGTCTGGAGCGAGATCGATAATATTAATAATAGAAGAAGTTTGCAATAATTATTCATCACGCAGAGTACTTTTGGTGGCTTGATATAATATTTCTCCATGCTCATCGCAAAAAATAAATCGGGCTTCGGGAGCATTGTCATTTGCCTCGACCACTATATTTAGAAACCCACCAGTTGCTTGATCTGCGGTGCCCTGGATATATAACTGCTCGATGCTCGCTTCAGGATCGGTAGATTTAGGATCACCGCTTATGCGGCCGGCACGTGAGTTGTTGTCGACCAACGCACCAGTAGAAAACTCTTCAATGCCGCTGGGGTGTTTGGCGTGGTATTGCCAGTGACGATCACCGCAGACAATGAAGCAGTTCTTATTTTGAAATTCATGCTCGCTGAGCCAGGCGAAAAATGTATCGCCTTCGTGTTTGAAGCCCTGAGGGTTGGTATGATTGTCCTTCTTATATGCATCATCTGGGCCAACCATCGGGGTGGGAGAGATTAATAACTTAAAGGTGGCATCGCTGGCCAGCAACGTTTCTTTCAGCCAATTTTCTTGCGTCTCACCCCAGATTGTTTTTTCTGGCCCGTCGATCATCTGGTTGCTACTGCGAAAATCACGACCCTCCAAAAACCAAATTTGCAAATCACGACTCATGCGATGGGTGCGATAAGGCAAATGTTTTGGAAAAGGCAGTTGCTCGATAAATGTGGCGATACCAAGCTCGTGAGAAATTGGCATGTCGGCGTATGGGTCTGAATCATTGTAGCGATGGTCGTGGTCGTCTTTCATCCAATAGGTAGCTACGTTGGCAAACAATGTGAGAAAGCGAGGCTGAGCGAACTGTTCATGAAATTTCTTGCGCATCCCGGTCAGGTCAGTCACCGCTTTGCCTTCATAGCCACCAGGATGAGGATCTTTTCCTGTAGCCACCGCTTTTTCAAAACCGGTCAGTGCGGGATGATCATAATAGACGTTGTCGCCGGTGCCGACAAAGTAGTCGGGCTCAAATTGCACTATGGTCTCCAAGGCGGGATAGCCGAGTGATTTATCGCTGCCTGCATATGCGTTCGCACCCTCATATTTACCGTAGTGGAAATGATAGTGATTCATGCCAGTGACTACGACAAGAGAGACGGGATCCGTCGCAAACTCCCCACTTAAGGTTTTGAATTTTCCCGCAGGTCCAATTCCAAATGCATCGAGGTTGTCGCCTTCTTTGGCATACCGGATGCGATAATAATAGGTGGTACCCGGCAAAAGTGCGTTTACTTCCTGTTTAATGATGTAATCATTATCACTTTCGGCAACCTTAACTTCAGTTGATCTCGCTTCCGAAAAATCGAGTGATTGAGACACTTCGAAATAGCCTATTCCACCCGTGCCAGGCATATCTCCGTTGACCAGCGTGTCTCCGACTGTAAATCGCGACTGCAGCATGGCAGACGATTGAGAAATCTCACCGCTCATCATGCCTTGACCAAAGGAAATACCACTGGTGTCTACACGTTCGGTGCAGGAGGATACTGCGATAAGAAGGAAGAGAAAGAGGGACCAGGTTTTCATATTGACACCTTACTTAAGCATTGGTCCAATAACCTCCGCCCAAAGATCATAGCCTTTCTCATTCATATGCAGATCATCTTCGAGAAAAATATCCTGAAAAACGACGCCGTTGGAGTCTAGCATCGCCGACCAAACATCCGCATATTTTATTAGTGCGTGCTTTTCGGCGTACGTCTTCAAGAGATCGTTCATTTGCAAATACGATGATTGCAAATCCCAGCGAGCAATACTTGGTTTTGGACTAATAAATACAATTTCCGTTTTTGGGAATTTTGCATGAATCGCAGCCACAACTTCTTTTGCTGTGACCAGCACATTTTCGGCTGGAATTTGCGAAGACATATCATTGTCGCCTTCATAAATAAATACCTGCGATGGCATGTAGTTTAATACCAGAGGCTCCAAAAAATAATTAAGATCATTCATGACGGATCCACCGAAGCCGTGATTGAGAATGTTCTTGTCGGGATACCGCTCATCGAGGTCTTTCCACATGCGTACACTGGAGCTCCCCGTAAACAAGATCAGATTTTCTGTGTCGACATTTTTTGCAGCCTTTGCGAGCTCGGCAACCTGATCGGCAAAACGCGTTGGATCTGGCAATTGTGCCTGGCAAACCGACGTGGCTGAAAGCAGCATTGCAAAGAATACCATCTTTTTCTTCATGAACTGAAGTTAAGTCTTTTGTTTGTATACATAGTATCTCCTTATCTTACGGATATGATGAAGAAATGCGTAATCCTTCTTTTCATTGCTCTTTCGGTTCAAGCCTGGGGCCAGGACGAAATGCTGTGCATGGGTGCTCACTGGAGCGAAGATCAGGCGAATTTGAAATTGAAGGAATTTGCTTCCACTTGGCACGACCGAGCGAGCTGGGAGGTGCGGAGGGATCGAATCCGCAAAGGACTTATCGATGGTATGCAACTGGACAAGATGCCCCAGATAGAGGGTGATTTTAATGCCATCATCCGCGATAAGAAAGAGATGGATGGCTACAGCGTGGAAAATATCGCGATCGAGAGCTTTCCAGGGTTTTATGTGACAGGCAATCTGTATCGCCCATTGCAGACCGAGGGCAAGCATCCGGCCGTGCTCTGTCCACACGGGCACCTGGCAGATAAACGCCTGAAAGAAGACGTGCAGATCCGCAGTGCAGTGTTGGCTCGCATGGGTGCAGTTGTTTTTGCCTACGACATGGTGGGATATGCAGAATCTACTCAGGTGACCCACAAGATGCCAATTGCTTTATTGCTGCAAACGATCAATAGCAAACGCGTGCTCGATTATTTGGTGTCACGAGCAGATGTCGATGCAACGCGCATCGGGATGACTGGCGGATCAGGAGGAGGTACCCAGACATTTATCTTGACGGCACTCGATGACCGCATCACCGCCTCAGCTCCGGCAGTGCAAGTATCGGCGCACTTTTTTGGTGGTTGTGTTTGCGAGAGCGGAATGCCTATTCACAAAAGTGCTGATCATCAAACAAACAACGTTGAGATTGCTGCGCTTTGCGCACCACGGCCACTACTCATGATTTCTGATGGGTACGATTGGACCCGCAATACACCCCGAATTGAATACCCATATGTCCGGAGTATCTATGCGCTTTACGATGCAGAGCATCGGGTTGAAAACGTCCATCTCGCCTCCGAAAAACATGACTATGGACCGAGTAAGCGCGGGGCCATGTATGCATTCATGGCATATCACCTCAAACTTTCGTATCGGGATTTATTTCCGGGAGCAAAGATTGATGAAGGATTTGTAAAAGTATTGGATCAGAATAAATTAAAGGTCTTTACAGCAGACGAGCCACGCCCGGATCATGCGTTGCAGGGAGATCAGGAAGTGCAGGACTATCTTGGTATTAAATAATCTACATGCAGAAAATTAAGTGCTCTTTATTTCGCTACTTGATCGTCGTATTGGTGCTTGGATGTGCACTCCCACTGGTTGCCCAAGAGACAGATCGACCCAATATTATTTTAATTGTGACCGATGATCAACGTGCTTCTGCCCTCGGTTACGCGGGCAATGCTATTATCCAAACTCCAAACATGGATAAATTGGCGACGGAGGGTATCTACTTTTCAAATGCCTTTGTCACCACTCCCATCTGTGCTGCCAGCAGAGCAAGTATTTTGACAGGGCTCTATGAACGTACGCACAAATATACGTTTGGTACGCCACCTCTTGCGCCGTCCTATGTGGATGTATCGTATCCGCATTTATTGGATGAAGCAGGGTATCACACCGGATTTTTTGGAAAACTGGGGGTCAATTTTGAAAACCGTCGAGATACGATGCTTTTCGATTCGATCTGGACCAGTCGCACTAACGGTTACTTTCGCCTCGTGGATGAAGGTCGCAAGCATGCGCACCTCACCGATGTCACCACCGATCATGCCCTCGACTTTATTTCTAAGGCACCTGATGACAAACCTTTTTGTCTTTCGATTAGCTACAATGCACCACATGCCGATGACCAAAGTGTCCGGCAGTATGTTTGGCCAAGGCGGTACAATGGCCTCTACGATGATATTGAGATACCCCTACCCGATCTCGGTACAGCAGAAGATTTAAGTCGCGAGCCAGCTTTCCTGCAAGACAGCAACTACATGGGCCGCATCCGGTGGCACTGGCGCTACAATACGCCCGAAAAATACCAAGAGATGGTCAAAGGATACTATCGGATGATTACGGCCATCGACGACAATCTTGGAAAAATTAGGGAGCACCTGGAAAAAACTGGTGAGGCTGATAATACCGTCATTATTTTAATCGGCGACAATGGATATTTTTTAGGGGAAAGGGGTTTTGCGGGAAAATGGCTGATGTATGAAAATTCGCTACGGGTGCCCATGATTATATATGACCCTTCCGCCACTGCGCGTGAAGTGAATGATATTGCCCTCAACATCGACCTTGCGCCTACCATCCTGGACTATGCGGGTGTAAAGAAACCCCGTGCGGTACAAGGAGAAAGTCTTAGGAAATTCGCAAAGGGCGAGGTTGCTAATTGGCGTACAGAATTTATTTGCGAGCATTTATTTGACCATCAATTTATCCCTAGGAGCGAGGGCATACGAGAGCAAGAATGGAAGTATTTTCGCTATCTGGATATTCCTGGTTCAGAGCAGCTGCATCACTTGGGCAATGATCCGCAGGAAGTCAACAATCTGGCACACGATCCTGCACATGCAGCAGTTCTATCAAGACTTCGAAAAAAGCTGGATGATCGGATACGCAAACTGGACGATGCATCCTTTTAATTCGTTCTAGTTACTCCACCTCTAAAACCACACTGAGTAATTTTGAAATTTTGGACATTTAATCGAATAGAGAAAAGCATGATCGCTGCGGGTTTCGTGGCACTTATGCTTGCAGCCTTTTCATCCATTGGTTTTCTCCAGTCCGATGAGCACTTCCAACTGATCGAATTTGGTGCGATGAAACTGGGTCTGGTCGATTCATCGGAGCTCGCCTGGGAGTACCATGCAAAAATGCGTCCGGGCTTTCAGCCCGCGATCATGGTTGTAGGCCATCGCTTGCTACACGCCGTTGGTATCGAAAGTCCTTTTGCAGTGGTGTGGTTCCTGCGTATTTTCTCTGGCTTGGTCAGCTTTTGCGCAACTCTACTGCTGTATCTTGCTTTTCGCGAGAGATATCAATGGGATGGGTATCGCTCTTGGTTTCTTTTTCTCTCCTTTTTGTTTTGGGGTGCTATTTTCGTTGGCGTCCGGTTCTCTTCCGAAGGCTGGTCGGGCTCCTTCTTTTTAATTGGCTTTGCCCTATATTTTATGACTCGCAAGTCGACTTGGAAGATGTATCTACTGATTGGCTTCTTGCTGGGATTTGCCTATTTATTTCGCTACCAGGTTGGTCTATTAGTCTTCGGATTTTTCCTTTGGCTCCTTGTGATCGAGCGCGAGAAGTGGAAGAATCTCAGTCTCTTGGCAAGTGGGGTGATCGTCATGGTGGGGGTTGGTGTACTGATCGATTACTGGTTTTATGGCGATTGGACATTTACTTTGCTGCATTATTTTGATCAGAACATTGTTGAAGATCGCGTCTCTGATTTTGGCCTTGACCCATGGTATTACTATTTAATGGTGATTTTCTTGATGCTTATACCGCCGTTTAGTTTGGTGCCCTTGAGCCTTTTTGGAGCCACGCTGATCAAGAAGCCGACCCATGTATTGATCTTCTGCTTGGTGCCTTTTCTACTTGTACACAATTTAATTGGGCACAAAGAGCACCGTTTTCTCTTTCCATTGGTGGGATTAATCCCATTGCTTATTTCCGAGGGGATGCGGCTGTTTGTAGATAGCAAACATCTTCGTTCGCGGCTGGTGCGTATTGCGCTGCCGGTCTTTTTGGTCTTCAATACAATACCCCTCCTTACGGTTACTTTCTTGCCTCTTGATTTGACCACCCCTTTGTACAAAGAGGTCTATAACAACTACTTAGAGCCCGCCAATCTTTATTATCGCAAGTTTGATCCGTACGAGCGGGTATTGCCGATTCGATATTATCGTCGCGACAATGTCACGACTGTTTGCCGGCCGGATTTTAATACCATTTTAATAAATCCGAACAAAACGCAATTGCTTGCCACGCGGCGTGCGTTAAAACCAGACGATGTTAAATTTGAGTATACTTTAAAGTACAAAGCTCTTCCAGACTGGGTGCAGATATTTAATGTCGGTGGCTGGGTCGAGCGCACCAAATTTTGGCACCTCTACGAAATCCGGGGATAATTAGTTCTATTCATTTCTATTTTCTAAAATAATTCCTGACCTCATGCCCGTACTTTCTCCCGCTTTTATGACTGATTTTCCATTGACAACAACATGAGAAAATCCGGTTGAATATGCATGGGGCTCTTCAAACGTAGCGCGATCAGAAACGGTCTCTGGATCAAAGATGACCAGATCGGCAGCCAAACCCTTCTTAATTAATCCGCGGTTGTGCAATTTAAATCGACTCGCCGGAAGGGAAGTCATTTTTCGGATGGCATCTTCCCAGGAAATTACCTTTTGCTCGCGCACGTAGCGACCCAACACTCGTGCATTTGTGCCATAAGCCCTTGGGTGAGGCACGTTGTAGCCAAATTGGGGAATTCCGGCATCTGAGGCAATCATGGTAAAAGGGGAACGTAAGATATGTCGTACATCATCTTCATTCATGCTGTGAAAAACCATTTGTACACGATCACCCCGAGCAACCATGACTAGGATCGTCTCGATTTGGCTTTCTAGACTACGTGAGCCTGTTCTCATTTCAGTCACTTCGGGTATACGCTTTCCATTGTAGCTTTTCTGCCAGGGACAATTGGATACAGCGCAATACTCATAGTCATCTTGTTCTGCCTCAGTAAGCTCTTCCTTCATTTCAGAAATGATCTGACTTTTTAGCTCCTCATTTTCCAGTCGTGCTGAAAGGGAATCTGTCCCTCCGGCAAGAGACCAACTGGGCAAGATGACAGCAAGGGTAGTGCTAGAGGCGGTATATGGATACTGATCGACGGTCACGTCGAGGCCGTCTTCGCGATACGTTCTTACCAAGTCGATGGTCATGTTACTTTTGTTCCACATCGGCTTTCCAGAGACCTTAAAATGTGAGATCTCTACGGGAAGGTTTGCCTCCCTCCCAATATTTACTGCCTCTGCAATAGCATCAGCAATATTCTTTCCCTCATTGCGCATGTGTGAGGCATAGATACCTCCATGCTCCCCGGCAACCTTGGCAAGTTCCACTACCTCCTCAGTTTCAGAATATGTGCCAGGCACATAAATTAATCCAGTTGAAAATCCCACTGCTCCGGCTTTCATCGCACTCCGGACCAGCAGTTTCATAGAGTCTAACTCAGTGGCAGTGGGTGTTCGATTTTCCGCACCCATCACAGCACGGCGTACCGAATTATGTCCAATCAACGCAGCAATATTGAGTGCAATACCGGTGTCGCGCAATTCTTGAAAAAAACCAGTCATGTCGGTACTTGATGAACCGCAATTTCCCGTGACAAGCGAAGTAACACCGTCTCGAATGAAATTTTCTGCATCGGGTCGACGAAAAATGCTGCTCTCAATGTGCGCATGTACATCAATAAATCCCGGAGCAACAATTTGTTGTTCCGCATCGATCAATTCATCTGATGTGTACTCGGTGAGATCACCAACCTGTACAATTTTGCCATCATCAACACCTATTGCTCCATGAAACCAGGGATTTCCTGTCCCATCTATAATCCTTGCATTGGTAATGATCATATCGATATGCTCTTGAGCGCTGCCTGGAATGCTCAGGAGAGTAGATAGGAGTAGTATACTAAGCTGCTTCATGCGATAAATTAATGGTTGGATAATTCTAATTGGGTCTTGGGACGATACCTGTGCTAATTCCCCAGGCTTGCCACTCACTTGCCATTTGTTGCACTCTTTCGGGATTGGTTTTTGCAAGATTGTTCATTTCTACTCGATCTGCACCTAAGTCGTACAGTTCCCAATCGTCCGTTGAGATCTCGTCGGTACGGTCATGCAAATATGAGTTGTAGGTCGCTGTAGAGACCAATTTCCATTTTCCTTCGCGTACTGCTCGATTGCCTTCGTGCTCCCAAAATAAGGTACGCGATTGTAGCGGATCGTCTGCAAATGTCGGTGCCAAACTAGTGCCCTGCATCGGCACAATATCTTGACCGTCATGAAACTTGGGATACGTAGCACCTGCAAGATCTACACATGTTGCCATAATGTCTATTAGGTGGGATGGCTCAGCACAAAATACACCAGTGTTTTTGATGCCATTCGGCCAATGCGCAATGAGCGGAGAGGCAATACCACCTTCGTGTACCCAGTGCTTGTAGAGACGAAAAGGAGTGTTACTCACATTGGCCCAATTTTTACCGTAGGCATGATACGTGTGAGAAGGTCCTGGCATCACGGAAGGATCTTGCACCCGAACGGGGATCCCATCTCTTGAAAAAAGAGGCACCATCCGGGTCTGAAATTCCTCTGGCTTCAAAGGGCGATCATCGGGACCAATGGCATCGTCTACCCACTGGAGTTCTTCGGCGCAACCTCCATTATCTTGTAAAAAGAGGATCAAGGTATTTTCGAATACATTTTCATTTTTTAAGGCTTCTACTATTCTTCCAATCCCAAAATCCATGCGTTCTATCATGGCTGCGTAAGTCTCCATATTGGCCAAATGCCAATCGCGGTTTTCAACCGAATCGGTCCAGGCGGGTACCCGCTCATCTCGTGGAGTGAGCGCTACATTTTGTTGTACTATTCCCAGGTCCTTTAATTTATTGAGCCTGCTATTTCGAATGGCATCCCATCCGTCGTCGTATTTGTTTTGATATTTTTCGATGTCAGACTGGTGAGCTTGCATGGGCCAATGTGCAGCGACATGAGCCACGTACATAAAAAACGGTGTGTCATTTTTGTGGTTTTCGATGTACTTAATCGCATGATCCGAAATGGCATCGGTGTAGTAAAAATCATCGCTGGGAGCAAGCCAATCCAGATCCTCCGCGAGTGAAGCAGGATCGTACAGACTACCGGCGCCAAGTATGGTCCCAAAAAATTTATCAAATCCACGATTACGCGGCCAGTTGTGTTTTGGGTGATTTTCGATTTGGTCGGGAAGATAAGGAGTCACGTGCCATTTCCCAGACATGTACGTGGCATAGCCCGCCGTCTTCAGCACTTCGGCAATGGTCCTGGCATTTGCGGAAAGGTCACCCTTGAACGCGGGAGTGCCCCGATCACTCATCATATGTCCCACTCCTGCTTGCTGTGGATAGAGGCCGGTGAGTAGGGAGGCTCGTGTTGGGCAGCAGCGAGCAGTGTTGTAAAAATGCGTATACCGCAGCCCCTTGGCAGCAAGATCGTCGAGGTGTGGCGTGCTGATCTCACCGCCATAGCACCCCAGGTCTGAGTAACCCATGTCGTCCCCCATGATCAGGATGATATTGGGCCGTTCATTGATTGTCGTTTGGTCGGAAGCACAGGATGCGCACAAGATGGAGAGAGCGGCTGCCGTTAAAAGGATAAGCAGATATTTGGTCATGCATAAAAATCGTCATAATCTTTCAATTTGTAAATTGAGTTGAGATGAAATTCAGTATTCCATCCATCACGGAGCTGTTCGACGCTTTTGCATTTGCTTGCAATAGATTCCCCCTGACTATCCTCATCGCGGCATTGGGTTGTGCAGCTCTGACTGGACTGACTCACTGGCATCAACCCAATGATCAACTTACCTGGACGACCTTAAAATTCATCACGACTTGTCTCTTGTCGCTGCCTTTGTTTATTGCCATCCGAGCAAATAAGTTGACGGGACCAACCACTCCTGTTACCAATTACCTTCTTCATGGATTGGCTATCGCCTTCCTGACATTGTACTATTTCTTGACACCCATCGACCAGGTTGAATCGATAAAATTTGTCACACGATTTCTCGGCTTAAATTTGGCTTTTCACCTTTTGGTGTCTTTCGCACCGTTTGTGCATAAGCGGGACAACTTGAGATTTTGGGAATTCAATAAAACCCTTTTTGTCAACGCCGTGATCGGAGGTCTTTACGTTGTGGTGCTGGGAGTGGGTTTGATGTTTTCTTTGCTTGCGCTCGAACAATTATTTGAACTGGACATCGACGATAAAACCTATCTGACGGTTTGGATTTGGCTGATTGGATTTGTACTCACTGTTTATTTCTTGCGTCATTTTCCGCATGCAGAGGATATTGCAGAGACTTCGATCGAAGTACCGAATGCTCTGCACGTTTTTCTCAAATATATTTTGGTTCCATTGGTGATCCTCTACTTCATCATATTGTACGCGTATTCTGCAAAAATCCTGATTGACTTTGAATGGCCAGAGGGGTGGATCTCTAAATTAATTTTAGGATTTTCTTCTGCAGGCATTTTGACTTTCCTGCTCAGTTATCCAATTCATCAACGAGCATTGAAGGAGGAGGGCTATATTATTCAATTTTTTGGCAAGCACTATTTTAAGATTTTACTCCCCATGTGTGTGCTTCTGGCGATGGCGATTTACCGCCGCACCAGCGAATATGGCTTGACGGAAGCCCGCTACTTTGCGCTTGCAATGACTATTTGGTTGAGTGTGCTGACCATTTACATGGTTTTCTCAAAAAGTAGGCACATTCTTTTTGTCCCAATTTCCCTGTTTGTTTTTGCTGTTTTCTCGGTTTTGGGGCCACTGAATGCGTATCAGGTTTCTTTTCGCAGTCAAGTGGATCGTTTGCTCTCGACCTTGTCTCAAAACGGCCTGTTGGAAAATGGAAAATTTATCAGCGGCGATGCTTCCGTTCCAGAAGAAGACGCTAAGAAAATCTATGCGGGCATCGACTATCTCTTTGAAACGGATCAGGAAGAATTCTTCAAAACCTATGTCAATGCACCACCTGACAGTGCAGTATGGAGTGTGGAGCATGTGATGAAAATGATTGCTCTGGATCGACCAGCTACAGGGTTTCCTCAAGAGGGCATTTATTTGCGACTGGATGAAACCCAGTCTTTGGACATT
>Ga0114956_1003746_pt1 | contig 11730 bp, 11 predicted proteins | sample MaitaG_FD_87304 | JGI IMG/M metagenome (GOLD analysis project Ga0114956, IMG submission 87304) | Marine algal microbial communities from Maine, USA - Maine_Asex2 metaG | ecosystem: Host-associated > Algae > Red algae > Unclassified | place: Maine, USA | collected 2015-01-05 | reverse complement strand
GCATTTAAAAACTGAGTTGGGTTTACAGCAGCCTGATGATATTCATTTGAACTATCACGGTCTGGACCCGCGCGTTATGCAGCGTTCCGATTCTCGTACATTTAACACCCGTAAAGAGAACGATAAATTAAAGCTGATTAGTATCGGTCGATTGGTACCAACAAAAGGTCACGATGTGCTGATCAAGGCTTGTGCGTTACTAAAACACAAACACAACATTGAGCTTGAGCTGCAGTTGATAGGGTCGGGTCCGATAGACGAAGAGCTAAAAGCGCTGGCTCAGGCAGAAGACATTGCAGATTCCATTGCGTTTCGAGGTGGTCTGGCATTTGAAGAAGTGCTTGAGACGCTGGAGAAGTCGGATGTGTTTTGTCTGGCTCCCAGACTTATTCCGGGTCATCCGCCCGATGGTATCCCTAATGTTATCGCCGAGGCGATGGCACTGCGGGTACCGGTGGTAAGCACACGGGTTAGCGCAATACCAGAATTACTCGAAACGGGTAAGACAGGACAGCTTGTTGAAGTGGATGATGTTGAAGGCTTCGCACGTGCAATCCTTGCGCTCGCTAATGATGAGCGTTTGGCTAAATCCATCAGCGATGCAGGTTTCATAAAAGTTGCGCAGTTATTTGATCAGCAAAAAAATATAGATGAGCTTATTGCTTTGTTCGAACGTTATGTGCCGGGTAAGGTAGTCTAGTCTAGTGGTTACACCGCAAACAAAGACCATTGCCTTTTGTATTGAAGCGCTAACGGTTGGTGGTGCCGAGCAGATGCTGGTGGCCATGGCCAACCAGTTCGTTGCCAGAGATTGGCAAGTGCATATGATATGCCTGACCAAAGAGGGTGAGTTGGCATCACAACTCCACGGTGATGTAAAGCTACACGTATTGAACAAGTCCGCTGGTGCCGATTTTAGATTACCTCGACGCTTGCGTGCTCTAGTAAAAGGCATCAACCCAACAGCAGTTAATAGTCACCTGTGGACGGCAAACCTGTGGACTCGCATCAGCTTATTGGGTGCAGGCATCCCGGTTATTGTCACTGAGCATAGTAGAGATCTCTGGAAACCGGCTCACTATCGCTTACTGGACCGGCTGTTGGCTAAATCGACAGCGAAATTAGTTGCGGTATCGAACGATACAGCAGATTTTTATAAAGAAGATATTCGCATTCCGGAATCGCAAGTGTGTGTCATTAACAATGGCGTCGATACTAAACGGTATGCTAAAGGAGATGGCGCAGCGTTAAGAAGATTATGGGCTCCTGAAAATCAATTGTTAATAGGCACGGTAGGAAGGTTGGTGCCTGCTAAGAATCATATGCGATTTTTAGATGCTGCAGTCTGCATAGTTAAACAGCTGCCGTCAGTTAAAGTTGTGTTAGTTGGTGACGGCGAGCTAAAAGTTGAAATGGAAATAGCCGTTGAAGAAAAACAGCTACAACACAATGTTATTCTTGCTGGTGCGCGCTCTGATATTCCTGATGTACTTGCGGCGTTAGATATTTTTATTCTGAGTTCTGATCGGGAAGGGCATCCGCTCACGGCACTTGAGGCCCAGGCAGCTGGCACACCCGTTATACTGACAAACGCCGGTGGTTCGGCAGATGCTATCGCTATTGATGGTGATAGAAGTGGTGGAATGCTGGTCGAGAAAGATCATCAGGCTTTAGCTGATGCGGTATTATTACTGGAAAGTGATAAAAACTTGCTGCAAAGGATGGGGACATTTGGTCAACAACATGCTCTTACGCATTTTGATATGCAGCATATGGTTGATCAGTACGAGAACCTGATTGTTACAGTTGCCCCAGCCGCTTGATGGCAAGGTAACGTGTAATCAAATCAGCGGATAAGTTTTTCGGTGAAACATCCAGAAGTTTTGCACCGCCAGCTATTGCAAGTCGATGTTGTTTTCGGCGTTGTATACGATAGTTCTCTGCACTCAACCACAGCACGGCTTCCTCAGCAGTAGTCGGCTCTGTTTCTAAAGCATCTACCAGATCAGACTCACGCAGGTCTGCCATCAGCACCATGTGTTTGCCATTGAGTCGCTGCAAGGCAGCCAATGCTGATTGACCATCTTCGTTGCGCAGATTGGTGATGAGAATAATCAAGGCGCGGCGTTTGAGCCTTACAGCCAGTGTCTCCACGGCCTGCACATAGTCTGGTAGCTCTCTGGTTGCTTCAAGGTCATACAGCCCATTCATCAGTCGACGTGCTGATACCATCCCTTTTGATGGGGGGATCCAACGATCGATGCCACCAAATGTCATAATGCCTGTTGCATCCCCTTGTTGTAATGCAACGTGCGATAAAAGCACGACCGCGTTCAGCGTTTCATCCATGTGCGATGCTTTTTCATCCTGATGTCGCATGCGCATGCTGCAGTCGAGTAAAAAGACAATTTGTTGATCGCGTTCCTGCGCATATTCTCTTGCAATGAGTTTTTGCATACGCGCGGTGGCTTTCCAGTCGATCTGGCGCAGACTGTCACCGTCTCGGTATTCGCGAAGTTGGTGGAAGTCGTTACCCTCACCAGGTCTGGGTAATCGTCGAATGCCTGTGTGGTCTAGTGATTGACGGCTAAGCAACATGCCGAACAGTTTGTTGTTTTTAAAGTTAGGATAGATTTTTATCTGATTGTGGCAAGGTAGTCTTAGCTTTCGGTACCAAAGCCCCAGTTTTGTGCGTATCTGACAATCGATTCCGTCAAAATCCATGTTGCCACGCGTTTCAGGCATTGCTTCATAGACAATGTTTGTTGCGCTTTGGGCAGTCAGTGTTTGTTTTACTGGTAGCCCGCGCACCTGACATAACTGCGGATGCATGTCGTGTACCAGTGCATGGACAGACTGCTTGCTGTTATTGCTTATAGTAAGCGTAATGTCGCTCCAGGCTCTATGTGATAAAACTTGTCGGACTTGACGCGAACCTTCAAGTTTGACCCGATGCAGCACGATCAGATCGTATGTCATGAACAGTGCCAGCGCAAACGGCAGAACTAGCCAGAACAGATAAAATCCCGGGTAAAAATGCACAATGGCCGCCGATAAGGCGAGCGCGAATCCGAGTCCCAATAGTCGCAGGGTTGGTATCACTTTCGTGGCGCTTCTACCGAGAGCAGCAGATTTGCAACAACATCGTCTGGGCTGTAGCCTTCAATTTCCAGGTCGGGCGTTAATTGAATACGATGACGCAGAACGGCAGTCGCAATTTTTTTAACGTCATCCGGGGTCACAAAGTCTGCACCGTTTAATAGTGCTCGTGCCCGGGCGGCGCGCAACAAGGAAATTGAGCCACGCGGCCCCGCACCAATATCGATGCCATTCCATTTACGCGTAGAAGTCACTATATCCACTATATACTGTTGTACGGCTGAATCGACTGACACAAAACTGGCTGCCTGTTGTATAGCAACCAGATCATCAATACTAATAACGGCTTGCAGACGACTTAAGTCGAGCTGATGTGCAATATTCTCATGGGTGATAATTTGTAGCATGCGCAACTCTTCATCGGGCTTAGGATAGTCGATGAGTATCTTGCATAAAAATCGGTCAAGCTGTGCTTGTGGAAGAGGGTAGGTACCCTCTTGCTCAATCGGGTTTTGAGTAGCGAGTACGATAAAGGGTTGTGGCAATAAACGAGTTTCACCCTCAATGCTCACTTGTTGCTCTTGCATTGCCTCAAGTAACGCTGATTGGGTTTTAGCTGGAGCACGATTAATTTCGTCGGCTACAACCACGTTTGCAAATATCGGCCCTTCACGAACGCTGAATGACTGCTGCTCGTGATCGAACATCGCGTGCCCGACGATATCGCTAGGCATTAAGTCAGGAGTAAATTGTATGCGAACATCTTGCGCTTGTGCAGAGAACGCGAGGCATCGAGCCAGCAATGTTTTCGCCAAACCCGGAACACCTTCTATCAGTACGTGCCCGCCAGCCGCAACGCAGATCAGGAGTTCGTCGATAGTGTCTTGCTGACCAATAATGACGTTCCCGAAATTGTCCCTGAGTTTGTTCAGATTCGCGTGGGCTGTTGAAAATTGCGCTTGGTCAATCATGATGACAAGGTACTCAGTTTTTTATTGCGGTTTGAATGGTTTTCGGTAATTAATCTTTTGCAGCGTACGGCTCGCACTTATAATGGCAGCATTTTTTTTCACTGTGCCAAACAGTGCATGTTCAGCGGTTGCCGGTGAACACTGGAGTAGGTCGCTAGCTTGCTTGATAGCTTCCGCTCTATCGATACTTTCACCAACTTGCTCGACGCCTGGTTTACCCTGACGTTTGAGTAAATTTTCAATTGCAGCTGATTGGACATTTGCAACAATTTCAGCTGTGTGGTTGTGACGGTGCCAGTATTCACCTCTGGCTGCCAAGTGCGCCATAAGGTTATTCTGAATTGGTGGCAATTCTTGCTCCACTGGTCCGAGCCTTGTCGACGCCCAACGAATAAATCCTGTCAGAACAACTCCCAAAAGCAGAATAGAAAGTGCGAATCTATTCCAGAGAAATCGAAACCATCCGGGTTTTTCAGCTGGCTGAATTACGATGGACAATGTTTTAGTCTGAGCGGGTTGTGTTAACCAGAGTAATAAGTATCCGTGTTCGTCGTACCTGATTGAATCGTTGTCGAACATGGTGTGGTCGTTGTAAATCACCACATAACCGTCACCGATTTTCTTATGCACTAAGTATGGGGTATCTATTATTACTTCAATGTCCGAGTCACTTGTGGCTATACTTTTAAAATAAGGTATGACGTCGGTATACAATGCAATTTTCGATGACTGTAGAGTGCTATCCTGCAAATCTACATGGTAATAATCATCTCCTTCATACATTGTTTGCTCGTGTTGGCTTTGCGCAACAGCGAGTTCATCATCATTTAACTCTGAGATGCCGATTTTAGACAGATAGGTGCTGGAAACGATTGAATCGGAAAACGCGCCCTTGTCTCGGGGACTGGTTAGTAGTATGCCCCCCGATTGAACCCATTCATGAATGTCGTCTGCCTCATCCTGATTTGCCAATACGCTCAAATCGGCCAGCCATAACACGCCGGGTCTTTCATTATCAAGGGATGAGAACACACTTCTGTCTTTCGCTATACCAAAACTGAATCCTTCTTTTTCCAGTAACCGTGATCCGACTAAAAATTGATTTTTTCGAGCCTCTTCACTTTGCCTGACGTCGAATTCGACTTCTTCAAAATAGACATTTTTATACATCCAGTAAGCGATAACCGCCATTAAGCCCATGAGCAAAATAGGAAAAATTGGAAAGTCCCGACCTTTCATGAGTCTGCAGGGCCATTGCTGGTCGGTAAACGCAAAGAAAAAGCGTTTTTCCAATCGGTGATAAGTTCACGGATAGCATCCTCAGATTGAGGTTGGCTGGCATAGGCCTCTTTTTGCCAAACATTAATTAAATTGGTAAAGGTCTGTTTTTGCTGTTCGCTACCCACTGCCGCAACATTTCGTTGGCAGTCCGCCTCTGTTGCACCACTGGCAATTTTTAATTCGTGTTCGTCCATAACCGATCGCAGTGCTCCTCGAAACAATACACTCAGTGCTTGTCTTTTGTCTCCTTGTGCGAGAAGGCGTTCTGCAGTGGCAACAATGTCCCGGGGTAAATCTTGCGTTAATGGATGGCTTTTAGCATCTTCGGTATCGGGACGGTGTCGCGCCAAAGCGCCAGGGGCGGAAGATTTAAATCTGAATCGACTCAGTGTGTAGAGCAGCAGTCCAACAAAAGTGACAGCTGCTATCCAGAGAAAGATTTTGAATCCTGTGGCCAAAACACTTGCTGAATCAGCGAATCTATCCAGCCAGCTAAAGTCTGGCTCATCATCATCTTTATCTTCTTCATCGTCGAACCTTATCTTTGGCACCAGTCGAGTTTTTTTCGACCCGAAATCCGGATGAGAAAGAATGTCTTTAATGGACGTTGAAGCGTCGGCTGGTGTCATCAACAATTGGGCTCTTTGTTCCGCTATTGATGGTTCAGTATTGAATAACAGTGCACACAGTACGATTATGCCAGCCAGCCCGGTTGATCTTCCTGCTCTTGGTTTGATGTCTCGAAAGCGGTGTTCAATATCCCAGGCTTCCAGTTGCATACGTCGATTAATATAAATGAGAAACCCGCCGGCCACGTAGAACGGCGCTACTAGTCCGGCGGCTATAACCGTGGTTACCGACGCGGCTACCATCCATCTCTGAGCACTTTCGGTCTCCAGAACGCTGAGAACATTGGACCAGTCAATTTCTCCAATTGTTGACGAAAAGAACATCAATCCAAAAAACGTGATAATGGCATAGGCAAAAATATACTCAATATGCAAACACACTATCATGAGCAGATAGTGCCTTGTCTTAACCGAAGATAAGGTTTGAATGCGCGCTGAGCGCTGCTTACGTGGAAGCATTTCCAGAAACACAACACCGTAAGTCATTGCCCGTGCAGTGCTCAGACGTGCAAGAGTCAGATAGGTTTTAAACATGGTTCCGAAACTGGAGAAGGTTAACTTCCAGGCCTGTGTGATACTGATGCTCTCAGAGAACACCGCTCTGGATAAGAAATATAGTATCGGTAATTCGTATAACGGCTTGAACCACCACCAGAAAAACAACATGAAGCTCCAGCCCAGCCACAATTGAATGATCGAACACAGAATAAAAACGGGCAATGAGAATCCCAGCCACATGATAACTAAAGTCAGATAGTGTGCTCTGGCAAGCGAGAAGCCTGCATCCATTGCTTGCCATGCGCTGCGAGGTCTTGGCAGAACGGTCAGATTTTTAATGTCAGCCATGTTATTTGGGAGACCGGCCGGCAAGCATCAGGTAGGCGATAATCAGAATCCAGATTATGACCCCGACGATTAGTTTTACTGACAATGCCAGATCTTTCGAAGACCAGTAGGCTTCGATAAATGCAGCGAGCAAAGTCATGCAACCTGCACCAATAATAATAGGCACCGCTTTTTTAGCCGCGCGCATTAATGCAAGGCGCCTGGTTTGTCGGCCAGGCTTTATTAGTGCCATGCCCAGCATGAGTCCGGCTGTTCCACTGACACACAACGCGATAAGCTCTGGCGCGCTGTGTCCTGCCACAAAACCCCAGAATTGTTCACCGTAACCAATGCCGGTTAAATGTCCGGAGGCTGCGCCAATATGGATGCCATTGAAAACCATGAAAAACACACTGCCAACGCAAAACAATATACCGCTGGCAAAGACGCGAAAATCAATACCGATGTTGTTCATGATGTAGAACCCGAACATAAGCAGATTAGTATCAGACTCCCGGCCTTCGGGACGTATAGAGCCACGATCAGGACTGTACATATACTCAAGCTCATACCGTTGTTTGGTACCCATAAACATGTCTGCAAGATCGGTCGAGTATGCCGACAGAAAGCCGCAAATAATTGAAGTCCCGAAAAACAACACGCACGATATTAAAAATAGAGTTCTTTGTTCTCGGAGTGCAATGGCAAATCCGCCACCAAAAAATTGGGCGATGCGCTCGAGTACATGGCCACGATGTTTATAGAGTTGATGATGGGCACGCGTTATTAGCGTGTGCAGTCGAGTCGTCAGGGCGGGGCTATAGCCTCGGCTCATGGCTAGTGAATGTTGTTGGCAAAGAGCGGCGTATAGTGTTGGCAGTTCACTGTTGGTAGCAAGCTGTTTTGTCCAGGGCTTAGCTGACTCCAGTGAGTTGAGCGATTTCTCTAACTTCGCCCAATCTGCTCCATATTGATGCTCAAACGCTTGTTGATTGAGCATCAGTCTGGCCTCGTAGAATCCACTGCGCCCAGCTCTTTAAAGTTTGTACCGGGTCCAATTCAGATTGTTCATCAATCATATGACTGAGAAGTAATGCTAATTCCATCTGTCTTTCTGTTGAGAGATGCTTGCTGCGTTCGGCGAATTCTACAATAGCTTGCCGCTCGTTTCGTGAAAGCCATTCTGGTGGTGGTGCACTTATCTGATACGAAAAAGATGAGGCACTTGGTGTCTTGTCACGATAAATGACCAACGTGCCAGCGGCCAGATCGCCCAGCCGGCGAAAACGCGTATCGAGTTGCATGCTGATAAGTCCCACCATGTAAAAGAAGGGTAGGTAGTCGACCACCCGCAGGAAATTTCTTATTAGTGCACCTGAAAGCGTTATTGGTGTTGCGTTGTCGTGCACAACCCAAAGCTTGAATAGTTTTTTCCCCGGAGTAGTACCGGTTGTTGCCTCAAATGTGGTTGTGTAAAACCAATTGAGTAGAAATTGAACAATAAGGAACAGGCCGATTGTTGCCTGATGGCTGTTTGATGATATTGCTGGAATGCCAATGATTGCATAAAAAACGAGCAGAATTAACAGGCGTATAAGCCCGTCTACCAGCCAGGCCATCCCTCGGACGACCGGACCGGCAATGGGAAATTGCAGCAACGCTCCTTCGGGTGTTTCAACCGTATGGAGCGTATCTACCGTTCGTATTTTTGCTTGAGTGGTCAGTTGAGTGTCGCTTAAACGCCACTGTTCATACCCATGAACACAGCAGCACCACCGCCAACAAATAGTACGACCATTAGCACGATATAGATAATACCCATCACTTTTTCCCAGCCCTTGGTTGTTCTTTGGCCACCAAAGCGATTCGAGTGCTTGTTACCTGGAGCGAACCAGACGTAGAGGTATCCGATTAGTCCGATTAGTCCGATAAGCGGTATCGCTGACAAAACAATGAGCAGAAGTGACCACCATCCGCTGTGATTTCGATCGTGCAGACGTTTAATCAGCAGGCAGACGTAGATGTACATGAAAACCACGAAAAACACAAAAAGTAGCACTCCGCCTACTATTGCCAATGGACTACTAAAAAGCGAAGGATCAAGGGTTTCAGGATTCAAACCCTCAATACCGCCAGCTGCCATGCTAATGAGGAAAAATCCCAAACCCATAACCAAAAAGCTAATGATCATCATGAGAAAAACCTGACCCAGATGCGCAAGTCTTCCGAGTCGTCCCCTGGCGGACCAGATTGAGGTCTCTATTGCAGCCGAGTCTGTATGAAGGTCAGCTGTTGGGGCTGCGTATGGATCATTACTCACTATGATTTCTCCTAATCATGTTGTTTCGAAAAGCCGGAACTTCGGCTGAACTGTGAAAAACTTTCAATAATCGTAGCGTATATTCACGGTAAATACACTCTAGAATTCGGTTAAGGGTGTGTAATCCTCAACAATAACAGCGACAGGGCATATACTGCTTGTTCTATGAATAGACCCATGCAAAGCCAATCGAAAACAGTCAATAAAATGGATCGTCTCTGCGAGCAGGTTGCTTCGATTGTTGAATCTGGCAATGACCGGTCTCGAAAAATTATCGCCATCGCTGGTCCGCCGGGCTCTGGCAAGTCGACTTTGCTTAGCGCCTTAGTACCGCTATTGCAACTTGAGTTGAGCACGCGCGGCATAATCGGTATTCCGATGGATGGTTATCATCTTGACAATACCCAACTCGACAAAGATGATTGTCGCGCTGTCAAAGGTGCCCCTCACACTTTTGATGTCTATGGGCTGCTTTCTCTGATTCAGCGGCTACACACTGGTGAGCATGCGGTTTACGCACCTGAATTTGACCGTGACAGCGATTTGTCGAGAAATTGCGCTATAAAGATTGAACAGACGCACGATGTCGTGCTGATCGAAGGCAACTATTTGCTACTCGACCAACCCGGTTGGCGTGAGCTTGCCAGGTATTTTGCACTGACAATCAGTATTGATGTGCCGACCGACATTTTGCACGAGCGGCTTGTGCAGCGCTGGTTGCACTACGGGCTATCGGAGAAAGAAGCTCGCAGCAAAGCACTTGGCAACGACATACCCAACGCGAAAACGGTCGTTGAGCAATCGGTTAGTGCCGACATAATTTACCAACCTGAGAATAACTAATGAGTCAAAAGCCAAATCTGGTCGGTTGGCGAGAATGGGCTGTTTTGCCTGAGCTTGGCATTCACGCAATTAAAGTTAAAATTGATACTGGTGCAAGAACGTCCGCTTTGCACGCATTAAATATAGAGAGAGCGCGCTCCGACGGACAGGATATGGTTAACTTTAGCATTCAACCATTGCAGCGTAACAAAACCGTAGTCATTCGAGCGCAAGCCGCGTTGGTGGATATTCGACAAGTGTCAGACTCTGGAGGCCATACCGAAAATCGGTATGTCATCAGTTCGCGCATCATCATAGGCGCTATGGAAAAAGAAATCGATATCACATTAACAGAACGCAACAGTATGCTGTTCAGGATGCTGGTTGGTCGAACCGCATTGGCCGATGAGGTATTTGTTGACCCGGCAGCTTCCTATCTATGTGGACGCAAGTCGACGCGCTTGCTGTACTCCTCACACATTGAGGCGCAATCATGAAATTAGCTGTGCTGTCGCGTAACCGAAAGCTGTATTCAACTCGCCGAATTATAGAAGCTGCTGAAGCACGCGGACATGAAGTCACAGTTATCGATGTATTGCGGTGCTACATGAATATTGTATCTCGCAACCCAAGCGTGCACCTTGAAGGTAAAAAGCTTGAAGACTACGATGCGGTAATTCCGCGAATAGGCGCGTCAGTTACCTCGTATGGAACCGCTGTGCTGCGTCAATTTGAAGTTATGGGTGTGTACACATTAATAGAGTCGGTTGCATTGGCACGGTCCAGAGACAAATTGCGTTCTTTGCAGTTGTTATCCAGAAAAGGTATTGGTTTGCCGGTAACTGGTTTTGCTAACAAACCCGGTGATACTAAAGATTTGGTCAAGATGGTGGGTGGGGCACCATTGGTCATTAAACTACTCGAGGGCACACAGGGCATTGGTGTAGTATTAGCCGAAACTTCCAAAGCTGCAGAAAGTGTTATTGAAGCTTTCATGGGACTCAAGGCAGACATACTTGTACAGGAATTTATTGAAGAAGCCGGTGGTTCAGATATTCGGTGTTTGGTAGTCGGCGGAAAAGTGGTTGCAGCAATGCGACGTCAAGCACCTGATGGTGAATTTCGATCGAACTTACATCGTGGTGGCTCGGCCAGTCTTGTCAAAATTTCACCTGAAGAAAGACAGACTGCTGTTAGCGCTGCAAAAATTCTGGGACTATCTGTTGCTGGTGTCGATCTTTTGCGTTCGGCACGCGGACCATTGGTTATGGAAGTCAATTCATCTCCGGGACTTGAAGGGATAGAAGCTGCCAGCGGTAAAGATGTAGCAGGCATTATTATCGAACATCTGGAAAAAAATGCTCGTCCGGGCAATACGAAAACACGTGGGAAAGGGTAATTGGCTGACGCAATCAAAAAGAACAACGCGATTGTCATTGGTGATGTCAGCATTGAGCCGGGTCGCAGGCAATATATTGATTTACCATTGCCTCCTTTGTACACGCACACATCGGTGTCGATGCCGGTGCATGTTATCAATGGTCGAAACGATGGGCCTGTGCTGTTCGTTTCTGCGGCCATCCATGGCGATGAAATAAATGGTATAGAAATAATTCGTCGGCTTCTAAAAATTAAATCGTTGAACCGCATAAGTGGAACTCTTATTGCGGTTCCGGTGGTGAATGTTTATGGCTTTGTCTCGCAATCACGCTACCTGCCAGACAGACGAGATCTGAATCGTTCATTTCCAGGTTCTGATCGCGGCACCATGGCTTCTCGGTTG
>Ga0114956_1003744_pt1 | contig 11737 bp, 13 predicted proteins | sample MaitaG_FD_87304 | JGI IMG/M metagenome (GOLD analysis project Ga0114956, IMG submission 87304) | Marine algal microbial communities from Maine, USA - Maine_Asex2 metaG | ecosystem: Host-associated > Algae > Red algae > Unclassified | place: Maine, USA | collected 2015-01-05 | reverse complement strand
CGCTTGGCGTTGTGATGTACGAGATGTTGATCGGCGAGCCGCCGTTCACCGGCGAAACCCCGGTCTCAATTGCTTACAAGCACGTGCAAGAACCCATCGTGCCCGTATCAGAACGCGGCATAGACATACCGCCTGCGCTGGCCGCAATCACGATGAAGTTGCTGTCAAAGAATGCCGACAACCGGTATCCGTCTGCCGAAGCGCTCTTGGCCGACCTTGACCGCTTCCGACAAGGGCAGGCGATCGCGGCTGCGGCTGCTTCGGCTCCGCCCGAAGCGGTTGCGTCTGCGGCTGGCAGAACCGCGGCGTTGCCCGCACAACCCGCCCGTGTGGCCGCTAGCGGTTCACGAAATGCAACTGCTGCGGGTGGGTACACGCCGCCGCCGCGTCAGCGAGGCGGACTCATTGTCGTTGCGCTGCTCACCAGCCTGCTGATTCTGGCTGGCTTCGTGATTCTGTTGAGTTCGAACCTCACCGGACGCGACGACGGACCCGCAACCCCGACCGTCGTCGAGGTCGCAACGGTGCAAATCCCGCCGGTCGGCGGACGCGGTGAAGCAGATGCTCGCAGCACGCTCGAGGCGCAAAACCTGGTGGTCGAGAGGCGCCTGATCGCTGACAACTCAGTGCCTTCGGGTCAGGTCATTCTCACCGAGCCAGCTGCGGGCATCAGTGTGAATGTCGGCAGTGTCGTCACGATGGTGATCAGCACAGGGGCAAACGCGTTGCAGGTGCCGTCGGTCGCGACGTTCAGCGAGAACGACGCGCTGCAAACCCTGCAGAACGCAGGGTTTCTCGTTTCGATCAATCGGGTCACCAGCCAGATCGCTCCCGAGGGCGAAGTCATCGATCAAGATCCGCCCGCCGCTGCGCTGCTTGCTCGAGGTGGCACGGTCACGATTCAAGTGTCCGCGGGAACCGAAGAGGTCCCCGTGCCGATCGTCGAAGGCCAAGAGCTCGACGCGGCTCGCACCCTGCTCGAAAGCGAAGGGTTTACCGTCGAGGCTGAGTTCGAGCGTGAAACCCATCCTGAGATTCCGCTCGACTTCGTTATCGACACCGTGCCGCCTCCCGGCACCTCGTTGCCTGTAGGCGCCGCGGTGCAGCTCGTGCTCAGTGACGGACCCGATGCATTGTTCTTGCCCTCATGGATCGGCGTCGAAAAAGAGCAGGCTTTTGCTGAGATGGCTGAACTCCAGCTCGTCGTGCTCGAGTTCGGTCAGGTTTCGACGAACCCTAATGAATGGGGCCGAGTGATCGACACCGTGCCCGGCCCGAACGCATTCGTTGAGCCCGGCGACCAGATTCAAGTTCGCGTCGGCATACCTGACCCCAATACTGCGTCGCCACCCATAGGCGGCACCACGCCCACGCCGGCCCCGACCCTCGACCCCGCATTAGGCGGCCAAGACGACGCCACCGGCCAAGACGACAGCAGCTTCGATAACTGAGTATCCGGGATCGCTGCGCTCTCCCTTTGACGGCGTTCGCCTGAACCCGACGCACCTGCATCTGGTCGCCGACCGAGGGTCGGCTCCGCCCGCTCGTCCCTCGCTCCGGCTCATGTATCCGGGATCGCTGCGCTCTTCCTTTGTCGGCGTTCGCGCCGCTCAGCTTCGCTTCGCTAACCGAGTTTGGCTATCGCCAAACTCGCGGTGAACAGCCTGTGCAGGGTCTCTACTCGAGCCCGGAAACTCTGGATAAGAAGGTTTTGAGCATTGCGTGGCCGGAATCGGTGAGGACTGACTCGGGGTGGAACTGCACGCCTTCGATCGGGTAGGTGCGATGGCGTAGGCCCATGATGGTGCCGTCTTCGCTGCGGGCGGTGATTTCGAGATCGTCGGGCACTTCGGCGGCATCGACAATCAGCGAGTGATAGCGGGTGACAGTTAGCTCGGCGTCGAGACCTTGAAACACTCCAGCGTCGTCGTGACGCACCACCGACGTCTTGCCATGCATGACGTGGGGTGCTCGAATCACGCTTCCGCCAAAAACTTGACCGATGCACTGGTGGCCAAGGCACACCCCGAGCGTCGGAATCGTAGGGCCAAGGCGCTCGATCAATTCGAGCGAGACGCCAGCATCATCAGGAGTTCCGGGACCGGGACTGATCAGCAGCGCATCTGGCGCTAGTCCCGCAATTTCGTCGACAGTGAGCTCATCGTTGCGATGCACTGTGAGGTCAGCACCGAGTTCGCCAAGGTACTGAACGAGGATGTACACGAACGAGTCGTAGTTGTCGATGACGACGACACGAGGAGCCACAGAACGAGCTTAGGGCTGGTGTGAGGTAGCCGGACCCAAAATTGACTAACCTGACCGCATGGCAAGTCCCCAGAAACGCAAGGTCCAAGGCGGCCGGGTCACGGCCAAGGGCACGCAGCCCAAAGGCGAGGCCGCTCCAGTAGCGCAGCCATACACCTCGGGCTACACCCCCGGCAAGGTAAGTCCGGCCTGGGTGCCAGTGCTGATGTTCGGCCTGCTGATCCTCGGCGCCATCATGATCATCTTCAATTACATGGGTTGGGTGCCCGGTGGCACCAGCAACTGGTACTTGCTAGGCGGCCTCGGTTTGATCCTCGGCGGCATCGTGTCAGCCACCCAATTCCACTGAGCTAGCTAGACACTGACGCAGGCTGGGGATCGGCCACGGTCTTTCGCGCCCGCATGCTCGTTGCTGCAGCTCGCTGCGTCTGAGCGCTGATGCGCTCGAGGCAATCGATCGCACCGAACGCGGCATCGCGACACGACCAGTCGATCAAAATCAATGCCGTGTCTTCGCCAGCGATGGCCGTGAGCTGCGAGATGCGGCGATCGTTGGTTGCCCAGTGGTCAAGGGCGCTTGGTGCTTCAAGCGTCGTTGAGACACCCGAATCTGCGGTGACCGAGATGCTGCCGCTGACGACGATCATCGTCGACGGCGCAAAGTCGCCTTTGCCGATTAAGCGCCGGCCCGGACTCACGCGAACAAACTCGAGATGGCTGCTGAGTTTGGCAATCGCCTTCGCATCGAACACGCCCAGTGAGTTCAGGGCGTGAACTTTGGTGGTTGGTGTATTTGGTGTGGTTTGCATGTGTCCATTGAGCACCCCGTTGGCTCGCGCTGTCTGCGCGAAAGTCGGCACCCACACTGTGATCGTTGACCCATTTGGCAGGTGACCGCGAGCGACTACCGTGCTCTCTATGAGCATCGGAAGGGTTCGCCCAGCAGTCGCAGCCATGCCCGTGTACCGGCCCGGCAAGGCCGCAGAACAGGCCGAAGAAGAACACGGCATCAGCGACGCCATCAAGCTCGCGTCGAACGAGAACCCGTGGCCGCCTGTGCCCGCTGTTGTTACGGCGATGGAAGTCGCCGCGGCTGGCGTCAATCGCTATTGCGATCACCTAGCCGTCGATCTTCGCACCGCTATTGGCGAGATGGTCGGCTTCGACCTTGACCACATTGCCGTTGGCTGCGGTTCGGTTGGCCTGCTGCAGCAGTTGTGTCTCGCCTATCTCGATCCCGGCGACGACGTGGTGTATCCATGGCGATCGTTTGAGGCATACCCGATCAACGTGCAGATGATGGCTGCGACGTCGACGCAGGTTCCCTTGGCTGACCACGCATTCGATCTCGAAGCAGTCGCGGCTGCGGTCACCGATCGCACCAAGATCGTGATGCTGGCAACGCCGAACAATCCGACTGGCACAGCGCTCACGGTTGCCGCGATGGCGGCCATGTTGGCGAAGATTCCCGACGATGTGATTGTGCTCGTCGATGAGGCGTATCGCGAGTTTCTCGATCTGAGCTTCGGCGATCCGGTCGAGCTACTCGCCGACCACCACAACGTCGTCGTTAGCCGTACCTTCTCGAAGGCCTACGGATTGGCGGGCGTTCGCGTCGGTTACATGGTTGCGCACCCTGAGATCGTCGACGAGCTCAACAAGGTGCTTGCGCCGTTCGCCGTCAACGCAGTCGCCCAGGCTGGGGCCATCGCAGCTCTCGAGGCTCGCGATGTCTATGAACCGCTGCTTCAGGGGCTGCGCGATGAGAGGGCTCGTGTGATTGGCGCGTTGACCAACGCTGGTTGGGCGCTTCCAGATACCCAGGCGAACTTCGTCTACCTGCCGCTCGGCGACCGAACGACCGAGATCTACACTGCGATCGAACAGCGCGGTGTCGTGACTCGACCGTTCGCTGGCGAGGGCATGCGGGTCACCATCAGCACGCCCGACGAGAACGATCGGTTCTTGGCGGTGCTCGCCGAAGTCGCCGCACCCGCATAATTCGTTCGTTCAGCTGGCTGACGGCGGCCGGAAGAACAGCGCCAGCTGCGCAATACCAGCGGCAACACCGCCACCGCCAGCTATCAATAGACCAAGCCAGCCGTTGAGCTCATCGTCGATACCAATTGCACTGTCGATCGACCATTCGCCTGGCCCGAGCATGGCAATGCCGACAGCGCCGACGGCCAGAATGAAGTTGTACTCCCAGCCTTCGCTCACGATGAAGAAGCCATTCGAGCGATGCACAGTCCATGCGGCGACCAGCATGAGTGCCACGAAGCCAGCGGCTGAGAACGTCGTGAGTAGACCAACAGCCAGGCCAAGCCCGGCCAAGATCTCGGTGCCCGCGGCGAGTCGGGCATGGACCGCGCCTGGTCGCATGCCGATCGAATCGAACCAACCCGCAGTGCCAGCGAGCTTGCCGCCCTTGAACACCTTGGCGTAGCCGTGCGCCGCCATCGTTAGACCAAAGGCGACCCGCAGGATCAGCAATGCCATGTTGTATTCGTCCATTGTTCCCCCAGCGTGGCGTCGGTGACGATCGCCTGGGTGAGACTGTATTCGTTGGCTAGGACCTAGCCTGAACCCATGGTGTTCGTGTTCAAGCTGGTCATCGCAGTAGCGGTTGGCTTGTTGATCATGCGCACTGGTATGCGGTTGCTGGGCGGCTTCTCTACGCCCATGGCCGAGCCCCCGCCACCGGGTGAGCTCCGCAAGGTCAAGATCATGTACCGCTGCGAGATTTGCGGCAGCGAGGTGCGCATGACGATTGCTCCCGACGAAGACCCTGTGGCGCCGCGTCACTGCATGGACGAAATGAGCCTGGTCGCGCCCGTCGAGTAAGTGAGCGGTCCGTGCGCACAAATGCGCACGCGGGCGGAGTCTTCCTACGCAGCCCTGAACCACATGTTCAGAGCATCGTTGCATCTGTCAAAGATCGAGAGAGGCTCGGTCGGCTCACGCAGGGGCACTCTCATGCAACCCATCTCGAGTGAATTCACGAAGGCCGTTCACGAGCAACGGCTTCACCGCAGTGCGATGCGACGACGGGCCCTTACTGCCCAAAATGAGGCCCGCATACGTCGTCGCCATTCTGTCGCCCGACGAATGCGGTCAATCTGGAGGCGGGCTGGGGCAGCGCTAGCCCCTCGTTTCGTTCCCGGTGTGGCCGATGAGGTGCCGTCGACTGTGCCGCGGCATGCGAACAGCATCTCGCAGTGACGCTACAGCGAGGCGCACGCGCCGTAACTCCAGAGCCCAACGCGTGCTGAAGGATCTGGCGGGCTAGCTGTTGGCGCGCCCGCTAGTGACAACGCTCCTCGAGGCCCGCAAGGTTGTAGATCGTGACGCGCTTGCGGCTGGTTGCGATCAAGCCAACTGAGCGCAGAGTCGCCAGACCTTTCACCGCGCCCTCGCGCGAGAGCCCCGACCACTGCCCGAGTTCTTCTTGGCTAATGAGCAGCGGCAGCTCGATCGAGCCATCAGGGGCCGCAGTGGAGCGCCCCAGCTCGCGTTCTATCTCGACCAGTCGCAACAAGCCAGACGCCATCAATGCCGGCGCGTCAAGCGATGAATTCTCAACGAACTGGGTGGTGAGTGACCGCAAGCGCGCCGTGACAGACTCAAGCAGTGCCGCCTGAAGGTCGCTGCGTTCGTTGAGCAGGTCGCGAAACTCCTCGGCCTGCACTCGTCGAATCCTTGCGTCGGTGACTGTCGACGCGCTCGCAGATCGTGGCGCACCATCGATCGCGGATAGCTCGCCGAAGACTTCATTAGCGGCCATCAAATTGATGAGCACGATCTTGCCGGCGGTAGTCGTGCGGTCGATGCGCACTACACCCGATTCGACGAGAAATACGCTTCCGCCCGGATCTCCGAGATGAAAAATGAAACTGCGCGCTGGGTACGACCGCACATCACCGAGGGCCGAAAGACCTGCTGCGATCGCCAAGCGCTGACTGCGCTGGACTGGATTCGGCATAGGGCCAACGCTAGACCGGCGTCGTAGTTGCTGTCTGTGTACTTTCGCGCTGAGGGCGAGTTAGCCCGCTCGGTGTTCGGCGACCCAGGCCAGGAACTTGTCGCGTGGCCATGTGTTGATCACCTGGTCGCGAGGCGCCCACCCGCGCTGAGCGGTGAGCACGCCGTATTCCATACGGCCGAGTTCGCTCACGTGGTGGCTGTCGGTGTTGATCACGAGCTTCACCCCACGTTCAACCGCTCGCCGCACGACGTCGCTGGCTGCGTCGAGCCGGTTGAGCGAGCCGTTGATCTCGAGCGCGACGTCGAAGTGCATCAGGGCTTCGAGCACGATGTCGATGTCGAGTTCGATGCCAGGGCGTCGACCGATGTAGCGCCCGGTGAGATGGCCGATCGAGTCGACGGTCGGGTCGGAAATCGCTGCGACGAGCCGCTCGGTTTGGCGGGCCACCGACTGATCAAAGTGCGAGTGCACCGAGGCGACGGTGTAGTCGAACATGGCACGAAAGTCGTCTTCGTAGTCGAGGCCGCCGGTGCCGTCGATGTTCAGCTCGCAGCCCCACAGCAGCGTCATGTCGGGGTGGTCGTGCTGAATCTTGGCGATCAGGTCGCGATGCTCAAGCATTTCTTCGGCGTTCGAACCGTTGATCGGCAGATCTTCGCCGTGGTCGGTGATGGCCAGGTATTCGTGACCAGCATCGGCGGCGACTTGCACCATGTCGGCGACCGACGATCGCCCGTCGCCCGACTGTTCGGTGTGGTAGTGCAGATCGCCCCGAATGTCGTCAAGTGTTATGACATCGTCGAACCCGTCGCCGGCTGCTAGCTCGATCTCACCGGTCGCTTCGCGCATCGGGGCTGGCACGAAGGCCAGGCCGAGCGCTTGGTAGATCGACTGCTCAGTCTCAGCAGCGATCACCTCGTCGGGCGTGTCTTTGGGGGAGTCTTCTTCGGGCTTGTTGAGCAGCCCATATTCATTGAGCAGCCAGCCTTTCTTCATCGCCCGTTGGCGCAACGCAATGTTGTGAGCCTTTGACCCGGTGAAGTACAGGGTTGCGGCGCCAAAGTGCTCAGGCGCAACGACTCGCACGTCGACCTGCAAGCCGGTCTGGGTCAGGAACGACGTCTTTGTTTCACCACTGACAACGATGTCGTGGACCTCGGACCGATCTCTGACCGCCTGCATGACTGTCGACACGTCGGTCGCGGCAACGGTGATATCGATGTCGCCGATAGTCTCGCTCATGCGTCGCAAGCTTCCGCAGTAGGCGGCGTCAGTGACCGACGGCAGCGTCAAGAACGCCTCGACAAGTCGTTCAGCAAGTGGCAGCGCATCGGCGATCGGGGTGCGGCGATCCTTGCCAGTAAGACCGAGACGGTCGATCGCCTTGCCGATCTTTTCTTCGCTCTTGGCCCCCATTCGAGGAAGCTCGCGCAGCTTCTCGGCTTCGATGGCGGCTCGCAGATCTTCGACATTGTTGATGTCGAGCTCTCGGCGCATCAGCTTGAGGGTCTTCGGGCCGATACCGGGAATGCGGGTCATCTCAGCGAACGCTGGTGGGTACTCGGCGCGCAGTGCTTCGAGCTTCTCGACCGATCCCGTCTCGATGAACTCACGCACTTTCGAAGCGGTTGCCTTGCCGACGCCCTTGATCTCGGTCAGCTCTTTTGCCGAAGAGTCGATCCAGGCTTCGCCGTGTGATTCGAGACCGAGCTTGGCGTTCTCATACGCTCGAACCTTGAATGACTGGGGGCTCTCTTCGTCGAGAGTGGTGAGTGTGATCAACTCACCAAGCATCGCGAGCACGTCGCGGGCGCTGGTCACCGATCGCGCTCGGTCATGTGCTCGAGCATTGCCTTCATCTGTTCGTGCACGATGTTGACGGCCTGGAGCGGCCGGATCATGACCTTAAACTCAGTGATCATCGAGTCGTCGTCGCAGGTCAAAATGTCAACCCCGTTGACGTACTTTCCGTCCATCTTGGTTTCGAACTCGAGCATTGCGTGATGGCCAGACGCGATCTCTTTGGTGTAGCCGAAGGACCCACCACCCTGATTGGAGTCCTCGCCGCCGATAGTTCCACCGGCCGCACCGAGGTAGAGCTTGGTGATATCGCGTCCTTTTTGAGGCGTGAAAACTACGGGTGACAAAAAGACGACGTCAGGGTGCAACAGGGCATCGAGGCCGTCGTCGAGTTCTCTTCGCATGTGGGCATGCCAGCGTTCCAGGGTCAGGTGAATCGGGTCCATGCCACTACTTTGCCAGATGAGACCTTGACTATCTTGACTCATGAGTTGGCGACGGCCGTTGCCTTGACTAACTTGACTGTATGACGTCATGGGTAGACACGGCCGCTGAGGCCTTCGAATCAGCTCTCTCTGACTTGGTGGCTCAGGCCGAACCTGGCAGCGATCCAAGCGATCTCGGGCGCGCCGCTGCACTTGGTGCAGTCGCAGGTTCACTATGGACTGACGAACTGGGCCCCTTTTATGACTCTGACGGGGTGCGAGTGCTGCTCGGCAATGTCACCAAACAGGCCGTAAGTGATCGGGTCCGCCGCCATCGACTACTGGCGCTGCGCACCGGGTCTGGCCGCTTGGTGTATCCGGCGTTCCAGTTTCAAAGCCGCAGCGTCATTGACGGCTTCGGTGAGCTGTTGGCGACGGTCGCTCCCGACGACACTGAAGGTTGGTTCGTTGGTTCGTGGTTGACCACGCCTGATCCAGGGCTTGGCGGCGACTCTCCGCTTGATCATCTCCGTCATAACGGATTCGACGATCGGCTTCGAGAAGCAGCGCGCGACGTAGCGGCATCACTGCGCGGGTGACCATTCGCAGCGACGACCACGATCTCGCCCCGCCCCCCGACCCTGACCAGCTCACGAACTTCCCGCGCCGAACGCTTGCTAAGGGCAGACTCATCTACCGCCTCCACCACAAGGGCCTCTCACCGTTCTGGTTCGGGTCGACACCTGCCGACGCTGGTGGCGGCGACCGTTTCGATCTGGCACCACCAAGAGGGTCGTCGTACTGGGCGATGAGCCCGGTCGTTGCAGTGCTCGAGACGCTGGTTAGACGCCCAATCACGATGATCCCGACCGAACAACTTCAACGGTACTCATTCACCAGTGTTGGTCTGCCCCGCCGTCTGAGCGACGTCGCTAATCTGCCCGTCAAGCCAGCGCGACGATTTGGGTTGACCGCCGAGATTCACGCAACCACCGATCGGGGGCTCACGCGTCTGTGGGCTCGGGCCCTTGATGGCGCCGGATGCTCGGGTGTCATTGCGTTGCCGCGCCACGACGTGACTGGGCGCCAACGTTCGTTGACGCTGTTCGGCGTCGCCGGTGAGCATGAGCCGTGGGGGTGGCGATGGAAGCCAACTATCGGTCCATTGCCGAGCGCGGTAGCCAGTGAACTTGCTGGGTGGGGAATTCGGGTCGTGCCGATTCCCTTCGATGTTGAGACGATCACTCCGGTAGCCGGCAAGTGATTGTCGGCACCTACGGAGCGAAAGGTCGACCGAATGGCATTTCGTCGCGCCATGTCTTTAGGAACGACTCGGCCCGGTAGCAGGCCTCGAGTACGGCAATGTCGTCGTTGCCAATCACCTGCTCGGTAAGAGCAGGGAGCAGCTCGAGCACTGAAGCTTCGATTTCGTCTTGCTGGTTGCCCGCTGGCGGCAGGCTCGCAAACAGGCCACCTGCAGTCGTGACGATGTCAGGTAAGACCGTGGTGCCCTGGGACTCGAGCACCAATGCACCCTTGGTGGTGTAAGGGATTGCGGCGCTTGGGACGAACAGAGGTGCCTTGACCTGTGGCGCGTTCTGGTGGCTGATCACACCCATCTTTGATCCTGCGAAGAGCACGTCAACCTCGGCGCCAAGCACTTGCCACGCGGGCAGGGGCTCGTCGACAAACTCGTTTATCATGTCAGGCCCGTGGCTAGCGAGAGCTTCTCGGAGAGCGAGTGGATCGAACCCGTCGGGATGCAAGGCTGTGCCCTTTGAGGTGCCCACCGCGGTGATGCGAGCTCCGCGCGCCGAGACGGCACTAGCAATAGCCGGACCCGAGACCTCGAAGTGCTCAATTGCAACGGTCGCGCTATCAAGGGATCGAGCTGCGTCGGCGCACGCTGCTGCACCCAAACCAATCAGATGGTTGCGGTTCGAAAGCCCATCAACCGGTCTTCGCAGCGCTGGGTCGCGCGGATCAGACTCGAATAACGCGTCGAGCATGGCATCGGTCACGCCCTTACCGGGATCAAGCATTAACGCACCACCTGAGACAAGTGGCAAGAGTTCTTCGACGAACGCAGCTACAGCTGCGTCACGTTCATCAGGCGCAGCGTTCACCGCTGCAGACGCGCCCTGACACCGCATGTTGAACACGGCGCATTGGTACGACTGGCTGCGCGCCAGTTCTTTCGCGCCGCCTTGCAGGACCTTCGGGGCCGACCGAACGATGCCAAACGCGGGAATGTCGTTGTCGAAATCGCGCACGACAAAGGCGTTAGTTGTCTCGAGTTTCATCAAGGGCACGCCGCAACGCTACAACCTGAGCTCAGGCCAGACCCCACTGAAGGGCCAAGCGCGACGTGCGGACGCTAGCCCTATGGCTGATAGGTGATCTCAAGACTCGGTGCGGTGAGTGGGTCGGTGTCGAACGAGACAGCTTCGCGGTCGCCAGTGCCCTCGAGGAAGAGCACGACTGAACCGCAGCCATTCCACTCTGGTGAACTCACGATCTCGTTGATGATCGCACTGATATCGGGGGAAGCTTCGATGGTTCCTGGTGACCATTCGGTGGTGAACACCCACGCGACCGAGGCTGTTGTTCGCACGCGTGCTGACGGCGGGGTGACAGCGGAGAACGGTGCAGCGTCTGGACTTGCCTCGCCCTGAATCAAGGCGATGGTTGGCGTTGTATCGACCTCATCTGCTGTGAGCGTGAGTGTCGCGTTGAGTACTGGGGCACCCACGGGAACGCAGATCTGGAATCTCGTGCCAACGGTGACGCCAGTCGCGACGTCGAGGTCACCGCTCTCGAAGAGAACTGGTCCATCGCCCGACTGCTCGACGTCGTCAAGCGTCGACACAATGCCCACCGTTGCCGTCACAGGTTCCGGAACGGGAGTTGGCGTCGGTGTTGCAGTGGGTGTGGCCGTGCTGGTTGGTGTTGCGGTGGGTGTCGCCGTCGGTGTCGCCGTTGGTGTTGCAGTGGGTGTGGCGGTTGCTGTGGGTGTCGCCGTTGGTGTTGGCGTTTCGGTGGGTGTTGGTGTGGCCGTGCTGGTTGGTGTGGGTGTGCTGGTGGCGGTTGGTGTTGGTGTTTCGGTGGGTGTTGGTGTGGCCGTGCTGGTGGCGGTGGGTGTGGGTGTTTCGGTGGGTGTTGGTGTGGCCGTGGCGGTGGAGGTGGGTGTTGGTGTTTCGGTGGGTGTTGGTGTGGCCGTGCTGGTGGAGGTGGGTGTTGGTGTTTCGGTGGGTGTTGGTGT
>Ga0114956_1003742_pt1 | contig 11742 bp, 9 predicted proteins | sample MaitaG_FD_87304 | JGI IMG/M metagenome (GOLD analysis project Ga0114956, IMG submission 87304) | Marine algal microbial communities from Maine, USA - Maine_Asex2 metaG | ecosystem: Host-associated > Algae > Red algae > Unclassified | place: Maine, USA | collected 2015-01-05 | reverse complement strand
TTGGTTGCCTGTTCGTCGTACGCAGCCTTGTCGGTCCAGGTGTTACGAGGATTGAGGATCGCTGGATCGACACCGGGCGCTGACTTGGGCATAGCCAAGCCGAGAATCGGTTGGATCTCGGTCTCGACATCGTCGAGATCGCCAGCGAGCGCAGCGTTGAGCAGGGCCCGGGTTGCGCTCAGCGACATGCGAGTTCCGGTGCCGTAAGCGCCGCCGGTCCAGCCCGTATTGAGCAAGATGCAGCGAGCCTTGTTGTCGGCCATGCGCTGGGCAAGAAGCTCTGCGTAGACCATGGGCTTCTGAGACATGAACGGTGCGCCGAAGCAGGAACTGAACGAAGGCTGAGGCTCGGTCACTCCAACCTCGGTGCCGGCCAACTTGGAAGTGAAGCCAGTTACGAAGTGGTACATGACCTCTTCTTCGTTGAGTATCGAGATCGGGGGCAACACACCGAACGCATCGGCGGTGAGCAGCACGATGGTTTGTGGATGTGGGCCGCGGGCGCCTTCGGCAACACTTGGGTTACAGCTGAGCGGATACGCAAACCGTGTGTTCTCGGTGCGGGAACCGTCGAACAGGTCGAGCTCTTGGGGGTCGGTCTCGCTGAGCGGCTTGCCTGGCAGCGCAGGCACGTTCTCTATCATGGTGCCCGGCATGGACAGTGCGGCCGCAATGACCGGTTCGTTTTCCTTGTCGAGGTCAATGAGCTTGGCGAAGCAGCCGTCTTCGAAATTTGATACGCCGTCGTCGGTCCACACGTGTTCGTCGTCGCCGATCAGCAAGCGATCAGGATCTGCGGACAAGGTGGTCTTGCCGGTGCCAGACAAACCGAAGAGAATCGCCGAGTCGGCATCGCCACCAACATTGGCTGAGCAGTGCATAGTTAGCTGGCCCTGAGCCGGCAGAGCAAAGTTCATAACGGTGAACATGGTCTTCTTGACCACACCGCAGTAGTCGGCACGGCCGACCACGAGGCCGATCTTGTTTTTGATGTCCATGATCACGGCGCGCTCGCTCATGGTGCCGTCGCGCTCGGGGTCACAGTGGAACGACGGCACGTTAATCATGGTCCAGCCATCGTTGACGTCGAGATCATTGCGAACGTTCTTCGGGAACATGATGTTGGCGAAGTAAGCGTGGGTGGCGTACTCGCCAACAAAGCGGTAGGACATGGCAAACTTTGGATCCCAGCCGCAGAACACATCGGTCGAGTACAGCTCAGCGTTGGTTTCGTTCAGGTGCGCAATCACCCGATCTAGGAGTGCTTCGTACCTGGTTGGATCGAACTGTTTGAAGTCCGGCTTCCACCAAATCTCGTCGACCAGTTCTGGCCATGCAACCGCGAACGTGTCCTGGACTGGTCGACCGGTGCAAGTCGGATCGCTGTAATACATAAGCGGCCCGTCTTCGCCCAGCGCAGTGGCGTAGGCCTTTTGCGCGTCGTCGGGGCCATCGAGTTCGACTCGGCCCCGGTCGTTTGCGATTGCTGCTCGGAAGAGTTCGACTTGACTCAGGCCGTAGTGCAGTCGCACATTTGTGAGTCCGAACTTGGATGCAAGCTGGTCAGCAACCGTCGTTGATTCGAGGGTAAGAGTCATATTCCGAGCGCCTTTGATCGGTAAATGGGTTCGATTGTGTGGAGCCTGACGGCTCAAGTACCTCGGACTGTTTGCGTTACTGCAAGAAGTCGGGCGTACCCATGTCAACTTCAGAGCCAAGACGTAGATGTATCGCCTGGCCGTTTTCATCGAGATCGAATACCACACGCTGACCTTGTCGCAGCATGCGGAAAACCGATCCGTCGAGAGCGGCAGGTGACAAGTCGAACTCGGCAAAGTCAACGTCGGACATCAGCACACCATCTTTGGTGACCGGGTCATAGGACTTGACTACGCCTTGCATGTTCTTCTACTTGCTCTGCTCTGTCGTTAACGAACCTTGTGACCTTACCAACATCGTTGCTCACAGAACATGGTTCTTGGGCTGGTCGTTTTCCACACGCTGGCAGTGTCCCCTCGTAGGCTGCGGCGGTGGCGATTGAGACGATGTTGTTTGACTACTCCGGCGTGCTGACGACGCCCTTGCATCTGCCGACGGAGAACGTGCCGTATGACCCAGATGCTGTCATGGTCGAAATGGCGGCGGCATTGGTGTCGCCCGAGGCGCACCCGTGGCACGCATTGGAGCGGGGCGAAATCACACTCACGACGTTCGCCGATTATGTCGAAGCCAAGGTGGCTGGTGCATCTGCGATCGTCGCCACGGACAGCGAACACAATGTGATGGCGAATCTGGCGCTGCTCGATGATCGCATCAGCGTCGCTCAGGAATGCAAGGCCCTCGGGCTGCGGGTTGGATTGGTCACCAACAACGTGGCGGAGTGGCAACCACTTTGGTTGCCGCGTCTTCCTACCGGGTTGTTCGAGATTATTATCGATTCTTCGGCGGTGGGCTGCCGTAAGCCCGAACCCGAAATCTACGAACTCGCCATGGAGCGAATGGGGATTGCAGACCCGTCGACTGTGCTGTTCATCGATGACTTCGAATGGAACGTGACGGGCGCGATCGCCCTGGGGATGAGGGGCCTTCATTGCACCGCTGACCTTGACCTGCAATCGGCCATAACGAACCTGCTGGGATAGCCCGCGGCACCAAAACCCGCAGAAGCTGCTCGGCCCCGCTCGCCTACATTCATCAGGTGCCTCTGCCACAGGTGATTGCCCGCCTCAACAAGCGGTACACAAATCGACTCGTCGAACCATGGGTTTCACGTTTGCCTGGCTATCTCGTCGTCGCCCACTCTGGCCGCCACAGCGGCGCGAGCTATTCAACGCCGCTCTACGGCTTCGAGTCAGACCAAGGCTTGCTCGTCGTCTTGACCTACGGGGCCGGGGCCGATTGGGCCCAGAACGTGATGGAAGGCGGCGGCACAGTCAGCTATGGCGGTGTGGAGCGCCTGATCGCACAGACAACCGTGGTGACGAGATCAACGGCGTGGCACCACTTGCCCGTTGGGGTCAGGGCTGCACTTCGGTTGATGAGGGTCACCGAATTCATGCAGTTGATTTTAGAGCCCTAGAAGAGGGCTCCGACGCCGATATGCACTGCTGCGATGAACACCCCAGTGCCAACCGTTGCGGAGAGCCCGGCAACCCACGGTCGAACGCCGTACGCGCCTGCAATTGCCAGGTACTTGCCATTTGGACGCAAGAACAACAGTGCACCCGCCAGTCGCGGTCGGGCACAGAACCAGCGACACAAGCGGTTGCCTTCGAAAGCAATACGGTGGATTCGTGCACGAGTGCGACTCACCATTGCTGTTGACGGAGATGTATTGGTCAGTAGTGGGAACCGCCGGCCAATGATGTAGTACGACGCGTCGGTCACGCTCAGGCGCAGCGTGCCGAGTAGCACGAACGGCACGAGGGCCACAGAGTCGGATGCGAGTGCCACGAACAGGGCTCGGGGCGAGAGCATCATGAGGAGCAGCGGCGCTTCGGTGAGGAAGGGTGCCAGTGCAGTACCGGCCCAGCCGATGATGCTCCAAGCCGCGATCCAAAGGCCATGGCGACCCGACTCGCGGACGATTTGTCGCAACCGAGTGACGCCCGGAAGCGACCGGCGTGGGCGCGACCGGGGCGTCACCGGTTGAATTGCGTCTGCCGACCAAGGGAAGACAGTGACAGCGCTCATAGCGAACCTGTCGGCTCAAGTTGCGACTGCTAAACCCCACTACTGGGATTTCTTTGCCGCACTAGTTGAGGTGGCCTACCGAGAAAGCGTCGCCGCCGTAGGCAAAAGAACCGCCAACCATGGTGGCGACAACTTGGGTCTTGTTGATTTCAGCAGGGTCCCCGGTGGTGAAGTCGCGATCGAGGACGACCAGATCAGCAAGCTTGCCCGCAGAAAGAGATCCCTTGTTCTGTTCATCAAAGGAGGCGTAGGCCGATGACAGCGTGTAGGCCCGAAGTGCTTCGGTGGCCGTGAGCGCTTCGTGGGGGTTGAAGGGCTCGCCATCGCCAGTCCTTTGATTCACCATGTCGTGGATGCCCAAGAGGGGAGCGCCGTTGACTACCGGGCGATCCGAGCTCGCAGGGAGAACTACGCCCGCGTCAAGAAAGCTGCGTTGGCGATAGCAGTCCGGTCGGCGATCTCCAATGGCGCGAGCCATTCCGTCGCCGATTTCGTTGATGAAGCGGCCCTGTGGAACCGGGATCACGCCAAGTTGCGCGATTCTGGTGACATCGGCCGCGCGGGTCATGCCGCAATGTTCGATGCGGTGGCGCGAGTCGGTCCGTGGGTATCGATCGAGCGCTGCGCCGTAGCCGTCGAGAACCGACGCAACGGCGCGATCGCCAATTGCGTGTACGGCGACTTGCCAGCCGGAGCGGTGTGCCTTCATGATCAAGCCGTGTAGACGGGCTTCGTCCATCTGGAAGTAGCCGTTGTTTCCCGGTTCGCCTTCGAAGTCGTCGAACATGGCGGCGGTGCGACCAATCAGGGACCCGTCAGCGAAAATTTTGACGGCGCCGAACTTCAGCCAGTCGTCGCCGAATCCTGAGTGCAAACCCAGGTCAAGGACGAACGGTTCATCGTCGTCGACATGGTGGTCGGTCGCATGCAGGGTCTCAACCGCCGGCATGAGCGTGACCCGGACCCGGAGTCGACCAGCGTTGCGAGCCTGCTGATAGGCGGCGAGTTCGAGTGGCTCGCTCGTCCCCAAGATTCCCCCAACGCCGGCTTCTTGGCAGCTGGTGATGCCTTCGCTCAGATATTTGTCCGACGCAGCACCCAAGTTCTCGACCATGTCGGCGATTGCTCGGGGGTGCAGCAGAGCACGGGCCAATGTCTGCGCCTGCTCCTCGAGTAATCCATTTGGTTCGCCATGTTTATCGACCGAGACGACACCGCCTTCGGGCACAGGGACCTCGCCAACCCGAGCCAGCCTCATTGCTGTTGTATTGATCACACAGAAGTGACCCGACGTGTGATTCAGTAGCACGGGGTTGTTCGGACTCACTGCATCGAGTTCCTGGCGTGTCGGGTGTCTGCGTTCTGCGAGCTTATTGTCGTCGTAGCCGCTGCCAATGACCCAAACCCCTGGTGGGGTTTCGGCTGCACGGCGCCCGATCGCATCGACGATCTCCTCGATGGACTTGGCGTCAGCTGGTTGAATCGCTACTTCGTTCAGCGTCGCGCCGTACATGCTCATGTGGTTGTGGGCGTCGTTAAAGCCGGGCACGATCGTGCGGCCCTCCATGTCGAGCACGCGAGCGCCGCTCGTTGCGAAGGCGTTGCGCTCTCCAACACCAACGACGCGATCACCCAAAATTGCGATACTGGCCGCCCGAGGCATCGTGGGATCGACCGTGATCACGTTTGCGTTCTCGAGCACGATGTCTGGGGTTACGAACGTCATCACGCCGACCCTACTTGGTCGACCCATCGCCGAATACCCGACCGAACACGGTTCACGGACACATCGGGCGTTTGATCAATACCTTTCTGAGCGATTCAAGTTGTGTCTGGAGCCCGTACGCTTGCACCCGTGTCTGTGGCTGAGCGACTTGGCGCGCAAGAGATCCGATCGGTCGTTTCGACCTTCCGTGACCTCCTCGTGGGTCACAAAGAAGTGATCAATGCGCTCAATGTGTACCCCGTCCCCGATGGGGATACAGGCACGAACATGTCACTCACACTGGAATCGGTATGCGCTGAGCTCGAAGGGACCAACGACCTCGAATCGGTTTGCAAAGCCATCAGCCACGGCTCGCTCATGGGCGCCCGCGGCAACTCTGGCGTCATCATGTCGCAGATTCTGCGCGGACTCGCTGACACTGTGCGCACCGAAAGTGCCGCGGGAACCCCAGACGGTGCCGTCTGGGCCAAGGCCTTTACCGTTGCAGCTGAAGCGGCGTACGGGGCAGTGCAACGACCCGTCGAGGGCACGATCCTTACGGTCGTCCGCGAAGTTGCCGAGGGCGCAACAGCTGCTGCTGGCACCGGCGCTGACTTGGTCACCACGCTCGAAGCCGGCCGAGCCCAAGGCCACGACGCTCTCGCCCGTACGCCCGACATGCTGCAGGTCCTCAAAGACGCTGGTGTGGTCGACGCCGGCGGTCAGGGGCTACTGCTTCTCGTCGACGCATTGCTGCACGTCGTCGATGGGCGCGCTCTGCCGGAACCCCCCACCGACTTTGTGCGTGTCTCCCAAGCGCCACCGGAACCAGCCAAAGCCGGTGGCGAAAAAGGCATCGCTGACTTGCGTTACGAGGTCATGTTCTTCCTCGACGCCAACGACGACCGCATCGATGAATTTCGCTCAGCTTGGGCCGACATTGGAGATTCGATTGTTGTTGTGGGCGGAGATGGCATCTGGAATTGCCACATTCACTCCGACGACATCGGTGCGTGTATCGAAGCCGGAATCGCGGTAGGCCGGCCCCACAAGATTCGTGTCACCGACCTACTCGAAGAACTCGAGCACATGGAGACACTGGTGGATCCCGAAGGGCCACTGGTGGCTGCCGGTGGAGCCGAAGCAAGCGTTGTTCTCAACACCACAGAACAGATGCGCTGCGGAGTCATCACCGTTGGTGTGGGCGAGGGCATTCGAGCCATATTCGAGTCGCTTGGCGCAACGGCCATGGTGCTGGGTGGCCAGACAATGAACCCACCCACCGAGCTGCTATTGCATGCCGTCAACCAGGTTCCAGCCGACGAAGTCCTGCTGCTACCGAACAACAAGAACATCATCCCCGTGGCCCAGCAGGTCGACGCTTTTACCGACAAGGTTGTGCGTGTCGTGCCGACCCGCAGCATCACCGAAGGATTCGCAGCGCTCCTTGAATTCGATCCCGAGGCAAGCGCCGATAACAACGCCAAGTCCATGACTTCTGCGGCCGCCAACATCGTTGCTGGCGAAGTTACCAAGGCAGTTCGAGACGCCAACAGCGATGCCGGTCCGGTCACGTCTGGTGACTTCATCGGCATAGGTCCGACCGGAATCGCGGCCGTGGCGCCCGACATCGTTACCGCCACCACGAACCTGCTCGATGTGCTGCTCGAAGAAGACCATGAGCTCGTCACGCTGATCGCCGGCACCGACGCCACCGAAGCTGGCACCGCGCTGATCTCGGCTTGGCTCGAGGAACACCACCAAGATGTGGAACTCGAAGTCCACAACGGCGAACAACCGCTGTACCACTACTACCTGGGCATCGAGTAGCGAGAGCTAGCTACTCGGTCGCTGCGCCGGGGACTGGTGCTGCACCAGGATCTGCACCAAGGCCGCAGACATCGTAGTTGTACCTCTCGATGTTGTAGCTCGCACCTGCGACGCTGTCGTCGAACTCTTCTAAGACTGCGATATCTATCCCGTTGAAGTCCCAGTTTGCCTCAGCGAGTAATTCGTTGAGAAAGAGCCAGGCTTCTGCAATCTGGGCAACATCGTTTGCGATCTCGGCAGGAGCGACTGGCACGGCCGCGTTCATGAGCGCTGCGTCAGCTCGATACCTGTCTTCGAGTTCGGCAGGTTCCTTGAGAATGGCGATGCTGTCCTCGTTATCAGCCGCACTCTTGATCTGCGCGGCTGCGCTGCACCAATCGTCGAACTCCAGCAGCGCAACTTCGCTCGTCGTGCCGACCGTTGGCGCCGGCACCGGATTCCCGTCGACTTCTGGAACTCCGGTCGGCTTTGCGGTATCGACCTCGGCGTTCAGGTCCTCGGACTCCAGCACGCTGCCAGCATCGGTAGTCTCAGCGGCGGTGGGCTGGTCGATGGTGGCCTGCGAGTTGCAGGCCGTGGCGAACAGGGCGGTGATGGCAAACAGGAGTGAGGCAGACTTCTTCATGTGCGTATCGTAAGAGTGGACGGGGCGGCCGTTCTGTTGCCCGGAGCACATTGGTGCCGTGGCGTTCGTCATAGCCAGGCCACAGAGCAGTATCGAGCTCGTGGCCATGTTTGAACGCGATGCCATTACTTGTCGCGGTGGCTCAGACCGTCGCATCGCTGGTTTAGAGTCTGAGGCGTGAGTGGGGGTTCAGATCAGATCACGCTGGCCGAGCTTGATGGCATGCCGGTGGGGAAGTTGGCCGGGGTAGGCGCCAAGCGCGAATCGGGCTTTGCTGCGCTCGAGATCGACACGTTGTACGACGTGCTCACGACCTATCCGCGTCGCTATATCGACCGCACGAATGAGGCCACGATCGCAGAGCTGATGCCGGGTGATCAGGGCATGGTCATGGTCGAGGTCGCCAACGTCACAAGTCGCCGCACTCGCAACGGCAAGACGATGGTGTTCGTCGACGTCAAGGACAACACGGGGCGGTTGCGGGTCACGTTCTTCAACCAGGTGTGGCGGACTAAGCAGCTGCGAGCTGGCATGAGTGCGGTGATCTTCGGCAAGTGCGAGGAATACCGCGGCTCCCTGCAAATGACGAATCCGATCGTCGACCTCATTGGAGACCAAACCGGCCGCATCGTGCCGGTCTATCCAAATAGCGAAAAGGCAGGCATTGGCACCGCAGAGATTGCTGGCGCAGTGGGGGAGACGCTTCGTCGCAGCAGCGCCCGAGGTCTCGCTGACCCAGTTCCCGGCCACATTCTCAAACGACACGATCTGATTGACCGGGCCACGGCGCTGAACAACATCCATAAACCGGATTCGATGGGCCAAGTAGCGTTAGCCAAGCGGCGGCTCATTTACGACGAGCTGTTCCGCATCCAAGTTGCACTCGTGCGCCGCAAACGCGAACTTGAACTCACCACGGTTGGGGTGAACCACGATCCCGACGGTGAACTCGTGGACCAATTCCTTGCGAATCTCGACTTCACGCCGACGAGTGCTCAAACCCGCACGATCCAGGAGATGTTCGGCGATCTCCGGGCCGCAGCCCCAATGCATCGGCTGCTCCAGGGCGACGTTGGTGCGGGCAAGACAGTGGTAGCGGTTGCGGGTTTGTTAGCAGCGGTGCAGGGTGGACACCAAGGGGCGCTGATGGCCCCGACCGAGGTGCTGGCGGAGCAGCACTTCAGCAGCGTGCGGGAAATGGTCAAAGGCCTCGAGGTCCAAGATGAAGGTTCGCTCATGGGCACGCGGCCCCTTGGCATCGGCCTGCTCACCAACAAGACCACCGCCGCTGAGCGCCGCAAGATCGACGCCGGTCTTGCCGAGTCCAGGATCGATTTGTTGATTGGCACGCACGCTCTTATTCAAGATTCGGTTGGGTTCCCTTCGTTAGGCATGATCGTGATCGACGAACAGCACCGCTTCGGTGTCGAACAACGTGCTGCGCTTCGGGCAAAGGGCGCGGGCGAGGCGGTGCCCGACGTGCTGGTCATGACCGCCACGCCCATCCCGCGCACGGCGGCCATGACGGTCTACGGGGATCTCGACGTGTCCGTGCTCGACGAGATGCCGATCGGGCGTATCCCAATCAAGACCAAGTGGATCCGCCAACCGTTCGAAGGCGACGATGGCAAGCTCGACCTGACCGGCGTGGAACCCAAGGCCGAGCCAGCGATGTGGCAGCACGTGCGCGACGAGATCAGTGCTGGTCGCCAGGTCTACGTGGTCACTTCACTCGTCGAAGAAAGTGCCAAGCTCGAGGCGACTTCGGCCGAAGAGACATTTGTGCGACTGCAATCTGATGAGTTGCAGGGCCTGGATCTTGGCCTGTTGCACGGTCGCGTTTCGTCGGCTGACAAGGAAGAGACGATGTCGCAGTTCCGCGCTGGCCGCCTCGACGCACTCGTGGCGACGACAGTGATCGAGGTCGGGGTCGACGTGCCCAATGCAACGATCATGGTCATTCTGGACGCCGACCGGTTCGGTATTGCGCAACTGCATCAGCTCAGGGGCCGGGTCGGCCGTGGAGCACACCAGTCGTTTTGTTATCTAGTTGCCTCCGGGGCGACCGAGATCTCGGTCGCCCGTCTCGAAGCACTCGTCGACTCAACCGACGGATTCGAACTTGCCGAAATAGACCTGGAGTTGCGGGGCGAAGGCACGATCATGGGCGAACGACAGAAGGGCCGTAGTGATCTCAAGTTGGCCTCGTTACGACGCGACCGGTACTGGGTGGAGAAAGCGCGCGAGGACGCCTTCGAGGTTCTCAACGCGGACCCAACGCTGCAAGCGCACCAAACGTTGTTGGCCGAAGTGGACACTCTGCTCGCTGACGACGAAACCGACTTCCTGTTAAAGAGCTAGCGCCACGGTGCCTTCGTGTGCCTAACGCCCTCCATTGACGAGAAGAATCTGCCCGGTTATCCAGCTGGCGGCTGGAGATGCCAAGAAAACAACCGCACCGCCAATGTCGCGCTCAGAGCCGATACGGCCGAGCGGGATGCGCATCTGCTTGTCGATCATCTCTTTGCGCTCGCCTTCGTAGCCGACGCTCTCGACAAAGTTCTGGGTCGGGACTGGACCAGGCGACACGGCGTTGACACGCACCTTCGGGGCCAATTCAAGCGAGAACGTTGCGGTCAACGAATTCACTGCGGCCTTCGACGCGCCGTAGGGCCCGTTCTTGACCTGCCCGCCGCTCGCGGCTCCCGAAGAGATGTTGATGATCGAGCCGCCTTCGGCCATGTGGCCTGCAGCAGCAACGCAGCCTTTCCAGACAGCAGTCAGATTGAGATCGATTTGTGCTTGCCATTGCTCGGGGTCGGTGCGGGTCATGTAGCGCGCTGTTCCGTCGGGTAGTCCGCCAGCGTTGTTGATCCATATGTCCAGGCCGCCGAGCTCCGCTACCGCAGCTGCGGCCAGGCGATCGAGCGCGCCGGGCTGGGTGACATCGCAGGTGTGCGCAACGCCATTTCGGCCTAGGGCTGAGATTTCTTGCGCAACAGCTTCCACGTCTGCATTGGTGCGAGCGCTCACCATGACATCGGCGCCAGCCTCGGCCAGACAGAGAGCTATACCGCGACCGATACCTTTGCCGCCACCGGTCACTACCGCACGTTTGCCAGTAAGCGAGAAGTCTTCGAGAATGTTCATGCGCCACCGTACGACGTGTTGGGGCCCGGCTCCCAGACTCCGAGCTAAACTTTGGTGATGCGTGAAGTCCAGGCCGTGCTCTTCGACATGGGTGGCGTGATCGTGCAGCTCGACTCCCTTGTCAATGTGCTCGGCCCGTCGACCCTTGCCGTCGACGATGTATGGACGGGTTGGATCCTGAGCGAGGCCGTGCAGAGCTTTGAGCGCGGCCGCTGCGGTCTCGATGAGTTTGCTGAAGCCATTGTCGACGAACTCGGCCTTGTCGGGACTCCCCAAGAGTTTGTGGATCGATTCAAGCGCTTCCCGATGGGCCTGTACCCGGGAGCGGTCGAACTTGTGGAGTCGGTTCCGGCGACCGTGACCACCGGCGTGCTTAGTAACACCAGCGCCTTGCATTGGGACCATCAGGCCGACGGCGAGACCGTTCGTGGGTTGTGCGATCACGCCTATCTCTCTTACGAGATTGGTTTAGCCAAGCCTGGGCATGAGATCTTTGACTATGCAGTCGCGGACTTGGGTGTGTCAGCCGACAGCGTGCTCTTCATCGACGACAATCAAATCAATGTCGACGGAGGAATCGCTGCGGGCCTGCAGGCAGGACTCGCCAAAGGGCCCGAGCAAGCGATGCTCGTGCTGCAGGAATTCGGCGTAGTTTCTCCGCCGACCCTCAGTAGGCGGTGAACCAGGCGATGCTGCTGTTCGTGCCGGGCGGTATTTCGGTGAAGCCGCCGTCGTGAAT
>Ga0114956_1003741_pt1 | contig 11745 bp, 5 predicted proteins | sample MaitaG_FD_87304 | JGI IMG/M metagenome (GOLD analysis project Ga0114956, IMG submission 87304) | Marine algal microbial communities from Maine, USA - Maine_Asex2 metaG | ecosystem: Host-associated > Algae > Red algae > Unclassified | place: Maine, USA | collected 2015-01-05 | reverse complement strand
TTCTACAAAATTTACATTATCGTCTGGAAAGTTTGGCGCTTTATCTACATCTTCGCTTGAGTTTCCTGCTGCATGAACAAAAACCACATCATTATCACTTGCATATTTAATGGCATCTCTTACCCATTCTGCATGAGGGGAGAAGCTTTTGCCAAAACTACCATTAATAATTTTTGCACCATTATCTACCGCATAACGTATTGCTTTTGCAACATCTTTATCGTACTCATCGCCATTTGGTACAGCGCGAATACTCATAATTTCTACATTGTTAGCAACACCATTTGCTCCTAAACCATTATTACGCTCTGCTGCAATAATTCCTGCAACATGAGTACCATGACTTTCAGATTTTTTAACAGGCATAACGTTTCCGTTTCCATAACCTGGTTTATCATCCCAATCGTTAGGATTGTCACCTGTTTTTCTTCCATTAAAATCTTTGTTTAAATTGTAAGCAACCTGGTCTGAGTAATATTTTACACCTCCAGAAATTTGCTTTAAAACTTCTGGTAAAGAAGGTGCTCCTCTTGAAAACATATTGTTTGCTGCCTCAACAGCTGTTTTTAATTTAGCATCTTCAGTTACTATTGCTGCAACTTCTTTAGAAGTATAATCTTCTTTTTTAAAGTGAGCTGTTAACGTTTTATGAGCTTCATCTACAGAGTTATATATTTGATCGTACTGTTGCTTTCCAGCTACAGCTGCATTATAATCTACATCATATTTTGCTTTAGCTTCAGCATATCTTGGTGCAGATGTGTCTCCACTTGCTACTAAACGAATATACTCTAATTGCTCGTCGTAACCATCTCCTAAAAAGTTCCAACCATGAATATCATCTATGTACCCATTTTTGTCGTCGTCTTTTCCGTTACCAGCTATTTCTTTTTTATTAGTCCAAAGCACACCGTCTAAATCTTGGTGAGAAATATCAATTCCAGAATCTATAACTGCTACAATAATTTTTTGTCCTCTTTTGCCTTTAATAATTTCTGTGTATGCTTTATCTACACTCATTCCAGGAATAGTATCTTTTACAAGGTCTAAGTGTCCCCAATTTTGAGCTTCAGTTTCGGTTAACTTTGCTTCTTTAATTGGAGAAGTATCAATGTTTTCAACTGGAGTCGATATAATTGGCGCTCCACCACCACAACTTGATAAAATTGCTGCAGAAAATACAGAAAACAATAATGTTTTATTTATTAATTTCATGTTATAAAATGTTTAGTTGTTATATTAAATATTAAAAATGTCTTTGCAAGTAAAAGTGTCTTTTAAACGTACTCCTTTTTCGGTTTGTTGCACAGTAATGAGTTCATTATGCGCATCGTGTTCCAAAAATAAGTAATAATTATGATTTGCCGCTAAATTGAGGAATTTTTCTTTTTCGTCTAATGTTAGTAATGGTCTTGTGTCGTAGCCCATTACAAACGGGATTGGTAAATGGCCAACGGTTGGTAATAAATCTGCCATAAAACAGATGGTTTTACCTTTATAATTAATCATTGGTATCATTTGCTTTTCGGTATGTCCATTGGCAAAGAAAATATCGAACCCTAAGGCTGAATTTTTTAGAATGTCTTCTGAAGGGTTTTGTGGTAATTTTGTAAACTTTAAATGCCCACTCTCTTCCATTGGCATAATATTTTCTTTTAAAAAAGAAGCGACTTCTCGACGATTAGGGTGTGTTGCCCATTGCCAATGTTTAGTGTTGCTCCAAAAATGGGCATTTTTAAATGCAGGTTCTAAAAGCGTTCTGTCTTTATTATATTGTATAGATCCTCCGCAGTGGTCAAAATGTAAGTGCGTCATAAAAACATCTGTAACATCATCGCGATGAAAACCGTATTTTGCTAAAGACTTGTCTATGGTATCGTTTCCCCAAAGATGATAATAACCATAAAATTTTTCACTTTGCTTATTTCCCATTCCAGTGTCTATTAATATAAGACGATTTCCGTCTTCAATTAATAAACAGCGTGCAGCAATATCTATCATGTTATTACTATCTGCAAAATTGGTTCTCGTCCATAAAGATTTTGGAACGACACCAAACATGGCACCACCATCTAGTTTAAAATTACCAGCGTTTATAGGATATAAATTCATGCCTGCAAATTAATAAAAATGAAGAGATTGTTTGGTAACGTTATGTTTTTATTAAGAAACCACTTGTTTTAAACGTTTTCCAAAATCGTAAAGCGCTTTTATTTCTTTAATACTTGCTAAGCGTTCCCGACCAAAAACAAGTAGGTTGTGACCATTAGACTCTACATGATAGTAAGGGTTACTCTCAAAGAAATGGGTAATTTCGTCTGTAAAAAAAGTTTGTATCGCATTAGTATCTTCACCTAATAAATAAAACCTGTTAGAGAAATCTGTATGATTAGCAATAGGAATATCTTTAAAACCAGCAAAGGCATAAACTTTTTCAAGGAAACCTTCACGATCTAAAGTAAATTCCGGAATACTTTTTTCTAATTTTATATGAAGCATGGTAGAACGCACAACCTCTTTAGCAATAAATTCACCTTCAGAAAATTCGATATCAAATGCGCTTAGCGCTTCATTTTTATTAGCCAATTGATTGTATATATAATTTATTTTCTTAGTTCTAAAAAACAAGAAACTATCCAGAAAATGTGTGTCTCTTTCTTTTTCTTGAGTATAGCTTAGTTGATAATCTTCTGCTAATGCTTCAATAGTAGTTTGTCTCCTTGTTAAACTTTTTTTAATAACATTTGGTACAGGCAATAAACGACGCAAAGCAAAAGGGTGTTTAGAATCTGTATCGTGTAAATCAAGACCCAAAACCTCGAAATGACCACCTCTTTTAGTAAATAGCTCTTGGTAATTATTAAGGTTTTCCATAACCGTGTGATCTACAAATTTACAAAGTGAAAAATCTAAAATTACATCTTCGTTTTCTGGTACTGCATCTATTTTTGCTTTTAATTTGTAGAAGTTTAAAAAACTACAAAAATGCTTTACACTTACATAATAATGTCCTTCTTCTTGAAACATTAAAACATTAGGTTTCATCAGGTTTCTACCAAAAATTGAAAAGCTTTTGTTTATTATTATGTGTATAATAAATGTAATTAAAACACCACAGGTAATACCAGAAATTAAACCTATTTTTAGTGTTACAAAAAGTGTTACAAAGAAAATAATGAGCTGTTCTCTACCTATTTTAAAAATTTTTCTAATATTTTCTGGAGAGGCTAATTTGTATCCTGTGTAAACTAATATCGCCATTAAAGCAGGTAATGGAATACGTTGCAATTGAGAACTAAAAAGTACAATAAAAATAATTAAAAACAACGCGTGAAAAAAGTTAGAGGACCTGTTTGTTCCACCATTATTAACATTTACAGAGCTTCTTGCAATTACGGTTACTACATTTAAACCACCCAAAAAACCACTACCAACAGTTGCTAAGCCTAAAGCTTTTAAATCTCGGTTTACGTTACTTCTTCGTTTTTCAGGATCGAGCTTATCTACTGCTTTTATACTTAAAAGCGACTCTATACTAGAAATTAATGTTAATGCTAAAACACTTGTCCAAAAAGGTAATGTGCCAATTTTACTAAAATTAACAGTTGGGAGTTGAGCAACAATTTCTGAAAATTCTGGAACTCCAGAAATCATGTAATCTATTGCAATTGGGTTATTTTCGTGTGTAACTAATTCAAAATAATAACTAAATAAGATGGAAAGTATAACAATCCACATTGGAGCTGGAATTAATTGCAAGTATTTATTTCTAATTTTAGAATAAAATATCATAATTAAAAAACTTAAAATACCTGCTGCTGCAGCGTAAAGAAGTCCTGTATTATCGAAGTGAATGGCGTCGTTTATAGTAAATGGTATTTCTAAAAGATAATCTATAGTACCCTCTCTTTTTATGCGATGTGCAAGCATAATATGAAACTGTTTTCCAAGAATAATAAGACCAATAGCAGCCAACATACCCTGAATTGCAGAAGATGGAAAGAAGTCTGCCAACTTACCTAAACGTAAAAAACCAAGTATTGAAAGCAAAGCACCAGAGCAAATAATAGCAGCATAAGCACTTTCTAATCCTAACGTTGCAATTGCTACTAAAAGCACACCAACTAAACCATTTCCTGGACCAGCAATTGTAACATTACTGCCACCTAAAATAGAGACTAAAAGACCACCAACAACGGCTGCAATAACACCTGCAATTGGTGGTGCTTCACTTGCCATTGCTAAACCTAAACCTAAGGGTAAAGCTATAAGACTTACTACAAAACCAGAAAAAATATTTTTTGGTAATGTTTTAAAAAAGGATTTTATGCTATTCTTTTTTGCGCTCATTGAATAATTAAAACATCGGTTGGTAGTTCGGTTAAAATGTGTTCTATATCATGAGGGAACAATCTATCCCAAAAAGTCATTTTTGTTGGTGCATTCATAATTAATAAATCGGCTCTTGCAATTTGAGCATAATGACTAATAGAGTATCCTTGTGTTCCAAAAATAGGCTGTGATTTTATTTTTAAATTTTCTGTAAATTCCTTTGGGATGTCTTCTATTATATGATTTATTCTTGAGCGCTCTCGATTTCTAAGACGCTCTTTTACAATTTGTGTTTTTCTAAGCAATTTATCATCATCTGCATTTACTGCTATTTCATTTTGTTTAATCTCTTCAACAATAGTAAGTTTCTCTGCTTTTAATTTTGAGCTTACGTAAAATGCAGTTGCAATGGTTTGTTCTGTTTTTGGATCAAGTAATCCGTTAACAACAATGTGTTGACATGGTATTCTTTCTATTGAAGGGTTAATAAGTAGTAATAATGAACACTTGGCACGACGTGTAATTTTTCGAGCAATAGAACCTACATAATAGGTAAATAGTTTTTCTCTTTTTGCTGCTCCAATTATTAATAAATCGACAGTTTTTTCTTCCGAAGCACTTAAAATAACTTTAACAGGATCTCCTGGTTTAAAAATAACTTCATAATCTAAATTGTCATTTTCAAAGACATTTAAAATTACTTTTAAGGTATTTAATTTGTCTTGAGACTCGTTTCCAACATGAATTAACACCAATTTACACTCAAAATAAACTGCTAAACGCGCAGCTTCATAAAGATTTGCTTTAAGGTTTGGAGAGAAGGCAACACCTATGCCAATGGTTTTAAAAGGGTTTTGAGTCACTTAAAATTATTTTCAAAAAAAGTGAAGATAGTTTTTTTCGTATTACCTTACAAGCGACTAACTAATCTTGTTAGAGTTATAAATATGACTTAAAAATTTTTAACTTTAACATTTTAAAATTAATAAATAATAAATGGTAGAATTAGGAGGTATTATAATTTTAGGAATATTAGCACAATGGGTCGCTTGGAAATTTAAAATTCCAGCAATTTTACCTTTAATACTTATTGGTCTTTTAGTAGGACCAATTGCTGCAGAGTTTTTAAGTGAAGATGGCACCAAATGGATAGAGCCAATTTGGAATGGTGATGAAGGGCTGTTTCCTGGACAAAGTTTATTTTATTTTGTCTCTTTAGCGATTAGTATTATTCTTTTTGAAGGAGGACTAACCCTTAAAATGAGTGAAATAAAAACCGTAGGACCAGTAATTACAAAATTAATTTCTTTAGGCTCTATCGTTACTTTTTTTGGAGCCGCAGTTGCAGCATATTTTACATTTAATTTAAGTTGGGAGATTTCCTTTTTATTCTCAGGATTAATTATTGTTACTGGACCAACAGTAATTACTCCAATTTTAAGAAATATACCTTTAAAGAAAGATATTTCTACTGTATTAAAATGGGAGGGAATATTAATTGACCCAATAGGAGCATTGGTTGCCGTTTTGGTTTTCGAGTTTATAAGTGTTGATGGAGGCGGAGAATTTACCAAAACAGCTTTAGTAGAATTTGGTAAAATTGTATTATTTGGATCCACTTTTGGGTTTACGTTTGCGCATGCAATGAATTTTATTGTTAATAAAAATTTAGTACCACATTACTTACTAAATGTATTTGCATTAGCAGCCGTTTTAGGTGTTTTTGTATTGTCTGATACTTTTGCTCACGAATCTGGTTTACTTGCAGTTGTTGTAATGGGAATGGTTTTAGGAAATTCTAACGCTCCTTATTTAAAAGAACTTCTTTATTTTAAAGAATCGCTAAGTATATTATTAATATCCATATTATTTATTCTATTGGCAGCCAATATTAATATGGAAGAATTATATTTAATATACAGTTGGAAAACAGCTGTTTTATTTGCTGCAGTTGTATTTTTAATTAGACCAATTGGTGTTTTTTTAAGTACTTATGGTTCTACATTAAAACTAAATGAAAAACTATTTATTAGTTGGGTTGGACCAAGAGGTATTGTTGCTGCAGGTATTGCATCACTATTTGGATTAAAATTAGCAAATGAAGGAGTTCCTGGTGCAGAATATATTACACCTTTAGTATTTATGATTGTTTTAGGAACCGTATTATTAAATGCAACTACAGCAAGATTATTTGCTAAAATAGTTGGTGTGTTTTTAACAAAGTCTAACGGTATTTTAATAGTTGGTGCTTCGAAGGTATCACGTTTAATAGGACATTATTTAGAATCCCATGGTAGACATGTTGTTTTAATAGACAGTAACCCAAGTAATATTTCTAAAGCTAAAGAATTAGGTCTCGATGCATTAAACACAAATATTTATTCTGATACTTTAATGGATAATATAGAATTAAACGACGTTGGTTATTTAATGGCATTAACAGGAAGTAATGATGTAAATAAATATGCTATTAATAAGTTTAGCAAACAATTTGGAGAAAATGGATCTTTTAGGTTGGTTTCTGTAGACGAAATGAGAGATAACAATAATAACCCAAAAGAAGGTTTATTTTCTCATACAGACGATTTTACAACACTTAGTAATGTGGTTAGAAAGTTTCCAAGTATTCAAGAAATAGAATTAAGAGATAAAGCACATTACGAAAGCCTAATAGAGATTTCTAATAATCATAAAGACATTATTCCATTATTTATTAAAAATGATCAATCAGAGATGAAAATTATTTCATCTAACAATAAAGACATTGAAGAAATAGGAGAAAATTGGCATTTAGTATACTTAGGCAAACCTTTTGATGTAGAGGCCGTGGAAACAAATTAGTGATTTGTTTTAAAATTTTATTAGAGCTATTTTAACCTTTTTTTAGCCCGATTCGTCAGATTTTGTTTTTGTAAACGAAATGATGGCTATATTTTTATAGCATCAATCTTAATCGAATCATTTTAAAAACAGATTAATAGTTAAAATGACAGGATAAAAAGAAAAACCAATGACAAGTTCTTCCTCTACTGCATAGTTTAGGAAATGGTTAAAGCAATAATTATAATATTGGCTAGAGCATTTTTGCAGAAGCAACACCCCAAAAGTTAGATTTATCAAGTAATCTAAAAATACAATTTAATCATTCAACTTTAAAACTGCCATAAACGCTTGTTGCGGTATTTCTACATTACCAACTTGACGCATACGCTTTTTACCTTTTTTCTGTTTCTCTAATAGTTTACGTTTACGTGAAATATCTCCTCCATAACATTTAGCTGTTACATCTTTACGCACAGCTTTAACTGTTTCTCTGGAAATAATTTTTGCACCAATTGCTGCTTGAATAGGAATATCGAACTGCTGGCGTGGAATTAATTCCTTTAGTTTAGCACACATTTTTTTACCAATATTATTAGCGTTGTCTGCGTGTATAAGTGCAGAAAGCGCATCTACTGGGCTACCATTTAATAACACATCAAGTCTTACTAATTTTGATGTTTTCATTCCAATTGGGTGATAATCGAAAGACGCATAGCCTTTAGAAACGGTTTTTAGTCTATCATAAAAATCGAAAACAATTTCTGCTAAAGGCATTTCGAAAGTTAATTCAACACGTACAGATGTTAAATACGTTTGGTTAGTAATCATACCACGCTTTTCAATACACAAACTCATAACGTTACCAACAAAGTCTGCTTTAGTAATTATGGTTGCTTTAATAAAAGGCTCTTCAACACGATTTACTGTTGAAGGATCTGGTAAATCACTTGGGTTATTTACTATAAAAGGTGTATCTGGATCTTTGTTTGTATAAGCATAGTACGATACGTTTGGTACAGTAGTAATAACCGTCATATCAAACTCGCGTTCTAAACGTTCTTGTATAATTTCCATGTGTAACATTCCTAAAAAACCACAACGAAAACCAAAACCCAAAGCAGCAGAACTTTCTGGCGCGAACACAAGAGAAGCATCGTTTAGTTGCAATTTTTCCATAGAGTTTCTAAGCTCTTCATAATCTTCAGTATCTACAGGATATATACCTGCAAAAACCATTGGTTTTACATCTTCAAAACCCTCTACAATATTAGTTGTTGGGTTTGCAAAATCTGTAATGGTATCTCCTACTTTTACTTCTTTTGCGGTTTTAATTCCAGTAATTAAATAGCCAACATCACCAGTTTTTACACTTTGTTTGGCAATTTGTGTTAATTTTAAAGTGCCAACTTCGTCTGCAAAATATTCATTATCTGTAGCTACAAATTTAATTTTTTGTCCTTTTTTTATTTCTCCATTAAAAACTCTAAAATAGGTTTCTATACCTCTAAAAGTGTTGTAAACCGAATCGAAAATTAAAGCCTGTAAAGGTGCGTCAGGATCGCCTTTTGGAGCAGGAATACGTTTTATAATTGCTTCTAAAATATTTTCAACACCAAAACCAGTTTTTCCACTGGCATGAATTACTTCTTCTGCTTCACAACCTAAAAGATCGACAATATCGTCTGTTACTTCTTCTGGGTTTGCACTTGGTAAGTCTACCTTATTTAAAACAGGAATAATTTCTAAATCATTTTCAAGGGCTAAATACAAGTTCGAAATTGTTTGTGCTTGTATACTTTGCGCAGCATCGACAATTAGTAAAGCGCCTTCACAGGCAGCAATAGATCGCGATACTTCGTAAGAAAAATCTACGTGTCCAGGCGTGTCAATTAAGTTTAAAATGTATTCTTGGCCTTCGTAAGTATATTCCATTTGGATAGCGTGCGATTTAATGGTAATACCACGTTCGCGCTCTAAATCCATACTATCTAACAATTGTGCTTGTTGTTCACGAGCAGTTACAGAGCCTGTTGCATCGAGTAAACGATCGGCAAGCGTACTTTTTCCGTGATCAATATGTGCAATAATGCAAAAATTTCTAATGTGCTTCATAATCTATCTACTCTTAAAAGGAAAGAGACTGCAAATATAGTGCATTTATTAACTATTTTTTAGTTTTTCTACTTAATACAAACACTAAAATTTACGGTTTTTCCCGTAATAAATTTATAAAAACTATTTGTAACTTGCATGTCTTTAATTATATAAATGAAATACTTATTATTAGTAATTATTTTTATTTTTTCTTCGGAAATTATAGCTCAAGAATTTACAATTTCTGGAAAAGTTGTGAATGAGCAGGATGAGCCTGTAGCATTTGCTAATGTTTTAATTTTAGATGAAAATGAAACCATAATTAATGGAACAAGTTCTTTGGAAACAGGAAGCTTCAGCATTAAAAATTTAGTCTTAAAAAACTATACATTAAAAATTTCTTTTATTGGCTTTAAAGATTTTAATGAATCATTTAGCCTTTCAGAAAATAAAAATTTTGGAATAATTATTTTAAAAGAAGAGACCCAAACATTAGAAGGTGTAACAATTAAAGCTAAAAAACCAACTATTAAAAAGTTAGCAGACCGTTTAGTTTTTAATGTTGAAGGCACTGCACTAAGCGAAGGTAATATTTTAGATGTTTTACGAAATACACCAACAGTTTTGATTTTCGACCAAACTATTAAAATTAAGAAATTAACACCAACTATTTATATAAATGATCGAAAAGTAAATTTATCTGTAGCAGATATTATTCAACTTTTAGAAAGCACACCTGCAAATAGTATAAAATCTATAGAAGCTATTACAGCTCCTGGAGCAAAATATGATGCTTCTGGTGGTGTTGTTTTAAATATTGTAATGGGTAAAAATTTAATTACAGGTTATAATGGTCGCGTTTTTGGCAGTTATAAACAAGGTGTTTTTTCTAGTTATAATGGTGGGATTTCTAATTTTTATAAGACTAAAAAAATAAGTCTTTCTGCTAATTATAGCTACTCTAAAAATAAGATTAATCGTGATAATGATGATAGAATAAATTACTTAAATGCGGATAACGCATTAAACCAAATATGGGAATCTAAATTAAATAGAAATACAAAGTTAGAGTTGCATAATATAAATACCAGTTTAGACTATTTTATTAATGATAATAACACAGTTACTTTATCTTCAAATATATCGTTAACACCATATTTTAAGTATTCTACAAAAAACAAAACAATAGTTTTTAATAATCAAGAAGATTTACAATCAAGCTTTAATGCTAATACATTATCAAGAGATAACAAAAACAATTTGGGTATCGATGTAGACTATGTTAGTAAATTTAAAAACAATAGTAAGTTGTCTTTAAACACACATTATACAAGTTACGATTACTCAAGAGGACAAAACGTAAATAGTCAATATTTTTTAGCAGATAATACTTTTGATTTTAATACCGCTTTTAGAACGAATTCTAATCAAAAAATAAATATAACGACATCTCAAGTGGATTATTACAAACCACTTAAAAAAGAATCGTCCTTATCATTTGGTGTTAAAAACTCTGTTGTTTACACGAATAGCGATTTAACACAGTTTGATATTGTAGAGAATCAAGACGTTTTAAATACTTCAAATATTTTTGATTATAAAGAAAACGTATTCGCTAGTTATTTTAGTTATGAGGATAAAATTGGAGATTTTAGTTTTACAACAGGTTTACGTGTTGAGCAAACTAATATTGAAGGTGAGTCTTTTAACTCTTTAAATACACAGAGTTACTTAGAATGGTTTCCAACAGTTATTTTAAACCATCAAACATTTAAAAATGCAAAATTATATGCAACTTACAAGAGATCGATATCTAGGCCAAATTATCAGTCTTTAAATCCTTTTGAATATTTTTTAAATGATAATGTAATTGTTTCTGGTAATCCTAATTTACAGCCTTCTTTTAGTAATAAATGGGATTTTGGTACCATTATAAATAATAAGCACCAAGCTTATGTGACATTAACAACTACAAATGGAAATATTAACGAGTTACCTAGGCAAAATAACACAACAAATATTATAACATATACACCAGAAAATATTGGAAAAACAACAATTTTAGGCTTTAGTTATGAAACTGATTTTACACTATTAGATAAGCTCAATTTTTATTTTGGTACAGAGGTTTATAATGCAACAGAAAAAACTGTAATAGAAAATCAAAGTATAAAGCTTAATCAATGGTCTAACTATACTTATTTAATAGGAAGTGCTAATTTTTTAAAAGATGAAAGTTTATCTACATTTATTTCTTTAACATATTCTAGCAAAGATTTGCAAGGTCTTAAAAGAGTTAAAGGGAGACTTTATTCTGATTTGTCAATTTCTAAAACCATTTTGAACAAAAAAGGAGCAATCTCTTTAGTGGCTTCAGATTTATTTAATGCAGCAGATTACAACGTTTCTACAAATTATTTAAACCAGCGTAACTCTCAATTTACAGACTTAGATAATAGATACATTAAATTAGGATTTAGTTATAAATTTGGAAAT
>Ga0114956_1003739_pt1 | contig 11749 bp, 11 predicted proteins | sample MaitaG_FD_87304 | JGI IMG/M metagenome (GOLD analysis project Ga0114956, IMG submission 87304) | Marine algal microbial communities from Maine, USA - Maine_Asex2 metaG | ecosystem: Host-associated > Algae > Red algae > Unclassified | place: Maine, USA | collected 2015-01-05 | reverse complement strand
GTTATTCGCTTGATCAGATTGTTGGTCATTGCTTATTTCAGCAGTGTCTTCTCCTGATACTGAAACCACGGTGGGCTGATTGTCAGTCGGGTTATTGTCGGTGTCCGGGGAACCTGATGAAGAACAGCCTGTTACTAATAGAAAGCTGACAATTATCGCAGTTAAAGGTCGCATTTTTTATTTTCCCTAAAAGTGTAGGGAGAATTCTAGCTATCTGGATGTGAGATTGCTGGTTACAAAACACCTGAATCTGTCCGGTATTACCAACTGCCTTAATACTGATCTGCATTTGTGGAGCTCTTCACGTTTGGCAAAAGCTCATCGAATCTGACACCCGGTATGCCCGAATTGTACGACATCGTGAATTACGGTTGGATTTGCACAACTGGCTAAGGTGAACCGAAGTATTGACGATACAATGGCTTAGTGGAGATGGTTACTACAATGACCATTCTCAGTGCAGCGTCAATATTCTGCTATCCAGAACCCGTTTGTTGGGTCTGATTGTCGTTTTTACGTTGTTTAGACCCATATCGTCTGGAGAGGAACTAATGGCTATTCGGATAATCGTGCTGGCTGCTGGAAAAGGCACCCGGATGAAATCGAGCATGCCGAAGGTATTGCACCGGCTCGCTGGCAGGCCATTGCTTGGTCATGTTTTAGACACCGTGTCCACACTGAATCCAGCCAGTATCACTGTTGTTATTGGTCATGGCAGCGATCAGGTAAAAGAGACGATCAGTCATTCTGTGAACTGGGCCATGCAAACCGAGCAGCTGGGTACCGGGCATGCCGTACAACAGGCTCTCGATGGTATTGAGGATGACGACACGGTGCTAATCACCTATGGCGATGTGCCGCTAACTCGTTTAGAAACGTTTCAGGGATTACTGGACGTGACCAGTAAAGATCAGCTTGGACTTTTATCTATGATTGTCGACGATCCAAATGGCTACGGCCGAATAAAAAGGGTCGACGGAGCTGTCACAGGAATTGTTGAACAAAAAGATGCTAACGAAGAAGAGCTGGCCATCAATGAAATCAACGCAGGTGTTCTTGCTTGCAATGGTGGTGGATTAAGAAAGTACCTTGGCGAGATCGATAATCAAAACGCGCAGGGCGAATACTATCTAACGGATATTTTCTCGCTGGCTGTGAAGTACGGTCAAACTATACAGACAGTTCATCCACTGGATGAGTGGGAAGTTGAAGGAATAAACTCTCGTGAGCAGCTCGCCGAACTGGAACGTGTATACCAGCACGATCAGGCTGCGCAACTAATGGCAGCTGGCGTTACAGTCAGAGACCCAGCGCGGCTTGACGTTCGTGGCTCGTTGAAAACCGGTACAGATATCGAAATCGATGTGAATTGTGTGTTTATCGGTGATTGTAGTCTTGGAAACAATGTCGTCATTGGACCTAACTGCGTAATAACCAATAGTCATATCGGTGATGGAACCGTTCTTCTTGCCAATTGTGTTCTGGAAGATACAGAACTGGGCGCTAAGTGCAACGTGGGGCCATTCGCACGATTACGTCCGGGCAGCAAACTTGCCGACGGCGCTAAAATTGGTAACTTTGTAGAAACCAAGAATGCAAGCATCGGTGCTGGAAGTAAAGTGAATCACCTAAGTTATGTTGGTGACTCTGAAGTCGGTGCAAACGTTAACGTGGGTGCTGGAACCATTACTGCGAACTACGATGGCGCCAACAAGCACCGAACTGTATTAGAAGATGGTGTGTCGATTGGTTCGAACACAGTATTAGTTGCGCCGGTAACAGTGCGTGCAGATGCAACCGTAGGGGCAAGTTCTACTATCACGAAAGAAGTGTCTGCTAAAAGCCTGTCTTTTACACGGGCGGAACGAACTGATATTGACGGTTGGAAACGTCCAGTCAAAATCAAAAAGTAGAACAAATAAGATTAATACATAAAGATTACGTTGAAGGACAGTAAATCATGTGTGGAATTGTAGGTGCGGTAGCGCAGCGCGATATTGCTGATATTTTATTAATGGGACTGCAAAGTCTGGAATATCGGGGGTACGACTCTGCAGGCATCGCGACCATCGACAACAATGGTGAAATGCACCGATTGCGTCGCGTAGGCAAAGTCAAAGCGTTAGCTGATTCGGTAGCTGAGAAAGGGTTGCCGGGCGGTGTAGGGATTGCACACACTCGTTGGGCAACACATGGTGAGCCGAATGAAGCCAACGCACACCCGCACTTATCTACCGAGCGAATTGCGGTAGTACACAACGGGATAATCGAAAACCACGCTGAGCTGCGCACACAACTACAAAGTGATGGCTACGTATTCACATCTGACACCGATACCGAAGTTATCGCCCATCTGGTTGAAAAGGAGCTTAAGAGCTCCAGCACTTTATTTGAAGCTGTTCAAAAAGTGGTACGTCAATTGGAAGGTGCCTATGGCACCGTTATTATGGATAAGACGCAGCCTGAAAGACTCATCGTTGCGCGATCTGGTAGCCCGTTAGTTATTGGCTATGGTGTTGGTGAACACTTTATTGCTTCAGATCAATTGGCTCTCTTGCCAGTCACACGGAAGTTTGCATTTTTAGAGGAAGGAGACGTGGCTGAAATTACACGAAATTCAGTGTCTATCGTTGACGTTGAAGGTAACGCTGTAGAGCGAGCTATAGAAGAGTCTCAGCTGACCAATGATGCAGGTGACAAAGGCAACTATCGTCACTACATGCAAAAGGAAATCTATGAACAGCCGGTTGCTATTCAAAGAACACTGGAAGGACGTCTGGAAAACGGCCTGATTCTCGATACAGCGTTTGGTGAGAACGCTGCTGAGTTGCTGTCAAAAGTTAAGCACGTTCAAATAATTGCTTGTGGTACCAGCTATCACGCAGGCATGACGGCTCGATATTGGTTTGAAGCTTTTGGTGGTGTTTCATGCAATGTTGAAATTGCGTCTGAATATCGCTACCGCGAATCATTTGTGCATGAAAACAGTTTGCTGGTCACCATATCGCAATCTGGCGAAACCGCAGACACGCTTGCTGCACTCCGACTGGCAAAAGAGCAGGGATACATGACCAGTCTGACCTTGTGTAATTCACCGGGTTCATCGATGGTTCGAGAGTCAGATATGTCTTATCTGATGAAGGCAGGTGCTGAAATTGGTGTTGCCTCAACCAAAGCCTTTACTGTGCAACTAACCGGTTTGTTAATGCTTGCCGGTGCCATTGGTCAACACAATGGTATGCCTAAAGCAAAATCTGCCGCTTTGTGTCAGGCATTGCAAAGCCTGCCCGCAAAGCTTGAACAGGTGCTTGCCATGGATGAGCCTATTCAGAGCCTGGCCGAAGACTTCGCTGACAAACACCACAGCCTGTTCCTTGGTCGTGGTGATCAATATCCGATTGCAATGGAGGGTGCGTTAAAGCTCAAAGAGATTTCCTATATTCACGCAGAAGCTTATGCAGCAGGTGAATTAAAGCACGGACCTTTGGCGCTAATCGACGCAGATATGCCGGTTATTGTAGTAGCCCCGAAGAACGAGCTGGTTGAAAAGCTTAAATCGAATGTTGAAGAAGTTCGTGCACGTGGTGGACTTATGTACGTATTCGCTGACAAGCAAGCCAAGTTCGAAAGTGATTCAACAATGAAGGTATTGGAAGTGCCGGTATGTGATGATCTTGTTGCACCAATCATTTACACCATACCGTTACAGCTATTGTCGTATCACGTGGCAATTATCAAAGGCACTGATGTCGATCAGCCGCGTAATCTGGCGAAGTCGGTTACTGTTGAATAAATGGAAGCACTGCTCTCTTAGTTCATGGTATCCACTGACAGGTACAACAAAAAAAACTTCTACTCTGGCGCGGCAGTTGGCTTTGCGATCTTCTTGTGGTTCTTTTTTTCGAGCGCTCCGGACTACGATGATCTGAGTAGCGTCGAAGGGCAGGTCGCCGCAACTCATTTCGTAGATACTAAGTATAACGATTACTGGCTATTAGAGCTGCAAGGAAAACCGATAATCAACGCAATACGGCTCCCCAGAATTAAAAACCTTCCGCGGGTGAAGGCAGGAGACGTGGTGGCTGCAAAAGTTTTTGATGATCAGGCAAACGACCAGCCCCAGATTTGGCAGATAAGCAGGAACGGAAAAGTCCTGTTTTCCTATGATGACTTTGTCCGGGTTGAATTGGAGCGCAATCAGTCCGTCATGCGCATCATGGGTGTCTTTACCGGACTTTTTCTACTACTGGGCTTTATCAGGCGCGAATAAACAAGTTTGCCATACAGTTCGTGCGTTGGTAACACAGTCAGTTAAGCGCTGCCAGTGCATCAGCCAGTTCCTGTTGTTCTTCACATCCATCAGGGCAAAGTATATTCAGGCGATTAAGATTGTTAGTCGCCTCATCTAGCTTTCCCATGGTAATAAACAATTCGCCCTGATATTCAAGCGACCCCAGATGATTGCTATCGATAGACAGTGCCTTGTCGTAAGCATTACCGGCGGCCTGTAAATCGCCAGATTTTCTTGATGCGTAGCCAAGCAGGTTCCAGGCATCTGCATTTTGCTTATCTGATTTGACGATCTGTTTGAGCCTTTTAATGGCAAGCGAATATTTTTCTTTGTAGATAAGGCGTTCGACAACGCTCAGATCCGTAGAGTCAGTCTCATCGGAATCATCAGAAGAGCCTGCTGCGTGTACCGGTAAAGGCAGTGAAAAAGCCAAAATCACGAGCAATCGAGTCAGCGTTTCGGGCGTCAGAAAAAATAATAGTGTGCGCACTTAGAGGTACTCCTTTTAGCGGTCGATGACTAGTAGTAAATAGCCGTTATTAGTAGCATATTAGCTGACACTAGTATGTACTACTCCGTTACCATCACGGCAATGAATTTATCTCCCAATATTCTTGCCAGCTTGTACATGATGTTGTCCATGCTGGGCTTCGTCGTCAACGATTTATTGGTCAAAACATTGGGTGGAAGCCTGCCTACGGCACAGGTCATGTGGATTCGAGGTTGTTTTCTCAGTGCCTATATTTTACTCATTATTTGGCAACGTGGGCTTTTACCGCGGTGGCGTGAAGCTGTAACGGTAAAAATGAGCATTCGTGGGTTATGTGAAGGTGGAGCTACGCTGACGTTTCTTACCGCATTGATGCAATTACCGTTTGCGAATATTTCGGCGATTCTTCAGGCATTGCCGTTAGCCGTCACAGTTGGTGCGGCGTTGTTCCTGAAAGAACCGGTTGGCTGGAGACGATGGCTTGCTATTTTGGTTGGTCTGATCGGCGTACTGATTATTATCAGACCTGGAATGGGCGAGTTTCAATTTGCCTCTGTACTGGTATTAGTTTCGGTCGTGTTTGCAGCAGGTAGAGACTTGGTTACGCGCCGCTTACCCGAACGCGTGCCTTCGCTACTTGTTTCAGGGTTTTCAGCCATTTTTATTGCGTGTTTGGGAATGGCAATTACACTGACCACGGGAGACTGGAAGCCAATGTCAGCTGGTCACATAGTGACGTTGGCATGCGCCGCTTTCTTTCTGTTTTTTGGTTATCAATTTATTGTTTTGAGTATGCGCACAGGTGAAATCGCTTATGTTGTGCCGTATCGGTATACGGCATTGTTGTGGGCAATTCTTTTTGGTTATCTGGTTTTTGATGAAATACCAGATGCTTATACGTTAATAGGCTCAGCTATTGTTGTTTCAATGGGTTTGTTCACACTGTATCGCGAGTTAATTGTTGCGCGCAGAGAAAAATCGATCTAACGCTGGTACGGCATGCACTTCTTGGCAGTTACTTCTTCGCATTACTTTTTAGGGTTATCCGTAAACGAGCTGTAACGATCAATCACGTCAGCATCGTAACCGTCGTGTTCAGTGGCTTCATCTGCGTCTTCCAGTAAATCTAACTGAGCTTCATCAGCCGCTTCAATCGCAAACTCGGCTCCAAACGGCGTTGTGCGACTGGTCATCAGAACGTGTGGAGCAGCATCCTCTGGTGCAATATCGTAACTACGCTGGGTTATTCGATAGACACCGTAAATGCAGATAATGGCCATTAAGCCTGCGATAGCTATAAAGAACCAGTGATTGCCCAGTTCTGCCATTGCGTAACCGACAACGATGGGTCCTGTCATAGCACCCAGGCCATTAATAAATAAAAGTCCCCCGGATGCAGCTGCCATTTGATTGGGTTCAAGATAATCATTTGCGTAAGCCAGCAACAATGAATATAGCGGGTTCGACACGCTGCCAATGATGAATGCGATGATGAACATTTCGGTAAAATCATTGTCGAGAAAAAGAGCCGATGTGGCTGCTAAAGCGCCAATAGCCGAAACGCCAATAATTAAAAAACGTCGATCATATCGGTCTGATAGCCAGCCAATTGGGTATTGAAACAGCATTCCGCCCAGATAGATGCCGGAAATGAAATACGACACCTGCGCGATGGTAAAGCCATTCTGCGTTGCATAAATGGGCGCCATACCAAACAGAATTGCAAACACTCCACCTAGCAATAGCGTTCCAAAACAGGCCAGAGGCGAGGCTTCGATTAGTTCTCTGATTGGCATGGCCAAAGTCGTCTCGTGCACCGGGGCAGGTGACGCAGAGAGCAGGATAGGTGCAAATGACACAGAAACCAATACGGTGATAAGGACGAACAAATCGTACCCGCTGGGGTCGGCAACGTTGAGAAGCAGTTGGCCTAATACAATGCCGAGCATCTGCACAATAAAATAAAGTGATAATGACTGGCCGCGGGTCTCATTAGATGCCGAGTGATTTAACCAGCTTTCGGCCACCACATAAATGCCTGAAAAACAAAAGCCAACCAGCAATCGTAAAAACAACCACGCCAGAGGATGGACTACCGAGGCATATAAAATAAACGCCGCAGAAACCAGAGAGCCCAATGCGGCAAACACGCGAATATGCCCAACCCGACTGAGCATCCACGGCGCGGCTTTTGAGCCACCAAGAAAACCAATGAAGTAGGCTGACATCACGTAGCCCATTGTGGACGAGTCGATGTTTTCCAGTGCCCCACGCACACCTAGCAGCGTACCCTGCAAACCATTGCCAAGCATAAGCAGCAGCATTCCCAGCATCAGGGGCCAGGTATTTTTAAGCACACCAAACATGGCGAGAAATTCAGTAAACGGGCCGAGATTTATACAGCTTATCGGCAGGTTTTGCACGTGGGATATGACCCGAATATCGCTATGTCGCAGACAGAACACCTATCTGCGTATACTAGGCGCAATTAGACAACGAAATACAACGGAAAACTAACAACCGATATGAGCCGCACGATAGATTACTACCATTTTCTTATATCGCCATGGAGCTATCTGGCGATCAAACAGTTTAATCAATTACGGGCGAAGCACGATCTGGTGGTTAACTACAAGCCAATTGATGTGATGCAAACCTTCGATAATATGGGTGGGCTGCCGCCTGCCAAACGTCATCCATCCCGGCAGCGATTTCGCATGGATGAGCTAAAACGTTGGGCAAGTCACTTGAATGTACCCATGAATTTTACTCCAGCGCACTTCCCAACTAACCAGGCACTGGCAGCTCAAATGGTGTTTGCCGCTGGTGGCGCGACTGGTGACACTAAAGCCGCTGATTTTAGTGATGCTGTGCTCAGTGCTTGCTGGGCGGAAGAGAAAGACATTTCCGACGAGGCAACACTAATAGCTATTGCCGGGGCATGTGGGCTTGATGGTAAGTCATTACTCAATACAGCAAAGCAAGATGAATACGCCAGGCAACTTAGTGCCATCACTGCCGAAGCACACAACAAAGATGTGTTTGGCTCGCCAACCTATTCAATAGATGGTGAATTGTTCTGGGGTCAGGATCGAATAGATTTTCTAGCCCGTCATCTGGAAGCGTAGAGCGCAGCTGTTCTAATCATAATTTTTCGTTTATGTGCGGCCTGGGTCTGGTAATAATACTCGGTGCCGCTGTTAATTTGACAGCTTGGAACACACAATGAAAACAATAGCGACATATTGCGATAGGTGTTGCGCAGAGATGTATTAAATACCACTACACTTGCAGCTTAGGTCAACTAAGAAACTCCAAGTCGAATGAAAATACATATCTCGTTAGTCGCTGTACCCGCCATGTTGTTTACGGCTCAGGTTAGTGCCGATACCTGCAACGTAGAAGATACCAGTGCGCCATACCAACTGATATTCGAAGACAACTTCGATGGCGGTAGTCTTGATCGCGGTAAATGGGATACTGAGTTTCTTTGGGGGCCGGGTGTTATTATCAACAACGAGCAACAATATTACGTTAACGATAACCAGTTTGACTACAACCCGTTTAAAGTGGGCGGTGGTCAGTTATCAATTGAAGCTATCAAAGCACCTTTCGATCAAACGGAACTTTATTTAACCAGCTCAATCTATGCAGCGACCTCAGCGGAACTGCTGTGGCGTACCCCGGCTGGTGCGGTCTCGTATGAGGTTTATCGTGACGGCGTATTTCAGGCGTCGGTTCAGGGAGGTTCTTATTTCGAGCCGCAAATACGGGAAGGTATTGACTATGCCTACGAAGTTGTTGCCCTCGACAGTGGTGGTAACCGGATAGTTGCAGCGCAGCTCACTATTAATACGGGTGATCGTGCTATGCCATTTCCAGACAAGCGTTTCGGGCTTGATCTTGAATACAAAGTTTATTCACCGGGTGTGGCTGAGTTAATCTGGGATGGACCTAATCGTGCTGCGCGCTTTGAAATATCGCGTGATGGTAGCGCTCTAAGAACACTTGTAGGGTCTGATTTCACAAGCTTGTATCAAGCAGGCCTGAATCCAAATCAAACTTATACCTATAGCGTACAGGTTTTTGATCGTTGTGGTGATTTCATCGTTGGTGATACTGTTTCATTCGCACCCGATCAACAACGTTCTCCACCTGGTGAAGGTGTTGCTCGATTAGTGATAGAAGTTGATGAGTATTCAAAATCTACAGCCGAGATTTCCTGGAGTGCTGTTGCCAATGCCTCTAGTTATGATATTTACCAGGATGGCGTATTTACTGAAAACACTGATGCCCGTTCAGTGTTCATGGATGATCTGGTTCCCGGCACCGATCGACGCTTTCGAGTTGTGGTATTAGATCGTGATGGTAATACCATCGACGAAACTGGTCGTGTAATCAATACCGCCGATAATAGCTTTGCATTAAATCGTCAGCCATACCTTTCAGGCATTATCACTAGTTACAGTTCTCTTCGTTTTCTGTACGGTCGTGTTGAAATGCGTGCTCGCATGCCTGCAGGTAAAGGACTGTGGAGTGCTTTCTGGTTGTTGAATGCGTACTACAAGGAAGATCAGCCTCAAGACCCTGAGATAGACATTATCGAGGCGATTGGTGATAGAACCACGACTGCTAATCAAGCCTATCACTACATGGTTGATTTGGATGGTGATGGTTTTTACAAAGATCGTAAATCTGTTGAGAATCGATCTTTTATTAATGACTTTTCAGCCGGCTTCCATACTTACTCAGTTGACTGGTCAAAAGGCTCGTTAATCTATTATGTTGATGGTGTAGAAGTAAAACGCATTGAAGGCGATATAGTCTCTGATGAGCAAATGTATGTGATTGCTAATCTGGCTGTTGGTGGTTGGTTTCCCGGTCCTGCAGATGAGACCACGCCGTTTCCTGCAAAGTTCGAGATTGACTATATTCGTGTCTATCAGCGGTAAATATCAGCGGTAAGTATCAGCGCTAATAAGTACCAGTGTTAAGAATCAACATGCCCGGAAAATGTCCGGGCATGCTCCAGTCAGTTCCAACAGTTGCAAACGGGACAACTCGGGCTACTAACCACATTACAGCCGCCGTAATAATTACCTGAACCACTGGTGGGATACTTAGCTCCATCGATATATCCTTGTGTTGATGAGTTTGTTAGCTATCAAATGTCGTTCTATTTACGTAATTGCATCGATTGCCAACATCGCTCAGAACTAATTTCGTAACGCTTGCGTGTTCTATTTCAAATTGCATAGCCGATGATAATGGTAAATCCATAGCAACACACAAAAGTGCGCGAATACTGCCACCATGTGCTGTAACCAAAATGTTTTGATCATCGTCATTAGTCTGTTCTTTTAGCCAGCTCCCACATCGATCGGCCAGTTCTTTGAATGTTTCTCCGGCAGGTGGTCGATTGTTAACCCAATCGGATGACCATGTGTTTAATAACTCCGGTTGCTGTTGATGCACTGCATTCCAGCTCATGCCCTCCCACTCGCCAAAATTGAGCTCTTTCAATCTCTGGTCAGCTACGTAGGTTTTATCGGTCAATAAATTCATTGAGCGTTTCGCTCTTTTCAGATCACTGGTGTAGAACGCGCTAAATTGAAGATTGTTTATGCTATTGCGAAGCTTAGCCAGCGATGCTTCGCCTTCAACAGACAGATCAACATCGCTGAAACCAGCAACCAGACCAGCATCCGCAACGACTGTATGTCCGTGTCGAACCAGATAGAGTGTGCTCATGTGGTGAGTGTCGCCGCAATGCTTAGATAAACACTGATTTCAACCAGCTTGTTTGCAGCCCCAAGGCAGTCGCCAGTGATGCCTCCAAAACTTTTCATGTACCAGAGCCGCGACATGATAATAATAAAGCAGGCTCCGATAACAGCGGCCAAAGTTGGCAGCGGTAAGGCATACAAACACGCAATGAGCACAGCCAGTGTAGTGAGGCAGCCGATAAGCAGTCGATGGCGAGTAACACCGTCGGCAAACACTTTATTTGCCGCGTCATCGCGTGCGTAACGGGTGGTATAGATGAGAATCAGGCTCGACCATCTGCCCAGTACATGGGCAAGTATCAAGCTGAAAAAAACCAGTTCTACTGAGTTGAAGACACTGTTGGATACGTTAGCAATGTCTATTAAGGTGTAAGCGGTAAGTACTATCGCTAAAATTAATGCCAGCCCGCCGTAGGTGCCTATGCGACTGTCGCGCATAATCTCAAGCTTGTGCTGCCTTGTCCAGGCACCGGCGCTATCGGCAACATCGGCCAGTCCGTCCTCATGAAATCCGCCGGTTAACATGACTGAACCAATCATGGTAATTATTACGGCGATTTCATTCGACCAGAATAATTGAGCTATCCAGTACACGATCGTTAACAACCCACTAACGATGACACCGACTAGTGGAAAATATTGCGTGCTGGCTGCAAGATCTTCTGGGTCGCCGCTACCGGCATTGCCAACCGGAATGCGCGTTAGGAACATAACGGCGGTCGCCAATTGTCGGCGTTGAAGTTGCCATCCATCACTCACGCCAGAGACTTCATGTCGATTTCTCCGAAACCCCCGCATCAGCGAATGTCGACATTTTTGTCATCATGGCTACTGCGGCTTGTAGTATGGGAAAGGCGAGGGCAGTTGCAGAACCTTCACCCAGTCGCATATTCAATTTTAGTATCGGAGTGGCATTGAGAGCTTCAAGCACGGCACCGTGCCCGGACTCGGCGGACTCGTGTGAGAAAATCAGGCAACGTCTTACTTGTGGTTCGTGACGAACAGCGATGAGTGCTGCAGCAGACGAAATAAATCCGTCTACCAGTACGGGTAGCTGATTTTGGCAGGCTTCGAGTATGGCTCCAACCATAGCCGCTATTTCAAATCCGCCTACATGCCTGAGTACAGACATGGCATCGGTCGCGTGAGGCTTATGCATATCTATAGCGCTCTGGATTACCT
>Ga0114956_1003737_pt1 | contig 11751 bp, 9 predicted proteins | sample MaitaG_FD_87304 | JGI IMG/M metagenome (GOLD analysis project Ga0114956, IMG submission 87304) | Marine algal microbial communities from Maine, USA - Maine_Asex2 metaG | ecosystem: Host-associated > Algae > Red algae > Unclassified | place: Maine, USA | collected 2015-01-05 | reverse complement strand
ACCAAGGGATGTCATTGTCTTTACCAATTACACCATTGGTGGATGTAGCGACGATGCAAGATATAATCATGATTATGGATTGGAGATTAGGTCAAGATTTAGCATATATTCTTCAAGATTTTGCCGGTACGGTGAAATTTCTTTGTTAAGATATTTTTCCATTATTAAGCTGGCAATTGGAGCTGCAACAGCACCTCCAAATCCAGCATTCTCAACATATACCGCTATTGCAATTTTGGGATTATCCACTGGAGCGAATGCAAAGTAGACAGAGTGATCTTTTCCATGAGTATTTTGAGAAGTTCCTGTTTTTCCTGCTGATACTACTCCCGGGATTTTAGCATTTGGAGCAGTTCCAGAAGTGATTACTTTTTGCATCCCCCATATGACAGGATCAAAATACTTTTGATCAATGCTGACTTTATTTTGACGTTTAAATTTTGAATCAAAGCTTTTTGATTTTTCTCTTACAAAATGCGGGATATGATAGAATCCTCTGTTGGCTAAAATTACCGCAAGGTTGGCCATCTGCACTGTGGTAAGTTGAAGTTCTCCTTGTCCAATCCCAAGAGATAAAATGTAGGTCGACTTCCATCCATTACGAACATAATTATATTGTCGATCATAATACTCTGGGGTAGGAATAAAGCCCTCACTTTCATGCGAATAATCAATCCCTAGTTTAGTTCCAAGTCCAAACTCTTCAAGATAGTTGTCGAGTTCACGAAGTCCGGAACCTGGATTGTGATATCCATTTTTTTCAATAAATTCTCTCATGAGTTGATAGTAGTACGTATTGCATGAATATTGGATGGCTGTAGCAATATTTATAGCAGTAGGGTGACCGTGACATTTTTGAGTAAATCCTTTTTTCTTGTTAATAACGTACTCTCCATCACATGTAATCATTCGTCCAGGCCATGCCACTCCTTCTTGCATAGCAATAAGTGAAAAAATGGGTTTAAATATGGAACCTGGTGGATATTTGGCCAAAACCGTTCGATCCATAAGGGGCATGTTGATCTTGTTAATGCTATCATTCATTAAAGAATTAAATGCCTTACCTCTTCCTCTTTCAAGGTTCAATAAGTTTGGATCGTATGAAGGTGCACTTAGACACGTAAGTATTTCGCCTGTTGAAGGCTCAATAGCAACTACACTTCCTCTTTTAAAATTCATTAAAGATTCGGCGTAGGCCTGCAACTCTTGGTCGATGGTAGTATAAAGATCGATCCCTGAGATTGCCATCGAATCTAATTGCCCATCATTATAAGGGCCTACTTCTCTTCCAAGATTATCTTTGGTAATATATTTTATTCCCTTTTTACCTTTTAGCGCATTTTCATAATACTTTTCTAATCCAGTCTGTCCTATAAAATCACCAGGCTCATAATTTCCCTCATAGGTTTTAATGTCCTGTGCATTAACCTCTCCGAGGTAGCCCAAAACGTGCGCTGCATTTTTATATGGATAAGCACGAATGTTTCGTATACGAGGATAAAAGCCTGGAAACTGATATAAATGCTCTTGGAATCTAGCAAATGTTTCAGGCTTTATTTTAGAAAGAAAAATGAACGGGATGGATTTATTATACTGAGCGCTAGACCAATTTTTATTTAAAAATTCTTTGAACTGCTTTTTATCGATCTCTAGTAAATCACAAAACAAAACGGTATCCATTTCTGGATCAATTTTATTGTAAACAACATTAAGATCATAGACCGCAAAATTATTAACTAAAAGCTTTTCATTGCGGTCAAAAATTAAACCTCGACTTGGATATATAATTTGCTCATCAATGGCAGTAGAAGCACCCCTGTTTCGATATTTATCACTTACTAATTGGAGTTGTGCTGTTTTACCAATCAGCAATAGAGTTGAAGCACAAACAAAAAACAAAATGATATGAAATCTGGATACCTTGATACTTTAATATTTAGGGTTATAAATAATTAAAATCAATATCGTTAAAACATATGAAACTATAAATGAACTTATAATTCGCAACAAAATTTCTTTTAGATATACAAAGGAAAACGCCTCAATACTAAAATACCAGCACAAATGAAAAAACAACAATATTGAAATATATCCCAATAGCCATGGCATTCTCATGTTTGTGAGATTAATTGCACTACCCACTTTATAACCTTCTATAGGCTCCAATAGTTGTAAAATATATTTTCTACAAAACGCAGTAGCGGTTAATGCACTTGCATGTATACCAGGTGAATCAAAGAAAAGATCTATTATTAGTCCGACTACAAATCCAAGACAAATGGTAACAGGCCTTGGCGTATTTAAGGGTAATAAAATAATAGGTATTGAATAAATTAATAGGTGGGCATAATTGAATGAACCAAAGGTCAAATTAATTCGATTAAGAACAATTACCTGTAGGAATATAAACACTACAAAACGGACTATATGATGAATTAGTACGCTATTCATTGATTACAGTTAAAGAATCAAATTCTGTTTTCAAAATGCTGTTGATTACATATGCTTCATCAGAAACATTGAAATCTTCAAACAGTAATATTTTTGTTAAAAATACTTCGCCACCTGTTTCAATTTTATAATCCACAATTGATCCCACTTCAATTCCTTTTGGGAAAATTGTAGAATAGCCACTGGTTACAATGGTATCACCAATATTTAGTTCTGCATACTTTCGAATGGCATGAAGAGTTGCATACTTTGGATCCCCTGTATCCCAAATAAGGTATCCGTGATGTTTTTGATTTTTTAAAGCGACGCTAATTCTTGTTTGAGAGTGTAAAACACTTAAGACAGAAGAGTAGCTTTCTGAAGTTTGATTAATCAAACCAAGGATTCCTTTTTTACCTATTACACCCATACCTTTTCGAATTCCATCTTTTTCTCCTTTACAAAGAGTCAAATGATTGTTTCTAAGGTCCAATGATTTAGAGCAAATTTTGGAGGATATAACAGTATACTTATTAGAAACAGTATCAATTGAATTGGAAGTTCTTTCAACACGAATATTTAAAATCTCTTGGAGCAACTTTGCATTTTCTTTACGCAGGGCTTCATTTTCTTCATCCAAAGAAAAGAAGTTAGAAACTTTATCGGTTTGTTCGATTAAGTATCCAGAGAATAGATTAGAACTGTTAATGAAAATTGACTTTTGCTTTTGATTAAAGTTTGTGATTAACCAAAAACAAATTATCTGGAATAGGAGAAATAAAAAGAAGGGTCCATACTTGACTATAAAGAGCACTATATTTCTCATAGTCCACTAGTAGTATTAGATACTTTTTCTATCAATAAGAAATGAGTATTCTTTTGTGTTTTTTAATGCCAATCCTGTACCTCTAACAACAGCAGTAAGTGGATCTTCTGCAATGTGGACAGGTAATTTGGTTTTTCTTGAGATACGAATATCCAATCCTCTTAATAATGCCCCTCCACCAGTAAGGAATAATCCTCTTTTGTATATATCCGAAGCCAATTCAGGTGGAGTGTCTTCTAATGCTTTGAGAACTGCTTCTTCAATTTTCGAAATGGACTTATCTAAACACTCCGCTATTTCAATATGAGTACACAATATTTGCTTTGGAATACCAGTCAATAAATCTCTTCCGTTAACTGGGTATTTTTCTGGAGGGTTTTCTATTTCTTTTAATGCAGAACCCACATTAATTTTTACTAACTCAGCAGTTCGTTCACCAATCAATAGATTGTGCTTTTTACGCATGTGATCTATTACATCCATCGTAAATTCATCCCCTGCTATACGTATTGATTGATCTGTAACAATCCCAGACAAAGCGATTACTGCAATCTCTGTGGTTCCACCACCTATGTCAATAATCATGTTTCCTTGAGGTGCTTGTACATCTAAACCTATCCCTAATGCAGCAGCCATTGGCTCATGAATCAAATAGGTTTCTTTGGAATCAACATGATCTGCTGAATCAAAAACGGCTCTTTTTTCTACCTCTGTTATTCCAGATGGGATACAGATTACCATTTTTAAATGAGAGAAAAACTTTCGTTTTTCTCCTATCATTTTGATCAATTCCATGATCAAACTTTCAGCAGCTTGAAAATCGGCAATTACACCATCTTTAAGTGGTCTAACCGTTTTGATGTTTTCGTGAGTCTTACCATGCATCTGCATAGCCTTATCACCAACTGCGATAACTTCTTTAGTGTTACGATCAATAGCTACAATAGATGGTTGATCAATAACGATTTTATCGTTTTGCAGGATTAATGTATTAGCAGTTCCTAAATCAACGGCTAATTCTTGTGTGAAAAAACTAAACAGCTTCATTCTCTCCTCTGTGGGATTTATGGATAATCGGTTATGTAGAACACGGGATTGAGTGCACAAAAATAACCAATCTTATAGTAAGCAACAATGATGCCTAAGATATCTTTCAAGAAATATTTTTAAAGGTTAAAATTCTTAAAATGTTTCCATTTTCTTTAGCAAGAGGAATTAAAAATCTCCGACAGATACTTGATGCATTTCTTCATAATTTAAATGCTCTTGAGCGAGACTCTGTATCTCTTTCGGAGTAATATTTTTGATTGTATCAATTAGAGCATTAAAATCGGACTCTTTTTGATAGTTTTCATTCAAATTTTTAATCAACTTGGAGCTTTTTAAAGGACCATCTAGCATGGAAAGAACAGTACCCAACAAATAATTTTTCGCCATTTGTAACTCAGTATTTTCTACGAGTTCATTTTGAAGCTTCACAAATTCTTCCTTTATCGCGTCGATGGTTGCTTGGTAATATTGAGTTCCTACTTCTGTCGAGATGTAAAAACTTCCATCAAACTCCATCGGATCAATAATAGAATAAATGCTGTACGTATATCCTTTTTCTTCACGTATCGAACTCATTAATCTTGAGCCAAAGTACCCTCCCAAAATAGTGTTAAGCATTACAAACGCATTATACTGAGGGTGACTTTTACTAAACAGTTGTTTTCCAATTTTGATAGAATTCTGAAGTTTATTACCTGGTAATTCTAAGTTTTTTGATTTTAAAGAATGAGCACTTTCATACACAAGTTCTGAAGAGGTTCCAACTCTAAAGGTTGAAAAATAAGTATTTACCAAGGCTACGGTCGTAGAATCGATTTTACCTGACAGGTAAATTCTACAATTTTTCGAAGCATAAAATTCTTGAAAGTGATTTTTTAGAACTGAGGATTCTAAGTTTTTAAAATCTTCAGGATCAGTATTATATCCATAGCAGTGATCTTGACCGAAAAATAGCGCTGAAATTGAGCGATAGGCCTGAACGGAGTTTTTTGACAACTGTTGTTTTAATCGTTGAGCGGCTCTTATCGAGTACTTTGATATCTCTTCTTGAGAAAATGTAGCCTCTTCTAAAATATCCCTAACCAAGGCCAAACAAGGCTCCAAGTGTTTTTTCAAACAATGCAAAACGATAGTATTTTTGTCCATACCGCTATTGCAATTCATGGATGCACCATAAAAGTCAAACTTTTCTGAAATTTCTGCCGAAGTCATAGAGTTAGTACCCTCTTTTAAAAGATGAGCAGTTGCTTTAGCAGAAAGTTTAGTCCTTTCGCGACTCCGTCCAGCGTCAAAGACAAATTCTAATTTGACTATTTCTTGAGAGCCCCCTGAGACAATAAATGCCTGGATGCCGTTGTCTAAAGAAATTTCTTCAAATTCAGGTAATTGAATTCTTTGAATGGGGAATATTTTTGGTGCTACGCTTCTGTCTAACATACTTTTCGAAAAAACATTGTAAAAGTAAGCTTTGGCGCGTTTAAGAGCTTCACAATATTGATCTTAAAATGTTTAATTTTACGATCTTAGAAAATTACCAGTAGCTTATGAAGTTTAGTGTATCATCATCGGAATTGTTGAAAAATGTGCAGATCGCAAGTGGCGCAATTAATCCAAATGCAGTATTGCCAATTTTGGAAGACTTTTTATTCGAATTGGATGGCAATAAATTGAGTATAGCTGCGACCAATTTGGAAACCTCAATTATTAATGGATTAGAGGTCAGCGGTGAAAAAAATGGTAAAATTGCTGTTCCGGCAAAAATCTTACTAGATACACTTAAAGCTTTACCAGATCAACCCATTACATTTTTAGTAAACGAAGAAAACAATGGGATTGAGCTTACCTCTGCATTTGGTAAATACAAACTTGCCGGAGATAGCCCAGCGGATTTTCCGAGTATTCCAGTAGAGGAAGATGTGCAAGACATTAAGGTTGATCCAAGTGCTATCCAAAGAGCAATAAGCAATACATTGTTTGCTGCATCTACAGATGAGCTTAGGCTAGCAATGACAGGAGTTTATGTACAAGTTGATTTCAATAAACTAATATTTGTAGCAACCGATGCACATAAACTTGTCAAATACGCTAATTCGAGCATTACGAGTGATCAGACTAGTTCATTTATCATTCCTAGAAAGGGTTTAAACCTTTTAAAGAATGCATTATCTAATGATGGTGATTTAACAATGTCATTTAATAAAACCAATATGTTTTTCAATTTTGGTGATAGTAAAGTGGTGTGTCGTTTAGTAGATGCAAAGTATCCAGATTACAATGCTGTAATTCCAGTTAACAATCCGAATACACTAACCTTAAATAGATCTGATTTCCAAAACTCTTTGAAGAGGATTGTAATCTATGCTAATAAAACAACCAATCAAGTCATACTCAATATAAACGAAGGTACCTTGACCATTTCGGCACAAGATTTAGATTTCTCTAATGAAGCAACAGAACAATTGACATGTAGCTATACAGGCGATCCGATGACCATTGGATTTAATGCGAAGTTTTTAATTGAAATGCTCGGTGTAGTAAAAGGAGACGAAATTAGAATGGAGCTATCTACTCCTAATCGTGCTGGAATTCTTTACCCTTCAGAACAAGAAGAAAACGAAGATTTATTGATGCTGGTAATGCCAGTAATGATGAGTAACTAAAATCTGATTGTCACTTGAAAATAGGCCTCTTTTTTGGATCTTTTAATCCCGTTCATGTAGGGCATATGGTAATTGCCAACTACATGGCAACTAGAACAGACTTAGATAAAGTTTGGATGGTTGTTAGCCCGCAAAACCCTTTTAAGGAGAAATCATCCTTAGCTAATAATTACGATCGATTACATTTATTGAGCTTAGCCATAGGCGAAAACTTAAACCTACAGGCTAGTGATTTGGAATTTAATTTGCCTATCCCATCGTATACCATTGATACGTTGACTTATCTCAAAGAAAAATATCCTGACTATCAGTTTTCCTTAATTATGGGTGGTGATAATATCGCTACGTTCCATAAATGGAAAAATTATGAAAAGATTTTAGAGCATCACGACATCTTTGTTTATCAAAGACCAGAATATGAATTGGGAGACTTAAAAACTCACCCTCGAGTTAACATTTTAGAAGCTCCACTTTTAAGTATTTCTGCAAGTTACATTCGAAAATGTATTCAAGATGGGTACTCGATTGAGTATTTGGTCCCGAAAGAAGTATTTTATTATTTGCAAGAAAATCAGATCTACCGAAAGATCAAAGCATAAAGGCAATATGTCCAGTAAAAATCAGTTTATTAATGGCAGTATGAGATTTCTATTAACTATTGGCTTTATCACATCTTCCTTGGGTTTATTTGCTCAAAGTGAGATTCCTATCTATTCTTGGAAGTCATATTTACCATACTTAAACGGCGAAGCCGTTACGCAGAATGATTCCAAAATCATCTATGGTACAGAATGGTCCTTACTTACTTTGGATAAAGAAGATGGCTCGGTAGACTTTATAAGTAAGGTAGAGGGTCTAAGCGATATAGGAATAAATATTGTTTCTTATGACAATCAAAATGATCAGCTGATCGTAGTATATGACAACAGCAACATTGATTTGATAAAAGACGATGAAGTGTTTAATGTCAACAATATTAAAAACAACATCAATATTGTTGGAGATAGAAGAATCAATGCGCTCGAAATTGCGGATAACAATTGTTATTTGGCGACTGCTTTTGGAATCGTAGAGTATAATCTTGAAAGAAGAGAATTTGGATTTACAAGTTTTACAGATTTAAACATTTTGGATATTACTTCATCAGAAACAGATTTGTTTATTGCGACTGAAGATGGTATTTACAAAGGAAATTATTCTTCAGGTTTAAATCTTGGTGATTTTGGAAATTGGGATTTGATTGAGGATACTGTAAATCTACCTATGATTTATTCCAGCAGTAAGGTTCATTTTTTCGACGATCAGCTTTATTCCATCGTGGGAGACGATTTAGTAAAACAACAAGCCGATGGCACTTTTTCTACGATATATACTGAAAGCCGGCAAGGATGGCGCTATACTTTTTTGACGTCAGGAACTAGATTGATGGTCGGTCTTTGGGATGAAAATATAGATAGCGAAGTTTTATTTTTTGAAGAAGATGGATCGTACACACAAATTGAAGATGGTTGTGTGATTCGTGTTCAAGATGCCATCGAAGATGAAGATGGAGGTATTTGGTTTGCAGACTTGTGGGGAAGTATAAGAAGAACTTCTGGATTTGATCAGCCTTGTAAGTTTCCAAAATCATTTAATTCTCCTAATGCAGAAACCGCTTCAGATATGGCTTTTAAAAATGGAAAAGTCTTAGTTGCGTCTGGGGGAGTTACTGATGCTTTTGGTTCACAAGGATTTAATAGAGGTATATATAAGTATGAAGAAGGTGAATGGAGAAATTATACAAAGTTCTCTCTTGATGCTATTGGAGATAATGAATTACGAAATATTTGGCAGATTGAAAGCCATCCTACATTGCCTTTAGTTTACGCTGGATCATATTATAATGGCTTGTTAGAAATAGATGTAGAAACAGATTCTACACGAGTTTTCAATAAAGACATGGGTGATTCTTCGCTGCAAGGCACTCAAGGTGATGAACAAAGAACCAGAGTTTCAGGTCTAGCGTTTGACAGAGATAATAATCTTTGGATGACAAATTTTGGGGCACCGAAACCTTTATCTGTTTTTACTAGTGAAGGAACATGGCATTCTTTTGACTCAGCAGGTAATGATCAACTGGCTCATCTTACTATTGACAATCTTGGATACAAATGGGCAATCGCAGTTGGTAACAATGGTGGAGTAATGGTTTTTGATGATGGAGGGACTCCAAATAATCCAACTGATGATCAAGGACCAAAATTCTTTAATGTTGGCAATAGTGAGATTTCAACCAACCTGATCAATTATATAAAGGCAGATTTAAACGGAGATGTCTGGGTTGGTACAGCTGAAGGTCCTGTAGTTTTCGAATGTGGATCTGGCGTATTCGATGCGCAAGCAAATTGTGAAGGTTCTCGAAGAAAAGTTTTACAAGATAGTATTGCTGCATTTTTACTTCAAACAGAAGACATAAGAGTAATTGAAATTGATGGAGCAAATCGAAAATGGTTTGGTACTCGGAATGGAATCTTTGTACAGTCCTCAGATGGTGAAACACAAATTTTACATTTAACGGCAGAAAATTCTTTGCTTTTTGACAACACGATAACTGCTCTATCATTTAATGGAGAAACAGGAGAAATGTGGATTGGTACCAATAAAGGGATGCAATCTTTTAGAACAGATGCAACAGACCCTAGCAACTTGCATAAAGAAGATACTGTATTAGCATTTCCTAACCCTGTGAGACCTAACTATACTGGTCCCATTGCAATTAAAGGTTTGGTTGAGGATGCGGATGTAAAAATAACAGATATGAATGGTCAACTCATTTTTGAAACTAGATCAATAGGAGGTCAGGCCATGTGGGATGGAAATGATTACAATGGAAATAGGGCCTCTTCAGGAGTTTACCTAGTTTTTAGTTCTTCAACCGATAACTTTGGAGAACCCAATGCTTATGTTACTAAGATAATGGTGATGAATTAACTCTTGATTTTTTAATTATCTCCTGATAGTATTCTTCATATATGGGTAGAATATTTTCTATCGCAAAATTTTGTGCTCTTTTCAAAGCATTCTTTTTCATTTTTTGATGTAATTCTTGATTTTGTAAAATTTCCAGACTGTGATTTGCCATAGATTCTACATCACCCAGATTGCAAGTATATCCGGTTTCACCATCAATATTCACCTCTGGGAGTCCTCCAACATTAGTTGATATTACAGGTACTTCACACGCCATTGCTTCTAAGGCAGAAAGACCAAAACTTTCATTGCTAGAAGGAAGAATAAATAGATCTCCTACGGATAAAAGCTCTTCTACTGCATCTTGTTTTCCTAAAAATCTGATATCATCACATAATCCAATTTCTCTACATAATGATTCTATATGAGCTCTTTCTGGACCATCTCCAATCAAAAGCAACTTAGAAGGAATTGCCTTTCGCACAATTTCGAAAACTCTTATTACATCATCTACCCGCTTTACTTTCCTAAAATTGGAAGTATGAATTAATATTTTTTCTCCTTCTGGGGCAATGGCTTTTTTGAAATGTTCTTTATTTGATTTTTGAAAACGATTAAAATCAAGAAAGTTATAGATGACTTTAATTTCATTTTTAATATCGAAATGTTGTAATGTTTCTTGCTTTAAATGCTCAGAAACTGCTGTAACTCCATCTGAATTATTAATGCTAAACTCTACCACTGGTGAGAAAGAACGATCACTGCCAACAAGCGTAATATCTGTACCATGTAAAGTGGTCACTACTGGAATATGATACCCCTTAGCAGCTAAAATATTTTTTGCCATAAATGCTACAGCAGCATGTGGTATTGCATAGTGTACATGTAAAAGATCTAATTGCTCATGTTGAATTACATCCACTAATTTGGACGCTAAAGCTGTTTCGTAAGGCGAATACTCAAATAGAGGATATGACAAAGAAGATACCTCATGATAATAGACATTAGCATGAAATGACCCTAGACGTGCTGGACGTTTATAAGTTATAAAATGAACTTGATGATCGTTTCGCGCTAGGGCTAATCCCAATTCAGTAGCTACGACTCCACTTCCTCCGTAAGTTGGATAACAGACTATTCCAATTTTCATTCAAGTAATTTTAAACGAAGATATATCAGTTAATCTTCTAATTACTGTGAACAATTAGGATTCTATTGTGTTTAACCAAACGCACACTTTTTATATGACAAGCGTATATTCCATAAAGGACATTGAACGATTATCGGGCATTAAAGCCCATACTCTCAGAATCTGGGAAAAAAGATATGGTATCATAAACCCTAAGCGTACTGAAACGAATATTCGCTATTTTTTAGATGACGATTTAAAACAAATTTTAAACATAGCGCTACTAAATCGTAATGGATTTAAGATATCTAAAATTGCAAAGCTTAATCTTGAGCAATTAAGTGACGAGCTAGGAAAAATAGACACTACCCAAAAAGACTTAGACCAAGTTGAGGCTTTTAATCTTGCTGTTTTAGAATTGAATGAAAGTCAATGTAAGAGAATATTTGATGGAGTTATTGATAGCGTAGGTTTTGAAAGGTCAATTGAAGAATTTATCTATCCTTTACTTGATAGATTAAGTATGCTTTGGATTTCAGGTAGTCTAAAACCAGTACATGAGTCCTTCGTGCAAACCATGATAAAGAATCGTGTATCATACGAAATTGAATGTTTACCTCATTATGGAGAGTATAAAAAAAAGTTTGCGATCTATCTTCCTGAAAACGAGGACCATGAATTAAGTATGCTTTTCTTACATTATATTT
>Ga0114956_1003736_pt1 | contig 11753 bp, 5 predicted proteins | sample MaitaG_FD_87304 | JGI IMG/M metagenome (GOLD analysis project Ga0114956, IMG submission 87304) | Marine algal microbial communities from Maine, USA - Maine_Asex2 metaG | ecosystem: Host-associated > Algae > Red algae > Unclassified | place: Maine, USA | collected 2015-01-05 | reverse complement strand
AAGGAAATAATGATAATCCAACATTTATATGGTTAAATACGCCAATCTCAACTACAAACGAATTAATAATAAATGCCTCCAATGAAGATATTATCGATGGAACTTTAATTGCTACAAATGATTTTGGTTGCCAAAACTCGGTAATTATTCCAACCATACAAATCTATCAACCGCCAACTATTAATGAAGTTATAGTATCAAACCCAGCTTCTTGCAATCAAAACGGTTCAATTGAAGTTGATGTGACTGATAACTCGGAAGGAGATTTAGATTTAATATTTACATTAGATGGTGTAGCGTATACAAATGGAAGCATTCCAGACGTACCAGTAGGACAAGGTTATGTTATTGAGGTTGCTTACGCAGAACAAAGTTGCTCAAGCAATTCTGATGCTTTTAACATAACCGCTCCAGGTGCAGTTTTAGCTGAAATATCTGAAATAGCAACCGGCTATTGTGTAAACGATACCCTTTTCTTAGTAATAGAAAATACAACTGAAATAGATCAATCTTCAATAATTTGGTCTTTTACGGATGCTCAACTAAATAGTATTACAGATACTTATGCTGTTTCAATACCAATAACAGATTCTTTAGAAAGTTCAATAACAGTATCTGTTGATTATGATGATTTAGCAGATTGCTCAAACTCTTTTAATCAAGCTTTTGAAGTTTATCAATTACCATTACCAGAAATAACAACAGATGCTGAAGGTATTTGCCAAGGAGAAACTGCTGAACTTTCTGTAACAGAACCTTTTGCATCCTATCTATGGAATACAAATGAAACAACTCAATCAATAAATGTATCGCCATCTTCAACAGAAGAATTCTTTGCTTCTGTAATTGATGAAAATGGATGCCAAAACACAAGTACAGCTTCAATTGAAATAACACCATTGCCAATTCCTGTATCTATATCTCAGGTTTATCCAAACACTGCAAATAATTGTTCAAGCTCAAGAGTGATATATAAATTCGAACCTTTGTTGGGCGTTGATTACAGTTGGAGTATATCAGGACAAAATAATGAAATGTACTTTCATGATTTTAATAGTGAACAAAACTTTGTAATAGCAGAGTGGAATAGTAGCGGCACCTTAAATTTATTTCAAGAAATAGATGGAATGTGTTCAGTTGAAACTGAAATAAGTGCAACTGCTACTTCATCAGGAATTATAGGTTCAGTTCAAAGATTTGGAAATAGTAGCACCTTAATCTACGCAAATGCAAATGAAGATTTAGATATAAGCAATTGGACTTACCAATGGTACTATGTTGATAATGAAGGCGAAATGAATATGCTTGATGGCGCAACAGAAAGAATTATTGACTGTGAATCAAACAATAGTTCATATGGTTTCGATTGCGAAGCTGCATTTAATATTGGTGAGCAAAGCAAGGTTTATTGCGTATCAATAAATAATGGAACTTGTAATAATTTAATTTTCTATGATCCTAATAATCTTTTTAATGGATTAAGAAATTCTGTTGAACAAATAGAAACTTTAGCCACTCAATTTTCAATATACCCAACAATTGGTGATGGCAATATTTATGTAGAAGTTAAAAGCGATTATAGTCATCTTAAATTTAAAATGTATGACTTAGCTGGCAAATTAGTTTGGGAGGAATCTTTAGATAATGGAAGTAGGCAATTGTTAAACATAAATAATGTTCCTGCAGGAAGTTATATAGCAAGTATTTCAAATGCAAGCACAGTTTTTTCACAACAAAAATTAATCATCTATTAAACGCTTACAAATGAATAGAATACTAACATCCTTATTCTTTTGCGTAATTTCAATTTCAATTGCCTTTACGCAAGATATTTCAATAGAAGATAAAAATGAAATTAAACTATTGGCTGATAAATGTATTGAGGAGTATAAAAGAACAGCAGATTTAAGAAATGACAATGAAGAGATTGATATAAGAGTAAAAAAATCATTCTTACGTTTATTTGAAACCAAAGCATTTGTTGCAAATGATTTAAATCTTAGTCAAATAAATAATAGCCTTGAAGTTGATCAGTATGCAAATAATATTTCATTTGAAATGAGTGATTTAAATGGTCCAATGCATACTTTTTCATCTGAAAAACAAATTTTAATTGATGAAATTAAGTATGATGAATTAGATGGCAATTATGAAATACCTGTAAAGCTAAGGAAAACAATGAACTACGGTTTAGATGAAAATTTAAAAGTTGTAGAATATAAAAACGGTGAAACAATAGCTTTAGAGTTTACTATAAATGTTTACTTAGATACTAAAATTGCAAGAATAGGTGGTATAAAAAAGGATACTGACGAAACTGTAGTTATGAATGTAAGCTCAAGCAAAGATTCAGAATCAGGTTATAAAGAGGATAAAAAGAAAGAAAAGAAAGAGAAAAATAGAATAGAAAAAGAAGAGAAAGAAAAACTAAAACAAAAAGAAAAAGACGAACAAAAGTTAGCTAAACTGAAGCAAGAACAAGAAGAAAAGGAAAAGATAGAAAAAGCCGCGGCAGCAGAAAGACAAAAGAAAGAAGAAGCCGCAGCAGCAGAGAGACAAAAGAAAGAAGAGCAAGCTAAACTTGCTAAACAAAAGGAAGAAGAAAGGCAACAAGAAGAAGAGCGATTAGCGGAATTAAAAAAACAAGAAGATGCTAAACAAGAAGAATTGGAAGCGTTAGCCCAAAAACAACGAAAGGATGAAGAAGAAAGATTAGCCAAATTAAAAGAAGAAAAACTTGAAAAAGAAAAAAATGCTTTAGAAGAAGAAAAGGCTAAAAAAGAGGAAAAAATACAGCAAGATAGAATTGCTAGATTAGCAGCTGAAGCAGCCGAAAGAGATGCAAAGCTAAAAGAAGCACAAGAAAAAGATGCATTACGTGCTAATGAACTTGAAGAAGAAAGGTTAGCAAAACTTTCAAAAGAAGAACAAGAAAAAATAGCAAAAGAAAATAAAGCAAAAGAAGAAGCTGATGAAAAAGCTGCTAAAGAAGAAAAAGCGAGAGAAGATAAATTAGCTAAACTTTCAAAAGAAGAGGAAGAACGCAAGAAAAAAGAAGAAGAAAAAGCGGCTAAAGAAGATGAAGCAAAAAAAGGAAATAAAACAGTAGCTGTGCCAACTGACCCGCCAACACGTAGAAGAAACGCACATTTATATTTAGGTTTCGGACCAAAAGTAATGTTGCCTTTAGATAACGCTACTATTCGTAATGGCTATAATTTTACTTACACCAGTAACTTATCAATTGGTGGTGGTTTAAATTTAATGTTCAGCCCACAAAGGAAACAACACGCTTCAGTGTTTTTAAATATTGGTGCTGCATTTATGCCATACAGCTCAGAATTTAATGGCTTAGAAACTTTTGTTTTTGATAATCCCGGTTTAGATAATTTTGGCGTGAATATCTCAAAGAAATCGGCGGTCTTAAATTTATCTGAATCTTTGTCTGCAAATACTTTACAAGTTCCAGTTGGTCTTTCATTCCAAATATTAAAGTCTGATAAAACTAAATTGTTTATTGATCTATTGGCAAAACCACATTTCCAAATTGGTACGGCAGAACATTCAGTTATTGGCACAGTAATATATGCCGCAGAATATAAAGAGTTTGGTCCAGTTTTGGCTTTGATGAGTGATTTTAATTCAGAAAACGAAGTCATTATTGAAAATGGATATGGAAAAGACTTTCCAATGAGTTTAAGTAGCGAAGTAACTTACAACCAACCATTTGCAGTAGGTGGTGGCTTAAATTTATTAACAAGTATAGGAGCTAAAGGTTATTTCGGCATTTACGCACATTACAACTATTATCTTACTTCACCTGGTTGGACTTTAAAGGAAAGTGAAGCGGATATTTTAAATATAATAAGAGATGGAAACCTAAAAGATGAAAGCTTAGAAGGCATGCCTTTTAACATAGAAAAAACTAACAGCGACTTTAGCTCTTTTGCCGATTCATTTATTGAAAATGTTGACTTTAATGCATTGGAATTTGGAATTAGCTATAACATCAAAATAAAATAATACTTTTAAGAACAAAAAATTATGATGAAACAACTAAACTACTATCTGGCTATCAGCTTCGTCATCTTTATAAACATTGATGCAATTGCACAAAATTTTAAAAAGGTCTTAGAAATGCCCATTGCAATGGCAAGTCCTTTCGATCAACCTTTAGATAAATATAATCGAATTTTTCCGTATCGAATTGATGAACGGCCTTGGGTAGTTTATTCAGATAGAGCAAATAACAAAACAGAATCTGGCGAAGTATTAGACTTTATGCAAGATGCTTTGGTGGTTGATGAAACCGAAACTAAAGTATATATAGTTGATGCAACACGCGAAGGATTAAAAATAAAAAACATTATAAAGGAATATGGCTGGATAGAAAAAAACAAAATGTTGCTTTGGGGCAATAGCCTTTCCGACCCTGAAACAAAAATTGATAGAAAAGGATTTTTGTTGAACGAAAAAGAAAGCGTTCAAAGAATTATTAAAGATGAAAATAATAAAGATAGAGTTAGAATTTTTAATACACCAGACGCAGGTAATGATGATGAATTAGAAAAGAAACGTATCTATGAGTTTTTCTTCGTGTTTAAAAAAGTGCCTTCTCCAAATAGTAGTATTGATTCCATGTTTTTACTATCAAAGAATGTAACTATCAGCACAAACACTAAATCAGACATAATCGGTTGGGTACAATCCGATAGGGTAAGTGAATGGAATACCAGAATTGCTTTAGAACCTAACTTTGAACAAGCTGCCTATAGTGAAAGAAAAACAGATATGAGCAATAAGCAAGTTATTGCTTTTAGTCTGGCTGATTATGCAGTGCAATATGCCGATAATGGTAATATTCAAAGAGATGAAATTATTTGGGAAAATGATCCTATAAAACTTACTGACGATAAATTAGCAATATCAGATAAAAAAAGATTTAAAGGTGGTGTAGTCCGTTTTCCGATGCTTAATAAAAATGAAAGACTAAATTTTTATTCTACAGCATTTGTTGGTGAAATTACATTAGCAAGTTTAGGCCGTTTAGCTGAAGAGCATTTTAATTTAATTGAATATTCAAACCTTACAAAAGAAATTGATCGCCTAAATATGGCGAAAAATAACATCAATGTTTTGTTTGTAGTTGATGGTACTGCAGGTATGCAAGAGTACATAAATGGTATCAGCTCATCAATATTAAACTTACAAGCTAATGCAGAAAATGATGGTAAGTCAATTAAGTTTGGTGCAGCAGTTTATAGAGATGCTTCTGAAAAACCAAATAACAAACATTTTGAATATTTGCCTTTAACCACTAGACATAATGATGTAATCGATTTTTTAGAAGAGGTAAAAGCAGAGGATATAAATAATAACGATCCCTATGAAGCTGTCTTTTATGGAATTGATCAAGGGCTAAAAAAATCGGGATTAAAGAAAGACCAAAATAATATAATTGTGTTAGTAGGTGACGCAGGCGATCATTTAGATGACCATAACCGAACTAATGAAGATTTTACTTCAATTGATCCTTATCAATTGCAAACATCGGTTGATAAATGGGGCGCACATATTATTGCATTAAAGTGCCCAGTAACTTCTGGTAATGGTGGTGATGCATTTTTAATGCAAGCTGAAGAATTAATTTTAGAAACAGCAAAACTTAGTTTTAATAAGTACAAAGGTATCGGCAGTTTGGTTGGTTTAAATATTGCCAACCCAACCTTCAGAGATGGACATTTAATAAATGGAAGCATTTATGGTTCAGCATTAAAAATAAATAACAGCCGCGAACTTACAACAACCATTGAAGATGAAGTTGCAAATGCAATAAAGTTTACAACAGAAATAACAAATGTTTCAAATAAAATATTTGAAGACGGAAGTTCATTTGGTGACAATAATAAAAAAGATGCTGCAGGTCAATTTGGGCCAGCAGTAGCTTCAATATTGTATGAAAATTTTAGTGAGCTATCTCAAAAAGATATTAAAAAACTTTCAAACGAAAAATATCAATTTTACTTAGAAGCCTATGTGCCAATAAAAGTACAAGGTGCAAAATATCCAGGTTTTTCAAATGTACTTTTTTTACCAGAAGATGATATGGAAAGTATGCGCGATATATTAAGAAGATTAGCAGATACCGCAAGCCGTACACCTGATGAGCAAAGAGAAGCATTAACAAAAACTTGGTTAGAGTTATTACGAATTTACACAGGAGAAAAAAATCCTGAAAATATAAAAGCAATGACTTTAGAAGATGCCAATAATAAAATGCAAGGGGTAGAAAAAGAAGGAATTACTTTTAAAGTTGAAAAGAAATTAGCGAAAGTAAAAATTACAGATTTGAAAAAACGAAAAGTAGTTTCTGATTCTGAAATTCGTTCATACGTTAATCAAATTACTGAAAATTATAAGCAACTTGATGATATATTAAAGCAAGGCAAAAACTATGAGTTTTGCTACACATCAAATGGTAATACCTATTATTGGATACCCGTTGATTATTTACCCTAATAGTCAAAAAAAATAATGAATAAACTTATACTATTAAATGTAATACTCTTAATTGTATTTTCAGCAAATGCTCAAAAACTAAAAAATGTTTTAGAGAAACCAGCTGCATTTGCAAAACCAATTGATGAGTCAGCACTCTTTTATAATTACAATAATAAAATAAAAAGAGATAGACTTGATGATAGCCCTTGGGAAGTTTATTCTGATAGAGTGGGCAATGTTACTGATAGTGGCGATACATTAGATTTTAAGGATTCCTATTATGTAGTTGATGAAACGGATACAAAAATCAGACTTATTTCAGCACTATTAGATGGAACAAAAATTACTGAAGTAGTTGAAAACCATGGTTGGATTGCTAAAGCGCAAATGTTGCTTTGGAGTGATGTACTTATTGATCCTGTTACTAAAATTCAAAGAAAAGGGTTTCTATTAAATACGCGTGAGTCTCTTGATAGAATTATTCGCGATCCAAATGATAAATCAAAAGTTAGAATTTACGATAGACCTGATATGGCAAAAGCAGGAGAAATAGAGAAAAATCGTATTTATGAATTTTATTTTATCATAAAAAAAGAAAGAGCTCCTGGTTCAACCACACCAAACCCTACTTCAAAAGATTATATGTATTTGCTTAGCAGAAATGTTAGGGTTGGCGGTTTTTCAATATCAAACGATTTAGTAGGTTGGGTACGTGGTGATAGAATTGATGAATGGAACACACGAATTGCTTTAGAACCAAATTTTGAACCAGCTGCAATTAAAGAAAGAAAATCAAACGAAAACAAAGATAAAATATTAGCATTTTCAATTGCTGATGAAGCAAAAGAATATGCTTTCAGTAATAAATATGACCCTACTGCAGTGCTATGGGATAATGACCCAATAATGAAATCGGCTGATAAACTGTCTAATGAAGACCCTTTCAGGTTTAAAGGTGGTGTAATTCGGTTTCCAATGTTAAAAAAAGATACCGTTAATAACTATTTTAAAACAGCTATTGTTGGTGAAATAACCTTAACAAGTTTAGAAAAAGTAGTTGGTAATTATGATATTATTGAGTACGCTAACATTTCAAAAGAAATTGAACGCCTTAATAAAGCCAAGCAAAATGTAAATATTATTTATATCATTGAAGGCAATAAAGTTTTGAATAATTATGTGCCTGTAGTTAGTGAATCTATAACTGAGATTAAAAAAATATACGGCAATAAAGTGCAATTAAAATTTGGTGCCGCAGTAATTAAAGATTATCAAAAAAACAAGCCATCAGTAAATGTTAGTCGACAAGAATTAACAACTGATAAAACTGAAATAGATAATTTTTTAAAATCAGTTCAATTAGATACCTATAATAATCCAGAGCAAGATATTGCGCTATATCACGGTATCGAAACAACCTTAAATAAAATTGGCATTCGAAAAGACCAAACAAACATAGTTATACTATTAGCTAAACAGCCAGATATTGAAAATACACCTGAATTAAAAACAGACACTTTATTTAGAGTAGATTTTTTTGAGTTAGTTGACGAGTTGACAAAACACAATGTACATTTTGTTGCAGCTAATTTAGCCGCTAAAAATGATGCACTTTCTGAACAGTTAAGTTCAATGATTTTAGAAACAGCCAAAACAAATTTCAATGAGTATAAAAATATTGGAAATTTAGTTGGGCTTAGTTTTGCAAACCCAGATTTGGTGGAGGAAAAAAATCAAAAGTCTTTAATTAATGGAACAACTTATGGAAGCATAAAAGTTATAGAAAAACAACAAGACTTATTGCCTTACATTAAAAAGTCAGTTAAAGAAACCAAAAAATTTGTTGATGGCGTAGTAGAGGAGTCTAATCAAATTTTTGAAGATGGTAAAGAAGCTTACGTGCGCGGAACAGCAGGTCAATTCGGTCCTGCAATAGCAGATTTAATAATTCAAAATCTTAGCTTTTTAAGTGAAGATGAAATGAAGGATATATTGAAAGAAAAATATCAATTGTATTTTCGTTCATTTGTTCCAGTTAAAATGGCTCAAAACAAAAATGAATGTTTTTCTTATGTGTTGTTTATGCCTGAAGAAGATTTAGAATCATTATTCTATCAATTGCAACGCTTGTCAAATAGTGTAAATGAAACACCTGATAAAAAAAGAGAAGCATTAATAAGAGTTTGGAAAGAATTAGTATTACAATTTACAGGTGAAGATGAAGATAAAATTATGAATCTCGACTTGCAAACTATTGAGCAAAAAATGCAAGGAGTTAAAAATGAAGGTATAACATTTGATACTAACAAGCCTTTAGCTCGAGTTAAATTGAAAGACTTGTTAAACAGAAAAAAAATATCTGATCAACAGATTGATGATTACATTGAATATGTTCAAAGTAAATATCAGGCAATAGAAGCAATTATTCAAAAAGGTAAAGCATACGACTTTGCATATAGTTCAAACGGCTATGTGTACTATTGGATTCCTTCAAACTATCTACCCTAAAAATGAAACCCTTTTTTAGCATTGATAACGTTGAGCTTGGTTATCAAAAAAACAAGCCTGTACTTAAAATTAATAGTTTAAGTATACCAAAAAATAAAATGGTGTTTTTATTGGGCAAGTCGGGTGTAGGTAAAAGTACAATTCTCGAATTGTTAGGTTTAATGAATAATACATTACTCAATTCAAATGAAGGTAGCCTTACATTTCAAAATGGAGTTAATAACTATGATTATACATCACTTTGGGCAGGTACAGAAAAATCATTAGCAGAGTTTCGCAATCAATATTTCAGTTTTATTTTTCAAAATGAAAACTTAATGCACAATTTCACAGCAGGTGAAAATATATGTGTAACACAAATGATTCAAGGCAAAAGCTTAAAAGATGCAAAAGAATTGGCACTGAGTTTAATGCAAAAGTTAGGCATTGATGTTGCTAAATTTGATGCGCCAATTGCAGAATTTTCTGGCGGACAACGCCAACGCTTATCATTTATAAGAGCAATTTCAACAAACTATAAAGTATTATTTGGAGATGAACCAACAGGTAATTTAGATTGGGATAATGCCCGAAATTTAATGCAAGTTTTAAAAGATGATATTCTCGCAAAAGAAGCTTCAGCTGTTATTGTATCGCACGATATTAGTTTGGCAATGGAATTTGCTGATTACATTTATTTGTTAACTGAGCACAAAGAGAATAACGAAACTTGGGGAAAAATAACAGCAGAAAACGTAATTGAAAGAACCAATTGGGAAAATAATTTTGCACAGTTTAAAAATTCATTTGAAGAAAAGCTGAAGTAAAATGAAGTTACTCAGAAACATATTAGGTTTAAATAAAGATTACAAATGGCTGTTTTTCCGTAATGAATTTTTAGCATTAATAGGTAAAGGCTACAACAGGTTTACACGTTTACTCATAATTCTTTTTGTAACATTTTTTGCGCTAAGTTTTGCAAAAGGAAGCTATAATTATCTCTTTGAAAAAATGAACGACCCTTTCACAAATTGGGTAAACATTCCTATTGAAACAGATATTTATCGCTCAAAAAGAGATTCACTAAAGCGCTTTTTTCAAAGTGAACAAAATAGAAATGAATTTCAACTTAATAGTATTACAGGTTATGTAATTGATAACCCTTTTTTCTATTCTAAAAATAATGTGTTAGTAGCCCAGCGTGGCAGAACTATAACACCTGGCAGCGATTTACTTTCAAAAATTTTAAGTACAGATAATGTTTTATGGATAAAAGACGAAGCATTATTAAACAATAAAGATTTAGATAGTAAATACTTTTATGATGTAATTGTAACCGAAGAGTTTTTAAATAGGTTAGATTATAAATTAGAAGATGAAGTATTAAAAGTACGCAGTGAATACCAAGAAGATAAATATGATATTTGGCTAGATGTTTTAGCGGTAGTAAAAAACGTCCCTAATGAATCTCAACTATTGTTCTTTCCAAATTTGTTTAATTCAATTTATAGATTGAGCACTTATAAAGAGGATGATACAAAAATGTTTCGTCAGTTTTTTGATGAGGAAAGCGGCAACCAATTTCAAGTATTATCAACAGAAGCAAATGCTGAAAAATTTGAAAATCTTTTAATCGAAAATTTAGATAGTATTGGTAACGATGTTGACCGTGGCTCAACTGAACAAAAAGAATTTACTATTGCTAACAACCACAAAATGTATTTATATAAAATATTTTTTGATGATGGTTTCTACAATAATGAAGAGTTGCTTACTTTTCATAAACACTTAAAATCTGTTGCGCCAAGTACTTTCAACTTTCTTTATCTACCTTTCAATAAATATAATACGCAAGAAAAAATTTTTAAGCCATACTACTTTGCTTTTAATTTTAATAAGCTAGATAACATTAGAAAGTTTAAAAACTTTATGAAAGACCGCTATCAAATTGAAGTTGAAATGTCACAAGTTGAATCAAAAGAAAATTTTGCATTTGTAAGCGCATTAACCTTAACAATATCTTTTGTACTATTTACATTAGGCTTAATGTCAATTATAATTTACTTGGTTAATTTATTGAAAACACATTTAAATAGTATAAAAACAAACTTAGGAACTTATAAAGCCTTTGGTTTAAACAATGGCACTTTACAAAATATATATATAAAAATAATATTGAGTATTTTAGCAATTGGTGTTATAGTGGCTTTTACTTTGCTTTTTGTATTAAATTTAACTGGTGTTTTAGATATAATGCTCGCATCAATGATTCCAGGTTTAGATAAAACATTTAAATGTTTAAACATATTTAATATTTGGAACCTGTTTGCGATACTAATAGTAATAGGAATTACTATGTTTATTGCCTATAGTTCTATTAATAATATTTTATCAAAAACACCTGGCGATTTGATTTATGGTAGGTAACTAACCAATAAGATTAAAAAACTCTATTATATTTACAACCTAAAATTGACTAAATGAAAACTACCATTACCATTTTGTTATGCATTTTTTGCTTTCAATTTACACAAGCGCAATTAACAGTTGAGCGCCCCGATTTAAAAAACCCTGTTTTTGAATTAATTAATGATTCATTCTTATGGAAGTATTCTAAAAAGAAAGATAATCTTAAATTTGAAATAAGAATTGCTGAAGATGACGGCTTTAATCAAAACTTAAAAGTTTTCAAAACAAAAGGCGTTAGTGGAATCAATAAACTTACAATAGACATCCCATTTTTAGAAGCAGGCGAATCTTACTTT
>Ga0114956_1003735_pt1 | contig 11755 bp, 7 predicted proteins | sample MaitaG_FD_87304 | JGI IMG/M metagenome (GOLD analysis project Ga0114956, IMG submission 87304) | Marine algal microbial communities from Maine, USA - Maine_Asex2 metaG | ecosystem: Host-associated > Algae > Red algae > Unclassified | place: Maine, USA | collected 2015-01-05 | reverse complement strand
CTAATTCCTACTACCAAGCATAAGCGTACCAAAACTTGTCCCGATTTCGGGAGACTAAAGACCAATGGCTAAATTCACTCCCTCTAAAAACAACTCCAAACTCAACTAGGAACTTCTCTCCCATTAATCACAATTTTATCGGCTTCATTTTTCACCTCTGTGCTATTCTTTTCTTCACTTTTGTCTTTATCGCTGTCAAATTTAGGTTTATCATCAAACAACTTCAACAAGTCGCCTACAGTAGACTTCAAGTCTTTTCTATCGACAATAAAGTCCAGAAATCCATGTTCTAATAAAAATTCTGCCCGCTGAAAACCTTCCGGCAAGTCTTTCTTAATCGTTTCTTTAATAATTCTAGGACCTGCAAAACCAATTAGGGCATTGGGTTCTGAAAAATTAATATCCCCTAGCATAGCATAAGAGGCGGTTACCCCACCCGTAGTAGGATCCGTCAAAAAAGAGAGATAAGGTAATTTAGCTCTCGCTAATAAAGATAATTTAGCGGAAGTTTTCGCCATTTGCATCAAAGAGAAAGCAGATTCCATCATTCTTGCCCCCCCTGATTTAGAAATAATCATTAAAGGAAGGCGCTCCTTTATACAGTAATCGATCGCTAAAGAGATTTTTTCTCCAACAACAGACCCCATAGAACCTCCAATAAAGCTAAAATCCATAGCTGCTATTACAAGAGGTTTCGTATCTACAAGCCCTACCCCCACTTGCATCGCATCAGTAAGCCCAGTCTTTTCCTTAGCAGCTTCTAAACGTTGATGATAAGGTTTTAGGTCTGTAAATTCTAAAAAATCTTTAGAGCGTAGCTCCGTTAAAATCTCTACGTATTCGAAGTCGTCAAATAATAATTCAAAATAATCCACCGAACCAATGCGAACATGGTGATTACAGCTTGGACATTTCAAAAAATTTTCTTTAACGTCCTTTTGCGTATTGGTCACCTTACATTCATCACAATGGTACCATAATCCTTCTGGAGTTTCCATTTTCTGCTTCGTCGCAGTTGTAATTCCATCTGTTAATCGCTTAAACCATCCCATGATAGTACTTTTTGTTACTTTAGGGTTTATTTATCCTTACAAACTTTCTAAATGTTTCCCCAAATGTAGGCATCTCTATCAACTTATTAAAATTATCTGTCTTGTTTTGTTCGGAAAACCTATTTCCCTTCTAGCTATAATGGGATATTGACCTGCATAGGCGATTGATTCTCAACTATATGAAATATAGAAATGGTTTCTTTGCTTCTATTAAAAATATTTCTTAGCCCCTCTTAAAACAAGTGCCAACTCAAAAAAGTAGGTAATCGCTCTAACTGATACATTCTTTCGATTACCCCACTTAGTATTGACAAAAAAATAACTATTGCATTTGAGTTTTTCAATTGATTCTTTTTTCCATAGGTTTTCAACCCATTGAAAAAAGAAATCATTTGAAAAACGCACTACTTATTTTTTTGTCGTTACTTAGTATTGATTAAAAAATATTTGGTCTTTTTGTTTTTGAATTGACCTTTTTTCTCATAGGTTTTCAACCCATTAGAAAAAAGCCCATTTCAAAAATGACCAAATATTTTTTAATCGTTACTTACGATGCCAATTGAGAATCGTAAGAAGAAAAAATAAATAAATGGATACATTAGTCATTTCAACCACCTAATATCTGCAATACTTGCTACAGCACACCCTGCCAATTTTAAATTTATTATAAATTCAATCTATAAATGTTTGTAGCTACTTTTTGAGAGATAATAGTCTCTGGAAATTTATTTGCTCTGGACAGAATGGTAGCTTCAATCACAGCATAGATTTCATCTTCCTTGTTGATATATTTGTCTTCATTAAGTACCTCTCGATCCACCCAAGCACCAAAACTAGAACGATCTATAATGGGATCACTTGCATTATTTGATAACTTTAAAGGATAGGAAAAGCGAAATAAAATATCATCTCCTGTGTGACCATCGTCTCCCATAATAGTGACATTTGCTAAAATATTGGTATCTCCTCCTGGACTATCCTTCCACCATATTCGGGCTTGTCCCATTAAATGAGTTTCACATTTGATGCGTACTTCCCACTTATCGTTAGGTCTTTCTTCAAGCGATAATATTAGATTGGTAAAAACTAGATTGTTTTTCATGGCAATAATTTGATTAATTCATTTCTAAGATTAAGTTGCCTTTTGGGCTTATTAAATGGCTCTTGAACGAGTTTAACTGCTCTAATACTTTTAAAATTGCTGGTGTGATGGGTTAAGGTTTTTGCCTGTTCTAGATATTTCCTGTAGGAAAGCTGTTTACTATTGAAGTGGTGTTGATATTGAACTAAAGTTTTTTTGGTTTCCAATCCTTTTTGCCGAGTAAAAGAACTACTGAAGGTGCCTTTCTTTCCATAAGATTCTATTTCTGATAGAACTTTCCGCCAAAGATTTATCTTTTCTCCATAGCGTTGTTCTACTTCTCTTTGACTAAACAAATAGGCCTGTCCCCAATGAGGAATACCTCCTCTTGCTAATGCAGCATCTTTCATTCTTTGCATATAGCGATCATTTACCTCGGAGGGTCTCAAGGCTGCTACTTCCACGGCAACCGTTAATGGAAATTGTTCCATAGATAATAAACTATCCGATTGTCTGATGTATCGCAGTGCAATAATGCCTCCGACTGGATTATAATCCTTTGCAATACTAAAAACATCCTCTACAAAATGGATATACGCTTCCGATTGAGCATCAAAGAAATATTCTACGGAGTCCACCGTAAAGCATCCGTTATCCAAATCATAATTATGGGTATCCAGTATTTTATGGCTTTTGGCTCTTAGCAAAGTCGAGTCCCTTGCGTCAATGTCGTGATAGTGTAGTCCTTCTAATAGTCCACTTGCAATATCCGCTAAGGGTTTATCTAAGAGGTCTGATTTTATTCCAACTACCCTAAATTCTCTTCCTACCCGAAATAATTTGCTCATCATCTCCCCTAGTGTTTTACTTTCAACGGTAATCTTTTTTATTTTCACGAAAGTGTCAACTGCCCAAGGAATCAAAAGAGGAGAAGCCGTTGCTAAGAAAAGATCAATCACTGCTTTCATTTTCCACCCGGGATAATTACAAAAACAAGCCAAAGGATCTTTATGATATTTTTCATCAAAAACAGTTGTTGAATTGGTACTTTCCCAACGTTTCATAATATAACAATCATCGGGGCTATTGGGTGCCATATTTAACTGGTAGAAACGAAGTGGTTGACCATTTCGAGTATCATTGAACACGCCGCTTCCAGTATAGTAGCCATTCCTAACGCTATTTTGTAATTGCCGTTTTACGGTTGACCAAGCCAGTTTATCCGCTCGTTGCTCAAGGATGGATTGGTTAGGGGCTTCAAAAATGATCGCATAAATCACGCCCATTCGGCCCATAGAAACCAACGCGGCTTGGAAAAAAGCATCCTCTTGAATAATCTTAGTATCCACACACCAATCAGGTAAATTGGACAATTGATCGGTAGTAGTCAACCCTTCTGACGGCTCTATCCACCACTCTTGTCCACCTGGACCAATCAAGTGAATGGCTCTGATATAATCGGATGGGGGTGGTTTTCGCACATCACTACCATGTGTACCCGTTGAAATGGCTCCAATGATAGACTGCGCCCCTCCAGCCCCCATAGTTGGAATAGCTAAATTTCGTTGGTCTAGATTGTGTAGCAGATCTTTAATTTTCATACCTGCTTCAAAGTATACCAAATGGTGATTGGGTCTCAATCGAATACCCGGTTTGACTATTTGATGTAGCCAATTCCGATTATGTGTCGCTGATCGATAGGAACGCCCACTCCCTAGTTTTCCATTGCCAGGATAAGGGCGACTCAAAAACTTATTGAGTTTTTCCGTCCTTAAAAGATAATGATCGGTTACATTTACTTTACTTAAAGAGAAGATGCTTCCTACTGCTTTAAGCTTTTTACTGTCTCGTTCCGCAGTTTGTATGATTTTAACGATATCCTGTTTTTTTTCTGGCGAATAAACCCCTTCTGCATGATAAGTATTCAATCTAGCCCAATCTTCGATTTGGATGTTTGATTGCAGGGAAGAGGTAGAACCGTTAGTTGTACAAGGCATGATTTTTTTAGGTTTTTGGTGATGGAATTAGATGAATAGCTAATCCTAAATGATCGGATAAATAATCCATACCTTCTCTAGGATTATTTCTCTTAAAGTTCACCCTTCTTGGTCTAGTAACATCTAAATTGAATGAATGGGAAGCCTTCGGTTTTTCAATAAAAATATAATCAATTCTCGACCTTGACGTATCTTTTTGCTTCTTGTTATCTGAACAAAAATCACCCTGTAAATCACAAATATTTTCCCCTTTCGCTAAAGAAACTCTGCCATCCTCATCTTCATCCATTGAAGTAGAACCTTGAACAATATTACCAGAGGAGTCATAGGCTCTTTGAAGCCATAAATCTTCTAAGCCAACTTTTTCGAATTCTTTCTTCATTATTAAATATTGAGAATCGGTAGGATTAGAACCATTTCTATTAAAATCTCCCACTAAAATTGCAATGTTTTTTGGATCTTTGTTTTTTTGTATGAATAACCTTAATTCCCTGAATTGAGCATTCCTAACCTGATTTCTTTCCTCTACACTTACTGAATTTTGACCTTCAATTTCTAATCCACCACCTGCATGTATATGGGTGTTATAAAGTTCTATATTACCAAAACCTACATTAATTACGGTTCTTAATACTCCTTTAGAAGCCCAATAATCCGCATCTTGTAAAGCATTGCCTTTATTTTTATAAGCATGCTTGGACACTTGACTAAAAGTATTTTTTACAGCGATAGTCATCAGGCCGCTATTCTCAGTTTTTCCCTCAATTGTTGGTATTCCAGAAATTAGAGGAGGAATCGGAATGGGAATGGGATTTGGAATAGGAGGACAGGCAATATCTAAGGGGGATGGGATGTGCACTAGACCTGGAATTAAATTTGGACTCAGTTTTAAAGAAAGTGTTTTCACCTCAGATGGTCCTTGAGCAACTGAAATAGGAATATTTTTATTTTTCCAAGCTTTTGTTATCTCATTGATTTCTTTATCATTGAATGTTTCACATAAGGCAATAAAGTCGTAACCATTTTTTAAAAGTTTCTCCCCTAATTCTCTAGCTCTTCTCTGTAAATCTGGTTTAGCCCCAATTGAAATTTTCTCTTTCACCGTCCATCTATTTAAGGGAAAGCCATATTTGCAACCAATTTTTAACGCTACACCAGACAATAGATAAGTATTATAAAAAAGAAACTTTTTTACACTTTTTGAAGCAGTATGCCTCTTTAGCATATCTCTTAATGAAATATTTTTTGGTTTATTTACCCATCTATGTATTTCGCCTAAACGCCTAAGGCTTTTATCAGGTAATACCGGCTCCATTAACTGAGCAACTTCTCTTGTTGTTGGGAGAGTATTCATTATTCTATTTTATTTTATTTTATTATATCATTATTTTTTGAATATTTAAACTGCTTTCAATTGCTTAACCTTCTTTTCCAAAGCAGCAATTTGCTTTTGCATTTCTTTAATAGTGTGCACTAAGGATATCGCCTTTTTATTCTTTTTCAGCGGTATGTTTGGAAGTATTGGAGATAGAATTGATCCATTGTTATTCGTAGTTGTAAGGGGTTCATAACCAAGACCACTCAAACGAATATCTTTGCAGAATGCTTCATTGTGAACAATAAGATTACCTGATTTAGCTACTATTAGCCCTTTCTCTGCAACAAGCGTACCTGTAGATTTTACATTCCCTTCTAAAGTTGCATTTACAATTTTACCATTATTAACGGTTACTCCACCAGGATAATCGGAGGCAAAATTTAGCGTAAGTCCATCATTGAAATCATGTACCATAGCTCTGCGATGTCCATTTTGTTTTTTTCTTCTGCCTTTATTATCGAGCTTAATATCCGTTGTCTTAACCTCTAGGGCACTTCCTTCAATCTTTACATCATTAATCGTAACTCCACCGGGATAGTCCCGTCTATAGTTTATTGTTAAGCCGTCCTGATGATCATGTACCATAGCCCTCCGTGGGTTGGATTTATTTTTTGTCCCTCTTCGATCTTTGTTGTCAAATTTAATATCGACACCTTTAAAAATCAAAATATCTCCTTCTAATTCCAGTTGATTGTTTACCAATTTGATGTCACTATTCATAATTAAAAATTTATAAATTAAAAAAAATTAGATAGACCAATTAATGAGTTAGCTTTTATTAGATAGTCGCCTTAAAAAGGAATACTTCCAACTTGTTTATTTGTTGATATTGTTTATTTGTTTAGCAGCGTGCCTAGTAAACAAATAAACAATATCAACAAATAAACGATTAATGAATTATTCCTTTTTTAAGCGATGCTCTAACAACTATCATTTTATAACCAACTCAATCTTATCAGGGGAAACTTTCCCATTCTTAACGGTCACTTTTTGTTCAGGGATTACCGTTAAGAATGAAGAATATTTCCTATTTTTTAGATTAAATATGGTTACAAATAAGCTCATTCCTTCAACAACTCCCTCACTTTCCCAAAATCCTCATGCAAAATCCCCGCCCCCTCCAACTGTTTAATATCGTCCAAAAAGACTTCATTCCATGTTCTTCTTCGAATGCCATTAGGAATAGGTTGACCTTCATGCTTGAGATAAATGACTTTGGCTTTTTCCCAATTATTATTCAATAAATAACCTAAGGCAAGATTGGTTTCTGCTCGTATTTGGCGAGGATCTAAAGCTAAAGTTTGTTGTGCCGCTTCAATAGCCCTAAGCGGTTTTTGAGCAAAGAGCGCATACCAGCTCAACTGGTACCAATCGTTAGCTCGGTTCTTATCTACTACCTGTTCTTCTTGGAGGGCAAAGGCTTTTTCATATTTTCCTGCATCAAAATATTTACTAGTTCTACCTCCTTTAAATATTTTGGAAAAGCTAATCTCCGTAGTAGGCATGGCCGCACGAAGAGCCTCCCAATCTGTTTCTGGAATAGGGTTATTGTCCAGCACAAGTTTTTTCAATTGAGGTAGTTGTTGCAGCATAGCCGGGAATTGCGCAAGCTCATTATTATCTAATTGTAAGTATTCTAATTGCGCTAGCTCCCCAAATTCATCAGCAAGTGAGGTAATGAAATTATTCCGAAAACTGATATTTAGGACACCTTCTAATCCGCCAATAGAGGAAGGAATAGTCGATAAATGGTTTTTGCTTGCCCATAAATTTTCTAGTTTTTTTAATTGCCCTAAGGAAGCGGGTAGACTTGTTAAGCGATTGTGATTAATCCGCAAGGTTCGCAACTGAGAGAGGTTTCCGATTGTAGTAGGTAATGCTTTCAATCGGTTGCTTTCTAAAATTATTTCTTGTAATTGTTCCAATCCACCTATTGCTTCAGGCAAAGTGCTAAGTCGGTTCATAAATAAATCTAAGTGTCGAAGCTTTTTAAGTTGACCTATTTCTTTAGGGAGACCTTCTAATTGACATCGCTGCGCCTGCAAGTCTTGTAGGCTAGATAGTTTTCCAATAAAGGACGGAAGTTGTTTTAAGGATTGTCTAGAGATATTTAAATACTCCAATGCAGTCAATTCGCCAAATTCTGCTGGTAGTTGCGTTAAGTCATTCCCATTTAGCAGCAACAATTTTAGTTTTTTCAATTCGCCAATTTCTGCTGGTACTGCTTTGATGTCATTATTACTAAGGTCCAAATACTCTAATTTTTTTAAATGTTGGAGACCACTAGGAATTTGACGGAGGCGATTGTTGTTCAGCAATAAACACTTTAATTGAGGATATTGGAAGATATTGGTATCTAATTGTTCTAGGAATTGCCCACTTAAATCTAGAGCCGTAAGATAGTTGGCTGGTTGTATTTTCTCCATATCAGCAAGCTTAGTAACTACTGGATACCGCTTACCGCTGGTCCTCAATAAAAAAGCTTCTTTATCTACTTCTACCCTAGCGAATCCACGTTCATCAAATTGCGTAGCTTTATCCCATGTTCCCAATTCAGGTAGGTATTTGCCTGCCTTGTCCATAAAGTAAAAGCGAGTATACAATCTGCCATTGTCCGCCAACTGCTCTCCATAAGCGATAGCATATTGATCCTCATGGTAATAAAAAGCGTTTTGAAATTTTTCCAATTCCATTTTCGCAGCTGTTATTTCCTTGTTTACTGCCTCTATTTGGGAGGTAAGCAAATCTATCTCCTTAGCCTGTTGTTGAGTGGCTTGTTGTTGTTGCACTAAGGAAGCGGACAGTTGTTTTTTTGTAGGGGTACAGCTACTAAAAATTAGTATAATAAGTAGTAGTATTTGAAAAAATGTATTTTTAAAGATAGAGGGTACGTAACACAATAGGGAGTAATACATGGTTTTCAGGATTGAGTTTTCATTAAAGCAAAATGGAAGAATAACTAGACGTTAGTTTTCAAGGTAGAAAGGAGAAAATAGAACAGTTATTAACATTATCCCTTTGAGGAATACCGCAAATTATCTCCTTTGATTGTGAACGTACTATAATCAAAGTTAATTGGTAGGTTTCTCTAAGTATGTAAAGCAGATCAACTGTTAGCCAACAGTTATAGGCAACCTGTAAGTAAGGTATGGAGGTATAGAGGTTTAGAGGCTCGTAGGGACATTAATTATAGTATTAGGATTCATTTCTTACAAGAAGCACTATTTTATAGAGGCAATTTATAATTCTTATAGATTCATTGCTTGGACTATTGTAACATTATGAATTTTTATATATTCATAACAAGTTGTTTTATCTGTATTTTATCCAATTCTATATTCACTAGGACTCCTTCCAAATGCTGCCTTAAAACACCTACTGAAATAAGTCAAATCATAAAAGCCCACTTCAAAAGCAATTGTGGTAATTGAATAATTGGACTCTCGTAATAAGATCTTTGCTTGCGCTAATCGTTGGGAGCGAATGTAGTGCGTAGTCGATTGGTTCGTGCTAGATTTAATTTTCCGATGTACCTGCATTCGGCTCAAGCCGAGTGCTTGACTCAGGTGATGGACAGAGAATTCAACTTGGTCCATGTTTTCTTGGATCAATTGATCTACTCTATCTAAAAAACTAGATTGTTGATTAATTTCCTTTTCTTCCTCGTATTGATTTTCTGTGGTAAGCTTAGCAAATTGGTTTGTTACATCCATCTTTGAGTAGGAATTTTAAAGCTCTTGGTAATAAACCCAAGTTAAAACCTATGTGGAATAACCATTTTCACTATGATAACATTCGTTTGACCTATGATAACATTCAGTCGAATTGGTAAAAAGAACCTATCCCATCTACTAATCAATAATTAATCTTACTACTGACTTCTTTTTACATATTCCGTTGGACTACAATTATATACTTCCTTAAAAGAACGGCTAAAATATTGGACAGAACTAAACCCTACTGCATAAGCGATTTCCGAAATAGTCTGCTCCCTTTTATCTAATAATTTTATGGCTTGCTTTAAGCGATACTGCCGCATATATTCAGAAGTGCTTAAATTCGTAAGGGCTTTGATTTTTCTATGCACTTGCATTTTACTGTAAAAAAGTGCCGCACATAATTGAGGTGTTTTAAAGGATTCATCGGCTAAGTGCGCTTCAAGAATCTTGTTGACCTTTTGAAGAAATTGATCTTCAATGTGTAAGTTCAACGGAGCTTTTTCAAGCACCTGAGCAGTAGCATAGTATTGTTGAATTTTTTTTCTAGTAGCTAGTAATTGACCTAAGCGAATAAATAATTCTTCTTTTTTAAAAGGTTTTACAAGATAGGCATCTGCACCTTTGCGAAGACCTTCTAAGCGACTATCAAAAGAAGCTTTGGCTGTTAATAAGATAATAGGTATATGGCTAGTTGTTTCTGTATTTTTTAAGGTATCACAGACTTCATAGCCATCCTTCTCAGACATCATTAGATCACTAATAATAAGATCTGGTATGTGTTTGAGGGCTAGATCTATACCTGACTGCCCATCGAAAGCAAACAAAAGTTGATATTTATCAGATAAACAAGATTTTAAATAATTAACCACGTCTATATTATCTTCTATTATCAAGGTTATTGGTAAATGCTCTTCTAATAAATTAGAGGTGTTTTTAGGGGCTACTATTGGACGAATAACATCCACCTCTAATTGATTGTCAGATACTTTTACAGATAATGGAGCGGAGCGAGTAATAGGAAGCGTAAGGATAAAAGTAGTCCCTTCTTTGAGTTTGCTTTCCACTTGAATTGTTCCTTTCATTAACTGTACTAGTTCTCTTACGAGTGCCAAACCAATACCCGTACCATCATATTGGCGAGTAGAAGAAGTATCTACTTGATAAAATCGGTCAAATATATGTTCTAATTGATCGGCAGCTATCCCTATCCCCGTGTCTTGAATTTTTAACACGAATGCTTGCTCTTCCTTTTCAATGGATACCTTAACATATATAGTTCCTTTTTCTAGGGTGAATTTAAAGGCATTAGATAACAAATTGCTAACAATTCTTTGAATTTTTGGCGCATCAAAATCCATCAAAAATTCTTCTTTGGAACAAAGGAATTCTAGTTTTTTGTTTTGTGCTTTGGCTAAAGATTCAAAGGATTCTATTAAATATTTTAAATAGACAATCATATCCTTTTGCACATAGTCTACCTCTAAAGCACTAACTTCTAATTTAGATAACTCTAACAATTGATTGATTAACTGAAGTAATTGTTTTCCATTTTTTCGAATGATTTCCAATTGCGTCCGCCTAGTTGCTTTGGCTTTCTCCAATAACAAACCCGTCAAGCCTAAAATAACTGTCAAAGGGGTTCGAAATTCATGAGTTATATTAGCATATAATTGGCTTTTTGCATGGTTCAATTCTTTAAAACGAATGGCTTCTGCTTGCTCAAGAGACAATTGCGTTTTTAACTGCCATCTTCTTTTCTGGAATTGATAAATTCCCAGCCCTACTCCTAAAAAACAAACCGCATAAATTACATAGGCCCACCAAGTAGCATACCATGGAGGGAATATATGTATGGGAATGGTAATGCCCTTATTATTCCAAACCCCATCATAGTTACTAGCTTTTATTTGAAATTGGTATTGATTAGGGGGTAAATTAGTGTATTGCGTAAAATGGCGATTGCTTGATACTATTTCCTTTTTATCATAGCCCATTAACTGATACTTATAGGAATTCCTTTCTGGAATACTAAAACTAGTAGCGGCAAATCTATAAGCAATATCATTTTGCCAATGTTGGAGTTCTATTTTCCCTTGTTGTTTAAGATCCGCATGGAATAAATAGGTCGCTCCATTCACTAATAATTCTGTCAAAAAAACAGCCGGTGGATTGGGATTAGCTTGTATATTATTTGGATGAAACCAATTGTATCCTTTAATGCCTCCAAAATATAAATTCCCTTGCCTATCTTTATAATAGGCCCCAGTATTGAATTCAAAGGACTGTAAACCATCATAATTGTCATAAATAGTTAATTGTGACTTAGATAAACTATCAGCTATGTTTTCTGGAGGTATAAATAGGCAAAGCCCTCTATTGGAACTCAACCATAATTGCCCCTTATCATCTGGTAAAATTCCATAAATCACATTATTGGGTAAGCCATCTTTCATACCATATTGGTAAAATTCTTTGGTCATCGTATTAAAAGCTTCTAATCCATTGCCATTCGTTCCTATCCATAAAAT
>Ga0114956_1003730_pt1 | contig 11757 bp, 9 predicted proteins | sample MaitaG_FD_87304 | JGI IMG/M metagenome (GOLD analysis project Ga0114956, IMG submission 87304) | Marine algal microbial communities from Maine, USA - Maine_Asex2 metaG | ecosystem: Host-associated > Algae > Red algae > Unclassified | place: Maine, USA | collected 2015-01-05 | reverse complement strand
TCGGCAGAGCTGCCGATAAATTGAATGGAAGTGTTCCCTCACTTACGGAAGAGAATTAAATGGCAATGAACCGACTCAGAAAAAGCCGCCTGTCGCAATCGTTGCTCAGCAGCGATAAAAATAAGCAGTTTAATGAAGATTGGAACGATTCGTTTATTGAATATCTTCGCAGCGAATGTCATCTGGCTGAGAATACGGTTAAGGCGTACGGCCGCGACATGGTGCATTTCCAGAATTGGTTGGCAGGGCGAAACGTCGTCGATTTGACGGTCGCTCAATTGTCTGATTTCGTCGCCTATTTAAACAGCCGTGGGCTTGCCCCGTCATCAATCGCACGTGGTGTTGTCGCGATTAAGATGTACTTCCGCTATTTACAACTCGAAGGTGTGCTCAAGGACAACCACATTGAATTGTTGGGCAGCCAAAAGTTGTGGCAACGCATCCCTGAGGTACTCAGCCCAAAGGAGATCGACAAATTCCTTCGTGCTCCGCGTCGAATAGAGCTTTACTATTTGCGAGATCGGGCGCTTTTGGAGATGCTTTATGCGACCGGTTGCCGAGCGTCAGAGGTTGGTGGTTTGCGTTTGCGTGATGTGCGATTAACAGATCGTTACTGTAAATGTCATGGAAAAGGCAGCAAGCAGCGGATGGCTCCTTTGGGAGATGCCGCCGTGGAAACGGTGACCGATTATTTGAAGCAGCTACGTCCACAGTTGGCGGCGAAACGTCCTGAGGAAGAAGACTGGTTGTTTCTGACCCGATCCGGAAAACGTATGCGACGGGAAGCGATCTGGGAGTTGGTTAAGAAATACGCATTGATTGCGAAACTGACCAAAGATATTAGCCCTCATACGCTGCGTCATAGTTTTGCGACGCACCTGTTGGCCGGCGGAGCCGATCTTAGACAGGTTCAAGAAATGCTGGGGCATGCGAGTATCGCTACCACTCAGATCTATACCCATGTGGATCAGTCGCGGCTGAAAAAAGTGCACCAACAATTTCATCCGCGTGCTTGAGCGGTTGGCGTCTTTTGAGACAAACAGCGCGGGAGTAAAGTCTATTGCGACCCCGCCGGACGGCTTGCGCCGATACCGCTATGAGGGCTTCTTCGCGACGATGACTCGTTGTAGCCCCGCGTAGTCCTTCACTGATTTTTCCAACTCAAGCCCACTCTTTTCAACAATTTCCAGAGATTCATCGAAAACCGTTGGGCTGGTTTCGAAGATTAAGCGTCCTCCGGGTAGTAGCATCGGTTCGGATTCTGACACCAGTCGCTGGATGATCTCAGTCCCCTTTTCGCCGCCGAAGAGGGCTAGTTCAGGTTCGTATTTGAGCACGCTGTCCTCAACGGTATCTGTTTCAAATCGCCCGATGTAGGGTGGGTTGCTGACGATCAGATGCACTGGCTGACTACCGGTCGGTAGTGCCATGAGCAGATCACCAGTGAAACACTTGACTTTATCAGCGACATCGTTTGTCTGTATGTTTTGTCCGGTAACGATGATCGCATCGGCCGAGATGTCGATCGCGGCGATTTTGCATTGGTCGATATGTTTTGCTAGAGAAATCGCAACGCAACCGCTGCCGGTGCCGACGTCGATGATCCGTAAAGGACGATCGGGTATTTCTTTGGCCGCTTCGAGAGCTTCCACCACGACGTGTTCTGTCTCGGGACGCGGAATCAGAACACTGGGAGTAACGGTGAAATTGAGCGAGTAAAACTCTTTGTGCTTGACGATGTAGGCGACCGGTTCCCCCGCGATACGGCGCTTCACCCAAGCACGGTACTGCGCGAGGCTCTCGCTGGGGGGGACCTCCGCGAACCGGGTGTACAGCATGATGCGTTCGCATTGCAAGGCTTCGGCCAGCAACACTTCTGCGTCCAGGCGAGCGCTTTCAGATCCCACTTTATTGAAGTGGTCGGTGGTCCACTCAAGCAGTCTCTTGATCGTCCATTGATCAGTCGCTTCAGCCATCAGAGTTTCCGGGTAGTCGGGAGCAAGAGGTTGATAATTTTCAGTGTCGTATCAGATGTAGTTAGCTGGTGAAATTATATGCCGCCACTTCCCCGTTGACGACCGGACGCGTTGGGCAATCAATCAACTGTTCCGAGCCTGAATTTTTAGCCTTAGTTGCTGAGCAAGTTGATCGAGCTGCGCGATGCTTTGCTGGCTTAAAATCGCGCTGGATGTTGGATCAAGAAGTAAAATTTGCTGAAGCGTTTGAACAAGTTCAATTTTTCCGTTCTTGTTCCCTTGTTTGATACCCTTTTGGATACCCTTTTGGATACCCTTTTCAATGCCTTTTTCAATGCCTTTGGCCTCACCATCGGCGAAGGTCGCATTAAGTCGCCACGTTTCATCACGAATGGCCTTTTCGCGCGAATCATACATCAGCTTGTCCTCGGTAATTTCTGAAATTTTTTCAATCGTTTGGGTCGCTTTCAACATTTCCGATTTTGGAAATAACGACTCCAAATCTTTTGCGTCATATTGATCTGCGTACTTCATCCAGTATAGCCAACAGTCTAAAGGACCGGCGGTGGCAAGCTGAGATTCGGTCAATTGGTGTTGGCCCAATTCAATCGTGTGAATCCCTAACGTATTTGTAAGTGTTCGCCCCGACCGCTGATCTGTCAAGCGAAATGCGTGGTGAACCTGTTGTGAATCGGACCACAATAGCCCGTTGATTATGCAGATTGAGAATGCAGGGTTCAGCTCTCTGTAATCCTCGCCACTTTGCAATTGCTCTGTATAGATCTTGCATCCATAGTAAACCAAACGCTGCGGCATGCCCGGCACATTGGCCATTTGCATCTCAATATCGAAAATCGCGCCTTGACTATCAGTCGCTCGGATGTCGAGTATCGAAAGTTTGTCCTCTTTGAAATCCTGAACGGTGAAAGGATTTTCAAGTGTCACGTCTGAGATCGGAACTGGCAGATTTAAGATCGCATTGAGCAAGCTGATTAGAACCGATTTGTTTTCGACAGTACCGAAAGTTTTCTTGAAAGCGAAATCGTTGGTCGGGCGAATTCCAATTGGCATTTGACTTGATCCTGTCGTACTTTGGCCCCACCAAGCCTCTTCATAAAATTGCCTTAGCCATCATTCGCGTTATTCTTGAATTTAATCTTTTCGATCAGTTTTTTGACCTGCCCGTTTATAACTTTTCCGGACACCGCTTCAATCGCTTTGACGGTAAAGGAATATTTCAACTCGTAGTCGATATCGAATTCAACCTCCGTTTCATTCGCAGATTCAGGGTCTCCGTCAGCAGCAAGTTTCTCCTCGATGTAGTTGGTTAGTTCGAGAAACATTGTATCACTGGGCCCGAAGGTTTGAGCTTCCACCTCATCATCAACGTCGATCGTGCTGATTTTTCCCTCGTCTCCTGATCGTAGCGCAATTCGTATTAGTTCCGGAGGTTCGTCCAAGGGAATCTCATCGGATGGCTGAGATGCGAGTGGCATTTTGATGGTGAAATCCCCCTCTTGGGGGGCGACATTGAAGGTCATGATGAAGAAGATCAGCAACTGGAATACGATGTCAATCATCGCTGTCATGTTGACTTCAATATCTTCAGGTTCCTCCGTTTCAATTTTCATATTAGATCACTTTGAGCCGTCGGCTATTTGGTTTCTCTGTCTTTGACACGTAGAACGAAGCTTTCGAGTTCGCTGTCCTGACATTTGGAAATTAGTTTCTGAACCAGTCCTGTCTTAGAATCGGCATGAGAGCGAATGATGACGGCAACATCCGCTACGGCTACGTTTTCACGTTCGGCGTTTCGGATCTCTTGGCTAAGTATCGGCCCCATTACATTAATGCTTGGTATCCGCTGGCCGGCAAAGATGACATTTCCGCCCGGTTCAAGATTCAAAATCATCTTATATTCAAGAGAACCATCCGGCGGTACGGCCAGTTCGCTGACCGGCAACGTGATCTCTTCGGCTTGATCAACTTTAGAAAAATTAATCAGCAGCATAAAAAATGCGATCAACTGAAAAGTCATATCAATCATCGGCGTAAGATCGCCTTCGAGTATCTCTGACTTTCGTTTTTTGTTAAATTTCATGACGCTTTAAAATGCCGTTGGTCGAATCAAAAGGAGGGGCGAAGCAATGAGTGAAGTCAACAAAGGTTGGCTGCTTTCTCGTAACGAGAATTAGGCAGAGGTGGTGGTTTTCTTATTACCGACTTTTTCAAATCTGCTCATTAAACTTTCGCTTTGAATACCAACTTCCAATGCGAGTTTTTGCACTCGGTTCTTCAGCAGGTTGTAAGCAGCAATCGCTGGAATCGCAACCGCGAGTCCCAGCAGCGTCGTCAGAAGCGCGGTTGAAATACCATTGGCCAGTACGCTTGGTTCGGGCGATCCTCCTCCGTTGGCGATTTCGTAGAACGAATTAATCATTCCATGAACCGTTCCGAACAATCCAATCATGGGACTGAGTGTGCCAATGAGTGCCAGATAGCTAAGGCGGTGATCAAGCTTCATGTTTTCCTCAGCGCCAACTTCCTGCATCGCAGCAAGGGCGTGGTCGTAGCTGCTGGATAGCCGCGCTAATCCTGCGGCCAACACATTTCCAAGAAACGATTCATCCGTTTTTGAAAGCTCATAGGCCCCTTGGTATTCTTTGTTATCTAAATGGGCTTCGAAACCTTCGATAAGAGATGGAGGACATAGAGATTCGCGGCGGGCTGATATTACGTTCATGATCACTAACGCGACCAAAATAAACGACAGTGCCGTAAAGATCCCGAGGTACTCCCAGCCTAGGGCGCTATAAAGCCAACCAAGCAATGTCTGTTGGACTACTTCAGGAGCACCATCGGCGACGGCCGCTCCGGGTCCCTCCTGTCCCCATGAGGTCGCCGTTAAAGTGGCCAAAATCAATAAGGATCCAAACGCGAGCAACATCGCCCATCGCAGTCTCTGAACTAGCGTTGGCGAATTTATAGCTAAAACGGAATAAGAATTTTGCATCGAGAACCTTCGTTGGTATTTACGTCCGAACACGTGGTGGTTGATTGGAAAATGTGTGGGAGATAGGGCAGGGGATTTATCACATTCACTCTGCTTATTCATTCTGTTCCTTTAAAATCTGAGTCCAGTATGAATTGCGATAGCGAGAATTCAATAGCTCTCGTGCTTTGTTCGCCTCATCGGTATTATCGAATTTAGGCCAAATCTGAGCTAAATAGTACAAGGCTTCGGCATGTGACTCGCCATCAGGATACATCAAAAGATGGGTCACCAAGAATTTCTCACGCGCTTCCTTGAGTTGATTCGCCTTTAAATGACAAACGCCCAGAGCATTATACGCGGCAGCAAACAGCGTTTGATTGTCCGGGTTTTCAACTTTGATGATCTGCTTTAAGTCGCTTTCTGCCGAGCCAGGATTGCCAGAAAGGCACTGTGCTTTTGCTTTCAAGCATTTGGCCAGCAATTGGTACTGCTGGGTTATGTCATCATTGTTTTTTGAGGAAATGATCTGATCACATAGTGCGATTGCTTCGTCGAATTTTTCCTGAGCAATAGCCGTTTGGGCCAAATAGTAATTACCTTTGGCGACGTACTCAGGCCAGTCGGATTGGGTCAGTGACTTGAATTCTTTGGCCGCGAGATCAGGAAATTTCAAAGAATAAAGCAATCGTCCTTGCAGCGCTGTGGCCGGGAAGAAGTGATAGCTCTTCCTATACTTCGTTAAAAAGTTTTTCAGGCTGGTGCCGGCTTGCACTGCGTCGAAGGAGCCTTGAAGTGCCAGATTGCCTTCGGCGTATGCTTTCAAGAAAGCCAGTTCATGAGCGACGTAGGGGTTGCCTTTATCTTCAATTTTGGCAACCTCTTCGATTCCTTGTGCGTAGCTGCCTGAATTGATTCGTTCAGCAGTTCGAGAAATTGCACTCGATTGCCCCGAGTAAATTACACTTCGAATTTCAGACGCGGGAATCGTTGTTGGCGAACCTTTTGATTCAATCATGATTCCCATTGGTGTCATGTCGAACACTTTTCCTGAGATCTTCGTTGATCCAGCGCCACCGGTGGAACGGTAAACGGTATCGCCTTGGCCCAGCGCCGCTTCGGTGGTGAAGCCTGTGATGCCTGTGATCAAGCAAGACGCCAGCGAGAGAAAACTCAGCCGGAGTAGATTGGATAGTTGTGATTTCATAGGTAGGGGGCTTAGAGGTTACTTTTCATTTCTGCGACCAAGTCATCGAACTTTTTCGACCACGGTCCTGTTTTTAAAAATTCAAAACGTTGCAACGATTTTTCGACTTCACTGATGGATGATTCGATGGCTTTTTTGTTTTTGACCAAGACGCCATACTCAAAACGGGACTTTACCGAATTATAAAGCGCCGTTCGGTAGATCTCATTGAGTTTGTCTTTGCCGCGCGTGATTTGGACCATTTTTCGCCAGCCCCAAACAGCGTTTTTTTCTCTTTTGCCATCTTTATACCGACCGGTACCCATCATTGCCTTGGCGTAGGCGTCCTTGTTTGATTCCGCTTTGCCCCACATTTGTAGAGTTTCCGCAGCATCTATCTGTAAATTAACGGCTGACTGCTCTTTCAGCAGTTCTACCAAGGTATCGACTGCACCTTTAAAATCACCACTGCCTCGCAGCGCTAGTGCTCGTAGTTGACGTAAAGTAAGTTTCAAACGGGCGTCTTGGATTCCTATTTTTTCAGCTCGATCAAGTGCCGAAACGGCCTGTTTAAACATCGGATCAGCTTCGGCGGTGGCGCCTTGTTGGGCCAATGCAGATGCCGTATTGAGCAGTATTTGTGCCGACCAGACAACCGTAGGGGCATCCGTAGATTGCCGCTCAATTGTCCCCAAAAACGTCGATAATCCCGCAGCGAACTTCTTCCTCTGTTCCAATGTTTCCAAGGATTGGAACTGTTCTTCGAGTTGCTGAGCGACGCTCTGGTAGATCGACGTCAGCTTCGTCGCTGCTTTGGGATCGTTGCTGGATTCCAGATCTGATTTTAGCGCCGCGATAATCCCAGTGGCTTTCTCAATCGTCGTTTCAAAGCTGGCTCCTCCGCTCAGCGATCCCAGATATGCTTTGAGCGCGGTAAGGTAAGTGTTGCGGCGATAGCGTTCAGCATAACGTGGATTTGAGATTGCCGGATGCTTCTGCTTCACCAAATCTAAAGGCGCGACTCTTTCAGTTTCCAGTCGTTTCAACGCTGCGTCGAATTTTTTCTGTTCCAGCAAAATATCGACTAACGATAACGCTGAATTGGCTGTGATGTAATCGATGTCGCCGCTGTTGGCATTGATCGAATCGGTCAACAATTTATTTGTTTTCACCAGAGCGGCCTGGCGTTGTTCTTCGGACAAATCGTTCTTGGTGCGGAAGTTGAACCACAGCTTCTGCCCCAGCGCTGCGGCCAACGGATTCTTAGCAGGCCATGATTGGGATATCTGTTCGAAGAATTCTTCCGCCGTCGCAACGTCATCGCCTTTGATTGCGATTTCAGTCATTTTGCTGGCCGCACGAGAGGCTTCATCGGAACCCGGCCATCGTGCACAGATCTCTCGACATGCGAGTTTTAGCTTTTTGATTTCATAGCCACGGTCATCAGCCGGAGCAGATTCTAACAACGATGAATAACCGTTAATAATATAGGCCGAGGCCTGCTTGCTCCAATCGACCGAAGGATATTTGTCCAACAGGAATTCCCCAATAATCGCCGATTGCAGTGGTTTGTCTTGGAAGAATAAACAGATTGTACGTTGGTAATGAATGAAGTTGATGTCGGCGCGAGCGGTGTCGTCGGTCGCGAGCGAGAGTGCTTTTTCGTAAAGGTTAAGTGCCGCATCGGTTTTGCTGAGTAGGGCCTGCGAATTTTCGGTGACCATCGCCATCGTTTCGGCTTTCTTGGTCGCGTCAGTGATCGTAGGCAGCGCACGCTTTGCTTGAGAAATTTCGTTTTGCAAATCAGCAATCTCCGAAATCATCTCGCTGCCTTTCTCCTTGGCATCGACAAAGGTCTTAATTTCTTGTGCGTTGACTTCATCTGCTTGTTCGGCGAAGGACAAATTGAATTGTTCGATTAATGCTCGTGCATCGTCGCGATACGGGCCTGGCGCGCGAGCGACTTTGCGAATCATCTTGCCTGATTCACGATTTAATTCGCGTGATTTTGCAGCATTGTCGCCACCCCCTGCTTCTTTCAGGGCCGCCGCCGTCAGTAACTGGGCCTTGCCGAATTCCAATTGCAGCCGTTGCCATTGGGGGTCTCGAACTTCATTTCGATTAAGCAAACCGATGGGCTTCTCCAACAGTTTAACGACGCTTTCGAAAGGGTAGGGCTCCAGCGTATTCCAACTGTCAACCGCAACCAGCATCGCGCTCTTTTTCAAACGCCGTTCGGCCGTACCATCACCAAGAAAAAAGACATTCTCCAACATTGACAACGTCGTTTTATGGTCGCCGGACTTTTGAGCAGCGCGGGCTCCGTTGATTGCGGATTCGAAAACAAAGACAGCGCCTTGTTTGCTATAATCATCGTAAACGTCTTGGTTCTCTTTCACGGCCTCTGACAACATCTTCTTCCGGTCTGCCGATTCCGCAGGCATTGTGTCGGCAATCAGTTCGGTCACCAAAGGGAGCTTGGTACGGACCCGTATGTAAGATGATTGGAGGCTTTTCTTTTTCGTCAGAGATTGAGGGTCTTCGGGATCGATCTGGTAATTTTGTATGCGTGTACGAAGCGTTTCGCGGGCCTGTTGATACTGTTTGCGCGCCGAATCGAGTAACGTCTGTGCTTTTTGTCGAATGTCCTGTTTCTCGTTCGCCGTCAGCCGTTGATTGTCGGACTGAGCGATGAATGACTCTGCCCGTTTGATTTTGATGTTGGCTCCGATCTCAACCACTTCCAGCTTTCTGTCTTCATCGACAAGTTGTTGAGAATAGCTAGAAAGTAACCGGTCGGCCTCGTTGAGCTTCTCCTCCCGCCGATCGGCGTTGCGTTCTGAGGGAATGCTCAGAATCAAAACTTTCGCTTTTTCGAAAGGGATTCGTGCGCGATAGCTTTCATTCACCAAGTCATCCCCTTGGGCACCATCGAGGTACTCAATCGCGACATCGAAATAGCCGTTCTCCGCAAGTGCCGTGACGAACTTTTCAGCAGGTTCGTCCGCTGTGGCACAATATGACAGTGTCAACATCGCCGCAACGAAAATCGCCAACGTAGGTAGAAACCTAAACGTCACGATACAAGCCAAGCGCGAAAACGGGGGGGTGAGACTTTTTGTGTGGGGCATCATTTAATGGGTTCTAACGTGGCCAAGTTATTGAAGCATTGTTGATGTACGTGGGTGTCAAAACTAACCGGCGGAACAAATTCGTTCCTACCTCCCCAATCGTGTCAAGCAATATCCGAGACGTTGAAATGGTTAACGCAATGGTATTGGGCACTCAAAGGCTTTTTCGACGGCTGCATGGAAGTGGAACGCAGAAAAGAGACTCTTTTAATATAGTGCAAAATTCTACCGATCGTGAACCGCTATCCATTTTCAGGGTGAAAAATTCACGAATATGAAATCAATCGGCTAAACTACTAACATGGATGAATTTGAAGAAGACGATCAACCCGCCCGGGCCACGCAGCTCGATTTTTCTGGACGAGCAAGCGGCGATGGACGAAGTTCGTCCCGAAGAGCGGGTCGTGCCGCAAAAATGCGTATCCTGACCTTACTCGGATTACTACTGTTGGTTGTTGTCGCGATGAAGGAAGCCGGCAAACCGGAAAGATGGATGTGGTTGGGCTTTGACCGGCCGGCCGATTCAGCCATCGTTTCCGATGCTGACGTCTCCGATGGAGATATCGTTCTCAGTGCCCAGTCACTCGCGGCCCAATCGCCCGCAGCGGGTGAAAACTCTAGCGAGGAGCCTGGAAATGGGGCGGGGTTTATGCCAGATCGCATCGCCAGCCGTTTAGATATCTCTGAAGAGCAGGGGGCTGATCGAGATTCTACTGATCAAAGAAGCGCCGACACCTCCGGTGGTCACGATCCTCAACTTACACCTGTGGCCGTCGATTTTTGGCGAGCCACATTTCTCAAGCTGAGTGACTCACAACAAGAATCGCTGTATCAATTATTGCGGCGAATTGACACCGCGCGGCTTCAGGCTCCACCGTCGGACCTTTCCTTTGACGCGACGGTGAAACGGCTGATTGAATTGCAGCGCATTCATCAGTCAAAAACTTTGGGCGAATTGGCCGCGATGCCGCAAGGTGATCAGAAGAACGAGTTAAACGAAGACCTGTTTGCGTTGGATCTCAGTTGGCAGAATCATGTGCTGCCGTCTTTGAAAGCTTCCATGGCGGGTGATGATTTTTCCATATCGGATCAAGCGGCGATTCGTTCGGTTCGATCCACTATTGATCCGATCGTTTTAAATACTGTCCAAGACATGACCGGAATCGGCAACCCGCGCGATAAATTAGCTTGGTTAGGGATTTGGGATTCCGTGCAGCGTGATGCAGAAACGTTGCAAAAGTGGAACGATCCTAAGACGTCGATATTGCAATTAAAGGGTCAACCAAAAGCTTTCCGTGGTCAGAGGGTAAAGGTCACAGGAACCGCGCACGCGATTCGCCGCCGAGCCCTTGATAAGACGTTGCTTAATTTGAATCATTACTATGAGTTTTGGATTGATCCGCCGGACCGAATCAATGATGGGCTGATTTGTGTCTATTCGGCCAACCTTCCAAGCGGTTTTGATTCAGTCGTGCCTGAGGTAACTGAAAAGTTTCATGATATCAAACTGCCTGTGACAGTCGCCGGACGATTCTTCAAACTCAGGTCGTACCAAGACGCCAGTAAATCAGTCAGCCACTGTCCTGTCGTGATCGCAGATACATTTGCCGCAGATTTCCAAAGCAGTCTCTCACAATCCGATGCCGCCGGAGCCGATTGGCGTCCTTCGACACTTTTGTCCTTGGCGTTCCTAGCGATTGCTGCGTTAGTCGCGATTGGAATCGCTTACGCCGTTTTTTGGTCAACAAAATCTGGGACCGAGCACGCACAAAAGCCTGTCTCAAAACGCGTTGAAAGGTCACTCGATGCGTTGGGCGACGATGAATCTGTGATGACCGATGCGCAGCGTGTGGCGGAATTGAACGAGCAACTCGAAGAGGATTTTTCATGATTCCAATGGGTCGATTAGTTTCTTATATCGCATTTTGGGTCTGCTGGTTGACCGCCTGCTCTTACGCTCAGTCAAACGGGGACGTCGCGATCGAACTCTCGGGGTTTTCAGTCAGCGAAGCCTACGATCTCAATGCGGGAGCCCCGTTGGATCTCAATGACAGCCGACTGATGAGGTTGCTGTTCCGCAGCGGAAAGATTTCAACGGTGAACTTTGAAAAATGGAGCCGCTTTGCCGACGAAGTCTCCTGGCAGCAACTGGCAGACGCGCCGCGCCGATTCCGTTTCTGGACAATCAATCGCAGTTTGACACTGAAGCACCTCAGCCAGATTCGATTTCCCCAACAGGTTGCCACCGACGAACTTAAAGGCGTTTATTTAGCACAATGCGTCAACGACCAAGGGCAGAACGTTTACCTCGTCACGCGCAGAGCCCCTCGCAAATTGACGCTGGAGCAGCCGCTGGATCAACCGATATCATTCACGGGTTTTTTCTATAACATTGCTGCGGTGGGGCCAGAGGGAAAGCTGTTGATATTGGACCCCGACCGAAAAAAAGCTGATCAAGAGAATACTAATAAC
>Ga0114956_1003725_pt1 | contig 11763 bp, 7 predicted proteins | sample MaitaG_FD_87304 | JGI IMG/M metagenome (GOLD analysis project Ga0114956, IMG submission 87304) | Marine algal microbial communities from Maine, USA - Maine_Asex2 metaG | ecosystem: Host-associated > Algae > Red algae > Unclassified | place: Maine, USA | collected 2015-01-05 | reverse complement strand
TTTGGTTTTGTCTCCTTTCTCTAACATTGTAGCAGTCTCTAAAAAAATTGCTAATTCAGACGAAAGAAAAAGACTCCAAAGATTGGTAGAAAGTATTCGGCCAAAAAATTTTGGCGTGATCGTTAGAACGGCTGCTGAAGGAAAAAAAGTAGCTGATCTACATGAAGAGTTAGACCTCATGATGTCTAAGTGGAAACAAGTGCATAGTCAACTACATAATGCAAATCCACCTACAAAATTATTAAGTGAGTTAGACAAAACTACGAGTATCCTTCGTGATATTTTGAGTGACTCATTTAATAAGATCGTGGTCAATGATGCAGAAATGCACCTCAATATCAAATCCTTTTTAGGAACTATTGCTCCTGAACAAGTCAAAATTGTTAAACATCATAAATCGGCTAAACCAATTTTTGATGTTCATGGTATCTCCCGACAGATCAAATCTTCTTTTGGGAAAACGGCAACGATGCCTAGTGGTGCATATTTGGTTATTGAAGGTACTGAAGCAATGCATGTTGTTGATGTAAATAGTGGTCATAAAGCTGCTAAATCATCGAATCAAGCAGAAGCTGTTCTTGCCGTCAATTTGGAATCAGCCGAAGAAATAGCCAGACAATTACGTCTCCGAGATATTGGAGGAATCATCATTATTGATTTTATTGATATGCGAGTTCCTGAACACAAAAAACAATTGGTTCAGAAGATGCGAGATCACATGAAAAAGGATCGAGCCCAACACACTATTTTACAGTTAAGTAAATTTGGTTTGATGCAAATTACTCGACAACGAGTACGACCTGAAGTTAAAATTAATACAGCAGAAATTTGTCCTTCCTGCAAAGGAACTGGAAAAATCAATCCTTCTATTCTCTTGACTGATGATATTGAAAGAGATTTAGAATTCATTCTTCAATCTCGACCTCAAGCCAAATTAGTATTGCATGCTCATCCTTATATAAGTGCATTTTTGAAAAAAGGGCTTCCAAGTAAACAAATGTCTTGGTTTATGAAGCATCATTTTAAGTGGATTAAAATAAGAGAGAATACTGACTTTCAAATGACTCAATATACTTTCTTTGATGAAAACGATGATGAAATTCGATTACATTAGAATTATCATTTTGTAAAAAAAAGGCTGTCTCATAATTAAAATTATAAGACAGCCTTTTCTGTAAAACGACTCTCTGAGTCGTTCCTCGTTTTACGATTTTCCAAGTCGTAATAAAATAAAATACGATTTGGAAAATCGTATTTCGTTAAACGACTCTCATACTATAAAAAGAACAGGGTACAAACGTCGAGACGTAGTACCCTGTATAACCCCAAAAAACCAAATGAAAACAATCTACATATAAATCTTGCTAGTTATAGTCTAGCGTATATTTTGAAAATGACTCATCTTTTTTGATATTTTGCCATTTATTAAATCTCTTTTCTTTCCTTTGTTATACTTTATAACATGTGTCCCTCAAAACTTACACTTTTAAGACGTAAGTTTTTTAGGTAGTCACATTTTTCAAAAAAGAAATCGTTTTTTATTGCAAAAAAGAAAAAAAGAATGTTATTGTTTTTATTTATTTTGTAAAAATGAATTTTTGCAATTTATAATTTTGAATAAAAACCTTAATTCGATTTTTAATTAAAAAAGATGTTTTCATAAAAATGTGTTCAACCTATTAAAATTCTGTTAAAACTCTAATTTCAATCTAATTCAGAATAAAACTAGTGACTAGTGGCTAAAATCAAAAAAATATATGCGTGTACTAATTGTGGGGCAACTTCTTCAAAATGGGAAGGCAAATGTCCTTCCTGTGAAGAGTGGAATACATTTGTAGAAGAGATTGTCTCTAAACCAACCACCCAAGAGGAAAAAAAATTAGCTTGGAAGGGTGGAGGTGGAAATAATAAAAGCCCAAAACCGATAGCTCTTCCTGATATTGTTGCCAATGATCGACCAAGATTAGTCACACCTGACGGAGAACTCAATCGAGTGCTCGGAGGAGGAATTGTAAGCGGTTCCTTAGTTTTAATTGGAGGACAACCCGGTATTGGAAAGTCAACATTGCTTTTGCAAGTTGCATTGAATATTCCCGCAAAAATCTTATATGTTTCAGGGGAAGAAAGTGATGGACAAATCAAAATGAGAGCAGATCGAATTGGTGGACAAACGTCCAATTGTTTTATCCTAACCGAAACCAATGTCACTAAAATATTAAATCATGCGAAGGAAATGCAACCTGACCTGATGATTATTGATTCCATTCAAACTTTGGTTTCACCTTATATTGATTCGACTCCAGGAAGTGTATCTCAGGTTCGAGAATGTGCAGGCGAGTTACAACGATTTGCGAAAGAAGAATACATTCCTGTCTTTATCATCGGTCATATTACGAAGGAAGGTTCAATCGCTGGTCCAAAATTGTTGGAACATATCGTTGATGCAGTTTTGCAATTTGAAGGAGATCGAAATTACACTTATCGAATTTTACGAACCATCAAAAACCGTTTTGGATCGACTGACGAAATGGGAATTTATGAAATGCAAGCCAATGGTTTGCGAGAAGTTTCGAACCCTTCGGAAATTTTACTTTCGCAAAAAGATGAAGAGTTAAGTGGAAGCGCAGTTTGTGCAACCATGGAAGGGATGCGACCAATGTTGATTGAAACACAAGCCTTGGTGAGTACTGCCGTTTATGGAAATCCGCAACGTTCCGCAACTGGTTTTGACTTGCGACGATTGAGTATGTTGCTGGCTGTTCTGGAAAAAAGATGTGGTTTTCAATATGGACAACAGGATGTATTTTTAAATCTTGCTGGAGGAATAAAAGTGGATGATCCTGCGATAGATTTAGCCATTGTTAGCGCATTGATTTCATCCTTGGAAGATGTGGCGATTCCGAATGATGTTTGCTTTGCAGGGGAAGTTGGTTTATCTGGAGAGATTCGTTCGGTCAATCGGATTGATCAAAGAATTCAAGAAGCTGATCGTTTAGGTTTTAAACAAATGTTTATTTCAAAATATAACACGAAAGGTCTGGACATGGAACGATATGGAATTGAAATCATCACCATTGGAAAAATTGAAGAATTATATCGAGTACTTTTTGAGTAGAACTAATCTCTATTTTATCTGTTTAAATATTCTATGAAAGACATTTTAGAACTTTCCAAATCGAACCCGATCCTTCTTTTCGATGGCGTTTGCAACCTTTGCAATGAAGCTGTTCAATTTGTTATCAAACATGATTCAAAAAATACTTTACGCTTTGCTGCTTTGCAATCTGAAACTGGGCAGCAAATTTTAAAGCATTTTAATCTACCCAAAGAAGATATTTTTTCAGTCATTTTGGTGGAGAACGAAAAGGTCTATCTGCGTTCAAGTGCTGCACTTCGCATGTATAAAAATATGGGAGGTCTTTGGAATTTGATTTATTTCTTCATTGTTGTTCCTCGCCCAATTCGAGATACCGTTTATAATTTTATTGCAAAAAATAGATATAAATGGTTTGGGGAAAAAGAGAGTTGCATGATTCCTACGCCTGAATTAAAGTCTCGTTTCTTGTAAATCGTTTTACTGCCTGCCAATTATTTCCTATCAAAATCAACCTTCCTTTTGAGAACTGTTTCGTACAATCTTACGTTAAAAGCCGTACTGTAAATACTTGAACTTTACTTTTAATATCAGTATTTTCGCACTTCTTTTTTTTATCACATATTTTTAATTTATTAATCAAAAATGGAAATGACAGATACTTCCAAAATTAGACGCACCGAGATTGCGGACATTCTAAAAAATCCTTCGATTGGAGAAGATGTTTTAGTCAAAGGTTGGGTGAGAGCTTTTCGCTCTAATCGATTCGTAGCATTGAATGATGGTTCTTCTTTTAATAATCTTCAAATCGTTTTGGACTCCGAAAATATGGATCAAGAGATTTTGAAATCTGTCGGTTTTCATGCTTGCATTGCGGTAACTGGAAAATTGGTTGAATCATCAGGTTCTGGTCAATCTGTAGAAATTCAAGCGGAGCAAGTTGAAATTTTAGGCGCAACTAATTTAGATGAGTATCCTTTGCAAGCGAAAAAGCAGAGCATGGAATTCCTTCGGGAGAATGCTCAATTCAGAATGCGAACCAATACGTTTAGTGCAGTTTTTAGAATCCGACATGCTGTTGCTTTTGCTGTGAATAAATATTTCAATGACAAAGGATTTTATTATATGCATACACCAATTGTAACGGGAAGTGATGCAGAAGGTGCTGGAGAAATGTTTCGAGTAACAACACTTGAACCTAACAATGCTCCTACGGACGAAAATGGAGCGATTGATTACAAGCAAGATTTTTTTGGAAAAGCTACCAACCTAACCGTTTCGGGTCAATTGCAAGCGGAAATTGGAGCATTGGCAATGGGAAAAGTTTATACTTTTGGTCCAACTTTTCGTGCTGAAAATTCTAATACTTCTCGACACCTTGCAGAATTTTGGATGATCGAACCTGAGATCGCTTTTGGTGATATTTATGATGACATGGATTTGGCAGAAGATTTTTGTAAATATTTGATCAACTACATTTTGAATAACTATCCAGATGATTTGGCATTTTTGGATAAACGCATTCAAGACTTAGAAAAAAATATGAAGGCTGAACTTCGCCGTCCAATGAGTCTAATTGAGACATTGAAATTTGTGGTAGAAAATGACTTTGAACGAATTACATATACGGAGGCAATTAATCTTTTGAGAAATTCTAAACCATTCAAGAAAAAGAAATTCAAATTTCCAGTTGAATGGGGAGTTGATTTATCCTCTGAGCATGAACGTTGGTTGGTAGAGAAGAAATTTAAAAAACCAGTTATCGTTCGGGACTATCCAAAAGATGTCAAATCATTTTATATGCGTATGAATGATGATGATAAAACAGTTGCTGCGATGGATGTTTTGTTTCCTGGAATTGGCGAAGTGATTGGTGGTTCGCAAAGAGAAGAACGTTTGGGTTTTCTCAAAAAACGAATGGGGGAAATGAATGTTCCTGAAGAAGAATTATCATGGTATTTAGATTTGAGGAAATTCGGAGGAACACCACACTCAGGTTTTGGATTAGGATTTGAACGAATGATTTTGTTTATCACAGGAATGAGCAACATTCGAGATGTTATTCCTTTTCCACGTTATCCTGGAAGTGCAGAATTTTAAAAACAGGAGTTAGGTGCTTCTTGTTTTTCCACCACTCTTTTAGAAAAAGGAAAAAAGCCTAGTTGTTAATTCAGCTAGGTTTTTTGTTTTGTGTGAATTTCGCTATAAAAAACATTCATCCATCACCACAATATCAAAAAGAAATATTTCGAGGTCAAATCAAAAGTTATTCCTAACTCATTTAAGAGTCAATAGTAATGGGATTTAATTCAACTATTCAAAAGCATAGAAAATAATAAAGCCCCTGATTACTGACCGAGATTCCGAGTCCTTGAGAGACCAATCTCACTCCTGGCTCCTATTTTATTCAACTGAGAATCTTCCTTTTTCTAAAAAACATTAAGCCATTATTTTTGCCTTTTTGTACTTAGAATTACTAATTTTGAAGTGTTTTTCCAAAATGTTGGAAAAAGGATTTTATGTCAAAAACTAAAAGCCTTATTTTTTTATAAAAAGCTAAAACTCTAAAAAGAAATTATAATGTCAAAGCGATTTATTTTAGCATTCGTTGCCACTATTGCAATCCTATTTTTTGGATTTCAAAATTCATTTGCTCAAGCGAATGACCCTGTTTTATTTTCAGTAGAAGGCAATCCTGTTTATCTTTCTGAATTTGAATATATCTATACCAAAACAAATGGTGATAGAGCTACTTTTACTGAAAAATCATTAAATGAGTATTTAGATTTATATGTCAAATTTAAATTAAAAGTAGAGCGAGCAAAAGAAATGAAACTAGATACTATTCCTGTTCTTCAACAAGAACTGGAAGGTTATCGAAAGCAATTAGCTAACTCTTATTTGGTAGATAAAGAAGTAACGGAACGATTGGTAAAAGAAGCTTATGATCGTTCTTTAAAAGATATTGATATTAGTCATATTATGATTGTAGTTCCACCTACAGCTACGCCAAAAGATACTTTAGCTGCATTTAAAAAAATCAATATTTTGAAAACTGCAATTGATGGAGGTGCTGATTTTGCAAAAGTAGCTGCCGAAAAATCTGATGACAAATCAGCAAAAACTAACGGAGGAAATCTTGGTTATTTAACGGCTATGTTGCCTGACGGTTTTTATGAATTCGAAACAGCAGCTTACTCTTTGAAAAAAGGGCAATCTAAAGTAGCAAAATCTGCAGCGGGTTATCATATCATCAAAATGAATGGAAGTCGAGCAGCACGGGGCGAAGTCGAAGCTGCACATATTTTGATTAGAAAAGATCCTAAAGATAAAGGTGCTGCGGCAAAAGTGAGAATTGATAGTATTTATGCTGCCTTGCAAGCAGGTGCTGAATTTGAAACTTTGGCGAGAGCGCAATCTCAAGATAATCTTTCGGCAAGCAAAGGTGGAAATATTGGTTTTTTTGGAATCAATAAATATGAACGATCTTTTGAAGATGCAGCTTTCGGATTGGCCAACGATGGTGAGTATTCTGCTACAATTGAAACTCAAGCTGGATGGCATATTATCAAGCGATTAAGAAAAAAACCAATGGAATCTTTCGAGATCGCTAAAAGAAAATTACAACCTAAAGTGCAGAAAGATAGTCGATACGAAATGGCTAAAGTTTCTATGCTTAAACGAATCAAAAAAGAAGCAAATTTTACAGAAAATGAAAAAGCATACAATATGTTTGCCTCATTGGTTGGTGATGAGTACATGACTCATCGATGGAAACCTGGTTATAAAAACGCAACTGATGTTTTATTTTCACTAGGTGCCGAGAACAAATACACCGTGGGTGACTTCGAAGCTTTTTCTCAAAAAAATTCTAGAGATCGATTGAGAATAGGGAGAAGTAAATCAAAATTGGAAGTTATAGAAATTTTATACGACAAATATGTTTCAGAAACTTTGATGCAATATGAAGAGCAACAATTGGATAAAAAATATCCAGAGTTTAAAGCATTGATGAGAGAATATGAAGAAGGAATCTTACTTTTTGAAGCGACTAAGATTTTAGTTTGGGATAAAGCATCTCAAGATTCAGTTGGTTTGGAACAATACTTTGCTAAGCACAAAAAGAAGCGAAAATATTTTTGGAATGAGCGAGCGGAAGTGAGTTTTTATAAGTTGAAAAAAGAGGAAATAAAGTGCTTACCTAAAGTGCGAAGGTATGCCAAGAAAAAAACTCCTAAAAAGACTTTGAATAAATATAACAAGGACGGGAAAAATATTTTGTCTCACAGAATTGAGATTTTGGAACAAGGAAAAAATAAAGTCGTGAATGATTTGCCTTGGAAAAAAGGTTCTATCTCTGCAACTGAAATCAACAAGCGAGATCTATCTCATAACTTTTTAAAAATTGAAAAAATCCTTCCTGCTAGTCCAAAGACTTTGAAAGAAGCGCGTGGCTATGTCGTGGCTGATTATCAAGATCACTTGGAAAGAGAATGGGTCAAAGAATTGAAAAAAACTTACGACGTACAAATCAATAACGAAGTTTTTCAAACACTTATCAAATAACGGTGAACGGTTAATGGTGAACGGTTAACGTCTCGTTTGGGACTAACCGTTCACCATGCACAGTTAACCATTAAAAAGATAACACCTAGCTAGACGTTAACCATTCACCGTTAACAGTTAACCATTAAAAAGACCATGCTAAGATTCGTCGTTTTTATTTTCATTTTTTGTTTTTTAGCAAGCTGTACGCCTGCTGAAAAGCCGCTGGAAGAAAATGATATGGAGTTAGCTAAAGTGTTTTCCAAAAAATTATTTTTATCTGAATTGGAAGGAATGGTTCCTGATGGAGCAACGCCTGAGGACAGTACCAAGATCATCAATGCGGAAGTGGAACGTTGGACACGGGAAACATTATTGATGCAAGAAGCTGAAAAAAATATTCCTGCGGATTTGAATATTGATGAGTTGGTGAGAGATTATCGGATGTCTTTGATTCGGTATAATTATGAACAATTTTTAGTGGAAACACAATTAGATTCAGTTATCTCTGAACAAGAAATTATTCAGTACTACGAAAAAAATAAGGAACAGTACCAACTCCAATCAAGTATCCTTCGTTGTTTCCTAATAAAGATGCCAAAGTCTGCACCGAACTTAGATCAATTGCGATCTTGGTGGAGAAGTACCAACACGGAAGACATTGAGAAAATGAAAGATTATGCTACTCAAAATGCTGCTTTCTACATGTTGGAAGAAAACACTTGGTACCAACAAAGTGATGTGAGAACACAACTTCCACAAGGAAGTAACTTCAATCCAACTCAAGATTTGAATCAGTCGGATGAAAAGCACTTTTATTTTTTACAAGTATTTGAAAAAAAATCACAGAATCAATTAGCACCTTTAGGTTATATCGAAGATCAAATCAAAAAGGTAATTTTACATAAAAGAAAAATGGTTTTGCTGGATCAAAGAAAGGAAGAACTCTACGATAGAGAAACCAGTAAAAACAATGTTAAAATTTTTACAAAATAAAAACGGATTTGAGGTGAGGGAGTTGAGATACTGAGTATTGAGAAGTGAAAAATCCTAGTACTCAATATCCAAAATCTCCATACCTATATATTTTAAATCCAAAAAAACTTCTTATGAAAAAAATATTATTATTCTTTTTTGTCATTTTGATGGCTTCTAATTTTATGTTGGGTCAGGACAAAAAAGTGATTGATAAAATCATTGCGAATGTGGGAAATGAGTATGTTTTGTTATCAGACTTGGAGCAGGTATTTGCTCAAATGTCAGAAGAGCGAGGTTTTATTCCAGAGGATGTAAAATGTAATTTATTTGAAAATTTGATCGCTTCAAGTTTGATGTTGAACCAAGCACGATTGGATAGTATCGAAGTAGGTGACGAAGAAGTGGAAGCTCAATTGGCTGCTCGGATTGATCAAATCTTAAGTTATATGGGAGGCGACGTTAAGCAGTTTGAAGACTTCTATGGGCAGTCAACTGCGGAAGTGAAAAGTCGATTTAGAGACGATTTGAAAAATAAATTATTGGTAGAAAGAATGCAAGGGAGAGTGATGCAAGATGCCACAGTTACTCCTTCGGAAGTGAAAGCTTTCTATGCACGAATCCCAAAAGATAGTTTACCTTATTTTAATTCAGAAGTAGAATTAGGAGAAATCGTTTACAAACCTAAGGTCAATCAAGCAGAGAAAGATCGAACTAGAAAAGCGCTCGAAGATATTAGAATAAGAATAATCGAAGGAGGAGAAGACTTCGCAGAATTGGCTAAAAAATATTCTGCGGATTTAGGTTCAGGACAACAAGGTGGAAATTTAGGTTGGGCAAAAAGAGGAAGTTATGTGCCTGAATTTGAAGCAACTGCTTACAACTTAGAAAAAGATGAATACTCTGAAGTAATCGAAACTGATTTTGGATATCACTTTATGCAATTATTAGATCGACGAGGAAACTCTGTGAATGTACGCCACATTTTATTACGACCTAATTTGACCGAAGAAGATAAAACTCGAGCGTTGGGAATATTGGATACTGTTAGTACTTTTATTGCAGCTGATTCATTAAGTTTTTCTTATGCGGTAAAGTTGTATTCCAACAAAGAACAACAAAGTTTTAATAATGATGGTCGAATGGTCAATCCAAAAACGGGGAACACTTTCTTCGAAATTGCTGATTTGGATCCAGATATTTATTTTACGATTGATACAATGAAGGTGGGAGCTATTTCTCAACCCATCGAATTTGAAGAGCGAGGAGAAGTGATGTATCGGCTCATTTATTTGCAATCTCGAACTGATCCGCACCGTGCTAATCTAAAACAAGATTATAGTAAAATTCGGACAGGTGCTATCGAAGAGCGAAAGGCACAATTTATGAGTACTTGGATCGAAGAAAAAATTAATAACACTTATATCAAAATCGATGAATCATATCAAGGATGTCCTAACCTCCTCAAATGGAATGAGGATAGTATCAAACCTTAATATTTTTTTGGCTTTGAAAAATAAACTCTTGGCTTTGAAAAAAACCGAATTTTCAATTAGAAGATTTGGTTTTTTTTATGGCTGTTAAATTGTTTTGGCTGTTAAAATATTTTGACAAACTAAACGCAACAGTCTCAAAATAAAAACAGTACAACAGTAAAAATAAATCTGTGAAAAATACGATTCGCAATATCATTTTTATCATCGTTTCATTTACGATTGGTTTTACCATTCTATCTTATATTTATAATAATTATAATGATGCTTATTTGGCGGAATGTGCGCTCAAGGGAATTCCAACTAATGAATGTGATTTTTTACAAAAAATAAAAGATGATTTTTGGAGTGTAAATCCACTTTGGATTCTAGCGGCATTGATGGCATTTACATTGAGTAATGTTAGTCGAGCGATGCGTTGGAATTTGACATTAGCACCCTTAGGTTATCAACCAAAATTATACAATAGTATTATCGCCGTTTTTATCACTTATTTTGTCAATCTATTTATTCCTCGCATGGGCGAAGTGGCTCGAGCTGCTGCGTTGAATCATGCAGAAAAAGTACCTGTAGAAAAAGCCATGGGAACCATCGTCTTGGGTAGAATTATGGATGTAATTATGTTGCTGATATTTATTGGAATTGCATTTTTGCTTGAGTACGATACCTTGTGGACTTGGCTCAATGAGAATATGGAAACGGATAAAAAAGGAGGTGGACTTTTCTCTAATCCAATTGTTCTAGGAATTCTTGGAGTAGGAATATTGGGGGCAATTATATTTTTTATTTTTAGAAAAAAAATCATGGAGACCGCTATTTATAAAAAAATAGTGGAACTCGTTTTAGGTTTTTGGGAAGGGATTTTATCGGTTAGAAAATTAGCCTCTCCAGGTCAATTTATTTTTCATACGGTATTTATATGGGCGATGTATTTTGTGATGAATTATTTATTCTTCTTTTCTTTTGAACCGACTGCCGATCTTTCGCCTGTGGTCGCTTTGATGGTTTTCGTTTTTGGTGCATTTGGAATAGTGATTCCTTCTCCAGGAGGAATGGGAACTTATCATTGGTTGGTCATCGCAGCATTGGGGATTTATGGAGTCAATCAATATGATGCTTTTTCATTTGCTAATATTGCTTTCTTTTCGATTCAGATATTTTGCAATATTGCTTTCGGTTTGATTTCTGTTGCGCTGCTATTTTTGCTCAATAGGAATTATGTGCCGAAACATTCAGGCATAGAGTAATTTATTTTCACCAAAGATAATACAGATTTTCACAGATGATTTTTAAAAAAATACAAGCCAAAATTCAATCATGGGAAACGATTCAATCAACCGTTTCTCAATGGAAATCTGTTGGTGAAAAAATTGTTTTTACGAATGGATGTTTTGATATATTACATTTTGGACATATTCATTATTTGGCGGAAGCAAGTGACTTGGGTGATCGATTAGTGATTGGATTAAATTCTGCTGCTTCTGTTAAAAGACTAAAAGGAGAACATCGCCCCATCAATGATGAAGCAACTCGACAGCATTTATTAGCTGCATTGGAGTTCGTGGATGCGGTTGTTGTTTTTGAAGAAGATACTCCGTTGGAGTTGATAAAAATTATTTTGCCTGATATGATTGTCAAAGGTGGTGATTGGAAACC
>Ga0114956_1003724_pt1 | contig 11766 bp, 6 predicted proteins | sample MaitaG_FD_87304 | JGI IMG/M metagenome (GOLD analysis project Ga0114956, IMG submission 87304) | Marine algal microbial communities from Maine, USA - Maine_Asex2 metaG | ecosystem: Host-associated > Algae > Red algae > Unclassified | place: Maine, USA | collected 2015-01-05 | reverse complement strand
GAGTTTACTATAAAGCAGACATCGAATTGGTCTGGAAATTTTGATAATAGTTTTTCGCTATACCTCAATACATTGTCATGTAAATAGCGAGTATTCGTGTTCAATAATCCAATTTGATTTTGTACAGCTTCAACAACTCTAGGGTGACTATGTCCTACATGTGCTACATTATTATACATGTCCAAATATCCTTGCGCAGCACTGGTATATAGAAAGCATGAAGATCCATGAACTAGGTGCAAGGGCGCATTGTAGGACAAGCGAACATTGGCCCCCAAAACATCATTCCTTCTCTCTATTAAAGCTTCGCTATCTATTTCTGCATCATATTTTTCAGGATTACCCTTGTCAATCAATAAGGCAGGATTCGGGCAAAGCTTTTTCCAAATAGCGCGTTCAGACGCATAAACGACACCAGGGAAATCTGTGCCAAAACCTAAGAGATGTGTTATGACCTGTAAATGCAAATGAGGTGGCCAGTTCCCATTCTCTCCTTGCGCACCAATATTTGCGAAATAATCACCGGCCTTTAGTACTTTTCCTTCAGTAATCAAGGTATTTGTGTCTTCAGATAGATGGCCATACAATGTATAAAATGAAAATCCATCATTCGTACGATGTTGTAGAATGACCAATTGCCCATAGTCCAAAGGAGTGGGGTTATACATCATTTTATGTACCACGGCATCATACGGGGCGTGGACTTTTGTTCCCACTTCACAAAAAACATCAAGTCCCATATGTATCCTTCTTCGCTTACTCGCTGGGTATTCTGAATCTCCAAACAGGTTGCCTAAGTAGATCATTCTTGCTTCGTTGTATCTCCCGATTGAAATACGGGTATTTTGCTTTTGCATTGCGGCAGATATCAACTGATCCAATTGCTCGTAACGAACATTTTTGGGATCTGCTCCCAACATCCTAGACCCAACACTCAGGTCTAGAAGGCAATCAAACGTAATACCATGAATTATTTCTGAATATGTATGGTTTTTTAAATGTGATTGAATCGATGCGATGCCTGCATGCAAAGGGAATCCACATGCATGCCGAAAGACACACAAAGCAAATTCATCTGGAATCGCACTTAACGTTATCAATGCCTCTTTGGCAGGTGTCTGGCTGATGGTTAAATACGTGTTATCAGGATTGTCGACTTGCTGCTTACTCGAAATTGCAATACTCACTGCAAGTCGCGTTTTTATCAAATCAAAAAGAATCGCTAATTCGCTATCTAGTAACGGAGTAATTGTATGGTAGCTTTTTAAATAAGTGCGGCATACAGCCAAAGGGTCTTCTTGCCCAAGAATAGCATAACTTAAGGCGATTGCTGTCTCACATATGGTAGCCTGAAATGCCATGTCGCCAAAATCAAAAAGCCCCTGCATAACGTTCTGCGCATCACGACAATCGACTAAAAGATTATAATCATTCAAGTCATTATGGATAATGCTATGAGGAAGATTGTTGAGTTGATCAATGATTGAATGTTCGAATTTTGTAAACACGTTTTGACAAATTTCTTTGCATTCGTCAGTAATAAAAGATACAGATGTTTGTGATTGTAATGCCTCGCTGAGCATCCATCTATGATGCCTTTCCTTGTTTTGGTGGTCATAATTTCTCAACGCGTTTGTCAAATTGGCCACCATAGTTCCTAGGCTGGCATGTAAACTGTCTGTGCGAGGAGATACATGAGCATACAGATCGCCGTGGCTGTAGCTGAGGACCCATAAAATACGTTGACCCTCTACAGTCTCTATTTGTTCAAAATATTTGTCTTTTTTAGATCGCACAATACGAGGAGTTTGAAAGCCTAATTCCAAGCTCTGTAAATGTTCTAAAGTATCTGTTTGTAACTGTATGTCATTGACAGTGCAACCAACATGCATAAGTTTTGCTATATATTCTGTTTGCGTATTCTTTATGTAGAAGTTAAGGTCTTGCTCTCCATCAAGCTGCGTGATTTCCATGGGGGTGAGACCGTAGTTCTGCTCCAAGAGCTGCGATATGCGTTTGACTTCCTTCAATTATCACTATTTTATTGAGCTAAAATAATATTTCTTATCTTGACGCGGCCTACCTGAATAACGAACACATATAAATTTCATTTGTGATATACTCTAATTTAAATGGGACAACCATGAATTGCAAAACTTTTTTTGTATCTGTATTATGTTTCCTTATGAGCATTTCTTTCTTAGAAGCTCAAGGAGAACAGCCTATGAAATACTCACAGGTTAAAATATTACTTGAATCGGATTCTACAGTAAAGAAATTACAGGCCTTAGGGATTGACCTGATGTGCGGCGCACATCATGATCATACCAATAATCATATTGAATTGGTATTGTCCTCGTATGAACTTAATTTAGTGCGAACTGAAAAATTGACCCACGAAATTCTTATAGAAGATTTGTCAAAGCAAACAAAATCCCGCCTAAAGAAAAAATTGCCAAAAGCAAAAGTAGAATTACAAAAACGTAAGGAAAAGAAAAAAAATAATCCTGGTCAAATATCTGGATGTGGACTACCAAACTTTGACGTGCCCGAAAATTTTAATTTGGGTAGCATGGGTGGATTTACGACCTATGCAGAAATGCTTGCAGCGCTTGATGAAATGAAAGCACTGTATCCTGATTTAATTTCGACTAAACAATCAATTTCTCAAACACAAACGACAATAGAAGGGCGCCCAATTTATTATGTACGAATATCTGATAACCCAGAAGTAGATGAAGACGAACCAGAAGTATTGTATGATGGTATCCATCATGCACGTGAACCAGTTTCTATGATGAGTTTATTGTATTATATGTGGTATCTATTGGAGTCGTATGAAAATGATCCCGAAATAAAAGCACTTATAGATAACATGGAATTATACTTTGTTCCCATGATCAATCCAGATGGCTATTTGTTTAATGAGATGACCGATCCAGAGGGTGGCGGCAATTGGAGAAAGAATAGGAGAAATAACGGAGACGGGACTTTTGGTGTTGATATAAATCGAAACTATGGATATAACTGGGGGATAGACGATGATGGTTCCTCCGGGTATACATACAGTAATACGTATAGAGGCACAGAACCATTTTCAGAACCAGAGACGCAAATGATGCGTGATTTTATTTTAGAACATGACTTTGGAGTCGCTATGAATAATCATGTCTATTCAGAATATATACTTCACGCCTGGGGAACAGAAGACGATATGCCTGAAAATGATAGTGAGATATTTAGAGGAATGGGCGAACATATGACTCGGATGAATAGATATTACTATGGTCAAACGCACTTCGTGATATATGACGTAAATGGTGACGCCAATGATTGGGCATATGGTGAACAAGAGGAGAAAAACAAAATATTTGGATTTACACCTGAGATAGGTTTGCAATCGGAAGGTGGATTTTGGCCTGACCCAGATTTAATAGCGTATCAATGTGAAGAGCAAGTCCATTGTTTTTTATCAGCAGCTTATTTTTCTATGCCGTATGCTATACTTCACGATAATAGTTCGCTTAATGTAGATATGGATAACCCCATTTTGACCTTTATGCTAGAGCAAATATCCGCTATAGACGGTGCATTCACTATAACCATAGAAGCGCTCACGGACAACATTGATACGATTGAATCAGAGGAACTTACCTCAGGTCAAATGGTTGGAATTTCATTTGCAGAAATGTCGACCTCTTTTAGTGTTAAGGATGATATTTTTCCTGGTGATTTGATTGAATTTAAAGTGACCTTAAATAATGGCTTATATGATATTTATTCTGAGACGATTTCAAAGTATTATGCTTCGGAGAATATGATAGAAGAAGACGCTGAAGCCTATGGTTTGGACAATTGGGAAGGAGATTGGGTGCTCTCAGAGCAAGAGTCGTATTCTGGTAGCTTTTCATTTACGGAATCGGAAGGGATCAATTCTGCAGGAGAAAAAATCTTTGAATACGCAGAACCAGTCGATTTATCCGTTGTAGATTTTGCGTATGTGGAGTTCTTTATGAATTACGATATTCAATACCAATATGATTTTGTGGCATTTGAGGCATCTACGAATGGTTTGACATGGACACCACTCTGCGGAAAATATACAAAGAACGGTTCTAATTCTTTTGTAACGGGACATCCGCCATCAGCGCAACCAGAGAATATACCAATTTACGATGGCACTAGGAATGCCTGGGTACGCGAGCAAATAGATTTATCGGATTACTTAGGAGAGACATCTGTTTATTTAAGAATGTATAGCTATACAAGTAATTTCTATGATAATGGACAAGGATTTTATTTTGACGATTTCAAATTGATAAGAAATCCACCAACGCATTGTGAGGATGGTGTAGTTAATGCAGATGAAACAGGATTGGATTGCGGTGGAACGGATTGTAATCCATGTCCCACCTGTAACGATGGTATCTTAAATGGATTAGAAACAGCAGTGGATTGCGGTGGTCCAGAATGCAACGAGTGCCCTTACATACCTTGCCCTCCATTGAATTTTAATGATTTTGCTCTGCTTTCATATGCAGATCAGGATCTAGGATTTGGGGATGTTTTTGAAAATGGAAATGGTTTGCTCGTGGAAGATAATGGATGGAAAGCAATCGAAATGACATATACGGTGACGCCGAATACCGTCGTTAGTTTTGACTTTAAGAGTACAGAGGAAGGCGAGATACATGAATTTCTTCTGGATACGGATTTAGCCCTAGGCGGTACCACCGAACGGTTTAAATTATATGGCCAACAAACGACTACAGGCATGGTAACAGACTTTGTCTACTCTGGATCGGGTGAATATGAATCCTTTGTAATCCCAGTGGGTACATACAATGTAGGGACGTACAATTATTTTGCCTTTACTGCTGATAATGACAGTATTCCTGATTTTGGAAATTCTCGATTTAGAAATTTCAAAATTTATGAAGATGCAGATGCGAACATGATTTGTGACGATGCTGTTTCAGATATGACATGCAAATTTACTATACTACCCAATTTATGTAATGGCATAACTGAAATAAGTCATGTCGTTCAAGTGCAAGAACTTGTGGGTCTATCTACGACAGACACAATCACAATTATCGTACAAAGAGACCAAAGGCTGGTCTTTAATTATGAACAGGATTTAATGCAAATTGGCCCCTTTGAATTGAGTAATAGTAATTGGGAGTATGACAATTCTAATACTTCCTTTCATATTTGGAGACACAATACAGCAGTGTCAGGGAATGGTTCTAGCGCTTTCGGTTTTATTGGAACGTATGATCCGCAAGGAACAACTGGTAATGTGGCATTCACAGTGACTTTATTGAATGGGAGTGGAGGAGAGGTTTACTATGTCAATAATATTGATTCAGAAACCTTAAGCTACTTTAGCCAATAAAAAAGGACTACAACCTCATTAGGTTATAGTCCGTAGTCATAGTGCTGTAATAATCTTTTACAAGAAATTAGTATCCTGTACTCTTGTTTCCTTTGAAGTAATTAGCTTGTCTTCTAGCTTCTTCTTTAGCTTCTCTTGCAGCTGTTGCTGCTTCATCCGCTTTACGTTTCGTCTCTGCTGCTAATGCCGCTGCCGCCTCATCTGCTTCCCTTTTTGCTACTGCTGCTGCATCTACAACAGTCTCTTTAACATCATTTGCAGTTTCAGTAACTTTATCCATTCCAGCACCTGCCGCTGCTGCTGCTCCATCACCACATCCTCCGCAACCTCTTAGTCCAAAGAATAATAATGGAATGAGAAGAAGAGGAAGTAACCACCACCACTTAAATCCTCCAGTTTTCACTTCTGTATCTTTTATAACTCGACTAGTTTCTTTTCTTGTAGTTCCGGCATAACTAGCAGCTGCCGCTTTCTCTGTTTTTCTTTCAGTCTTCTTTTCTACCTTATGTACCTTCTTTTCAGTTTTGTGCACTTTCTTCTCAGCCTTATACTCCTTCTTTTTAGGTTTGTACTCTGTCTTTTCAACCTTTTTGTCAGAAGATAATTTTGAAACAGCAGCACCTGCCGCCGCTGCACCCGCTGCTCCTGCTGCACCCGCTGCTCCTTTTATTGAGCTAGACGACCATCTGCCTGTCGTCATTCCAGAAATTGCTGCATCTGCTTCAGCTTCTGAGTTGAAGTAAGTACTCCGCGCTATCTCTTGATTATTACCTGCTCTAAGACTGAAAAAATGTTTGCCTGAATTGTTGGTTTTTTTGACAAACCTTGTTTTGTCCTTAATGTTTTTCTTTACAGATTCTACACCATTGTCTCTTCCTGATTCAGTCGTGTAGTCCTCACTGATTAGGTAAATTCTTCCGTTGTTGCTGTAATAAAAAAAATAGTTTCCATCTTTTTCGAATTTGCTAAAGCCATTTTGGTTATTGCCGCTGTTCGATTTGTAAAAGTCTAGTGACTTGTAATTGTCTGTTGCCATTGCGTTTTGTGTTGATAAATTATATAAAAAAACAATAATATATAAGGGGAGTTGTTGTAGTGTGGTGGACGGTTCTACCTTTCAGTAATTCCGTAATACGTTTTCCTAACACTAAATCTGAAGGAATAATTTTATAAAACGTCAGTTTTTTTTTAAAAAAGTGATAAAATACCATTTATGAGGTATGGAATATCTAGAAACGCCTAATTTTACTGTATATTTTGGCTTATGAAGAATATAAATTTAGTGAGTGATACAGCAACTCGACCAACGCCAGAGATGCTTAAATTCATGATGAACGCAGAAGTTGGTGATGATGTATTCAGAGCGGATCCTTCTGTAAACGAGCTTGAGGAGAAGGCAGCAAATATGTTCGGAATGGAATCAGCCCTATTTTGCCCATCAGGAACTATGACCAATCAGATTGCCATTAAAACACATACGCAAGCCCTAGATGAGGTGATATGCCACGAATATTCTCATATCTATCAATACGAAACAGGGGGATACGCTTTTAATTCTGGAGTTGCACTCAGTCTCCTCCAAGGACCCCACGGGAAAATAACTGCAAAGCAAATTGAGGAAAATATTAGACCTGTGTATGATTGGTTACCAATAACCAAAATGGTATCGTTAGAAAATACAGTAAATAAAGCAGGCGGTTCTTATTATACCATTGAAGAAATAAACCCTATCACTGCCTTATGCAAAGAACGAAAACTAAAATTACACCTAGACGGAGCGCGCATCTTCAATGCGCTAACTGAAACTCAAGAGTCCACCCAAAGTGTAGGAAAGCTATTTGATAGCATTTCTATTTGTCTTTCTAAAGGACTGGGAGCACCCGTAGGTTCACTTCTGTTGGGTACAGAAGAATTTATTAGACAGTCCAGAAGATATAGAAAAGTAATGGGCGGTGGTATGCGCCAAGCAGGGTATTTGGCCGCAGCAGGGTTATATGCATTAGAAAATAATCTATCGCGGCTTAAAGAAGACCATCAGCATGCAGAAAGTCTAGCGCAATGTTTGAAACAAAGAAGCTATACAGAAAATGTACTTTTTTACGGAACAAACATTATTTTCTTTGACATTAAAGGAAAGTATACCGTAGAAAGTTTTATTAATAGTCTTGATCAGCAGAATATACAAGCTGTGCCTCTTGGAAAAAATACTGTTCGTTTTGTCACACACCTTGATGTAAGTAATAAGATGATCGATCGTGTCATATCTGTCCTTGAGAAAATGGAGAACAAGTGACTCCTTCTAATAAGTATTGGAATTTTATTGAATTACATGTCGCTTTCTTATTCGTAAGTACTTCAGGTGTCCTTGGCAAATATATTCAAATGCCCGCACCTGTAATTATCTGGTGGCGTTGTGCAATAGCTGCAGTCTTATTACTGCTTTTCTGTAGATACGTCAAATATGATCTGAGGGTGTCGCAGAAGAAAGATAAATATTTACTCCTGATCGGTGCGGTCTTTTTAGGCATGCATTGGATTAGTTATTTCTATGCATTGTATTATTCGAATGTAGCACTAGCACTTCTTACTTTATATACTTATCCAGCTATTACAAGTATTCTGGAGCCTATCATCCTTAAAACAAAATTTCAAGCAAATCATTTACTACTGGCAGTTCTTGTCATGGTAGGTGTGTATATTATGATGCCAAGTCTAGCGTTAAGAAATGATAAAGTGCTTGCTATTGGCTTAGGTGTATTTTCTGGATTCACCTACGCGCTACGGAATATATTAACGAAGGACCTAGCCGGGCGGAAACATGGATCCGTATTAATGCTGTACCAATTAATTATCTTGACAATCTTACTTGTACCTATTCTGTTTTTCATGGATACAAGTGGTATCTCTGATTTTTGGTTAAGCACAACGGCGCTTGCCTTGATTGCAACAGCAATCGGTCATACTCTTATAATTCGTAGTTTTAAAAACTTCTCTATAACGAGCTTTAGTTTGCTTTCGAGTGTGATTCCTGTCTTAGGTATTTTGTGGGCGTATATTTTCCTAGCTGAAATTCCAGAATGGAAAACGCTCTTTGGTGGAGGGGTAATTTTACTGACCGTTTTCATGGAGGCATTTAATCATACAAAGTGTGCTTAGTTACAATTAAAACTTGGCATAATTAGCTATATAAAGATTTGTATGATTATTCATATTTGTAAACAAATTTGACACTTGTTTATTAACTTAAACCAAACAGGGATGACCCTAGAAATAGGTTTACAATCAGTAAACTTATATTCAGAATATTGACCTATAAGTAAACACCCACTCTCGATTTGAGATAGTTTTAGAAGTATAAAACTTTTAAAATGAAAAACTCACACCTTGCTTTAGCCCTATTTACATTATTTGCATTTGGTTTGTATTCATGTAAAAAGTATGTTAATCATTCCGTACGTAAAAGCTACACAGATGTCAATAAAGTGCTCCATGCGGATGCAAGTCAAAATCCCTTCTTTAAGATACATTTCAAAAATGGAAATGTATCTACTCTTGAGTACTGGCATATTACTAGCAGCAAAGACTCTCTTAAAGGGGAAGGAGCTCTATATGATCTTAATAGAAACAATATAGAAGATGGTCAACTTTCTTTTGCCATAGAAGACATGGCAATTATAGAAACAAATAATTTAGACCAGCTTAAATCTAAAGACTCAGAGAGAATTGCTCTTCTTTCGATTTTGACTGCAGCTAATGTGATATTAGATTTGGTTTGCCTCGCTAACCCCAAAGCATGTTTCGGCTCATGCCCTACGTTTTATGTTAATGGCGATGATATGATTCATGGAGCCAATGCAGAAGGTTTTTCAAATGCCATTTCACCTGCTTTAGAATATGGTGATATAGATGCACTCCAACATAGCACCTCAAAAGAACGATTCCAACTTACTATGAAGAACGAAGCATTTGAAACTCATATGGTAAATGAACTTGCCCTATTCGCTGTCCCAAAATCTCGAGATGAAAATGTATTTCATGACAACGACGGGAATTATTATAAAGCAAAAGAAATTGTAGAACCCAGTTCAGCATCCGCAGAAGGAAAAGACATCCGCTCATTGATTTGTGGGATAGACGAAACAGAATATTTCTCTTTAACGGACTCATTTGATCTAACAAAAAAAGAAGAAGTAATATTAGAATTTGAGAACATGCCGAATGAACGCCATGGTATTGTTATTAATCATAGGCAAACTTTGCTGACTACTTTTTTATTATACAGCGGCTTGTCTTATATGGGAGATGAAGTAGGTGATTACTTCGCAAAAATTGAAACCAATAGATACATCAAGAAAAAATTAGGAAGTCCATTCAAAAAACTAGGGGGTATAAAAATGTTCGTATGGGATCCTGCAAAGCGAAAATGGAAATTCGTAGAAGAACTTTATGAGACAGGACCTATTGCTGAGAATTTAATAATATCCCCGATCTGGAACATGCAACCGCAAGGTGGCAAAATGAAAATTAAACTAGAAATGTCCAAAGGCCTATGGCGGATTGATCATATAGGCCTGAGCTCTATAGAAAACCCTGTAGAGCCACTTAAGGTACATCCTTCAGAAATTGATATCGTAGAAGGCGGTGCGTATTTCCCAGAAGACGTAAGTGCAGATGACGAAGAATACTTGATTTCCTTTCCAGGGGATGAGTTTAACTTGCAATTTGATTTCCCCAAATTACCATACGGTGAAAAGTATGAATTGTTTCTTTCAGCAAAAGGCTACTATCTAGAATGGATGCGTAGTTCGTGGTTGGAAGGAAAAGATTTACCCAAGTTAAAGAGAATGCTCATGCATGATAGACAAACATGGCGCGAATTAGCTATTGAGTTTAAAAGTATGGAACACGAAATGGAAAGTGTGTTCTGGAGTTCTAAGTATCCTGTCCTTGAACAAGATCAACAAAACCAATAAAACGAGCTATCATGAAAAATTATATTATCCTATTCTTATTTTCTACAGTCATGTTCAGTTGTAAGCCAACCAGAAACTTACAATATTTGCAAACGCCTTCCGAATATAAATATGATGTATTAGGTTCTTATGTAAATATAAAACAAGATAGAGCTCATGCTGTCAGAGGCGAAATTATCACCGTGACAAATGATGAAATGATTGTTTTAGTTTCAATAGAGGGTCGTTCAGAATTAATTACGCTTGAGAGAAGCAACTTATCCAAATTTGATCTTTTTATTTGTGGATCTAGTGAGAGTCCAGGTGGAATTATGACGACTTCAGCTGTTTTACCACTGTATTCTATAGGTCATGGTTACCTAGCAATTTATTCCTTGCCAATTAATTTGGCAACTGGTTTTTATATGCATAAAGATGTTAATACTCCCTACAAGATTAAATATCCAGAAGGAATAAATTGGGCGAATTTGCACAAGTTTGCTCGGTTCCCACAAGGAATTCCAGAAGGGGTAGACATAAACACAATACGCTAAAGACTATAGGAGATAAATCGAAAAGTATTCTACAGAATTTATCTCCTATATTCATAAATAATGCTTCAAATCTTTGATTTATTTTTCTATTTCTAATTTGTACCTTAGAAGTAACAAATTGAAATATGACTTACCAAATTACCTCCTTAGAAGATTATAAAAACACCTATTCTAAAAGCGTCAATGATCCTGAAGGCTTTTGGGCCGCACAAGCAGAGACATTTAATTGGCATAAGAAGTGGGATAGTGTTTTAAATTGGGAGTTTTATACACCTAAAGTGATATGGTTTGAAGGTGGTCAATTAAATATCACAGAAAATTGCTTGGATAGACACATAGAAACAAAAGGCGATCAAGTTGCAATTCTTTGGGAGCCCAATGACCCGAGTGAGTCAGTAAAGAAATATACCTATAAACAACTTTTAGCGGAGGTCTGTAAAACTGCAAATGCTTTAAAGCATTTGGGTATTGGAAAAGGGGATAGGGTGGTATTCTATATGCCCATGGTTCCAGAATTAGCAATTGGTGTGCTTGCATGTGCGCGTATTGGTGCGATTCATTCCGTAGTATTTGCCGGCTTCTCTGCCCAGGCTTTAGCTGATCGCGTTGATGATGCACAAGCCAAAATGATTATATGCTCAGACTACAACAATAGAGGCGCTAAAATAATATCAGTCAAGGAGGTAGTGGATAATGCCATGGATATGTCATGCAACAGTGTGAACCATGTTTTGGTCTATAAAAATTCAGAGGAAGAAGTAAATTGGAGTGATGATGTGGATGTTTGGTGGCACGAGCAAGTGGAAGATCAGTCAGAGGAATGCCCAGCAGAAATAATGTCTGCAGAAGACGAGTTATTTAT
>Ga0114956_1003723_pt1 | contig 11767 bp, 9 predicted proteins | sample MaitaG_FD_87304 | JGI IMG/M metagenome (GOLD analysis project Ga0114956, IMG submission 87304) | Marine algal microbial communities from Maine, USA - Maine_Asex2 metaG | ecosystem: Host-associated > Algae > Red algae > Unclassified | place: Maine, USA | collected 2015-01-05 | reverse complement strand
TTCTTCAGGTCGCTCATAGGAGCCACCGACCGCGAGCCCAAAATCTCGGTCCCAAAAGTCAATGCTAAAAATGCCACAACCCGAAGCGGAAATGACCTCTGTATCCTCTACTCGCCACGACAAGCCATAATCGTCACTGGCCAAAATTCTCGCCTTTGCCCCGTTTCCTGTGGCGATTCGTACAAATCCGCCAGGAAGGCATTTTATTCCTGTTCCGCTAGCGGCGAATCCCGCTTCGTTGGTTAAAGGAGCTGGTAATACATCCGTGGAAACTTGCTGCCACGAAAATCCACCATCCGCACTGGAAATGACCATGAATTGTCCATCAATGGGATCGCCGTAAGCCATTCCACGTTCTTCGTCGAAGAAATCGAAGCCGTCCATGAAGATGCCCGGTTGATCATTTCGGTACACCAATTTCCAATCCTTACCAGCGTTCTCTGTTCGGTAGATTAAGGCAGGTTTCCCAGCTGCCAAAACGAGCGCAGTGTCATTGTTGAAGGCATGAATGTCTCGAAAATCGATGGAATCACAACCTTCAATTCGAGAAACCTCCCACTCCTCTCCGGCGTTGGTCGAACGAAGAACAGTTCCTCCAGTTCCGCTGGCCCATACCGTGTTCTCTCCCACTGCCGCTACTCCTCGAAAATGTTGCTCCACTCCCGTTAGTAACTTTTCCAGCTTAAAATCGGACTGCAAACCAGAGACATCAATCAGGGGCTTGCCTTTACCCGTCAACAACTTATGATTCATAGATACATCATTTTGCGCCTCAGCGAAACCCCAAATGAGAAGCAGACAAAGAGAAATTGTTTTCAATGACATGCCCTAAGATAAAGATCATCCTGGTCTTTATCCGGATCACATTCATCCAATCAGCTTATCGATCACTTCAATTCGAAAGGGTCTGATTCCGATAATCTCAAGGGTACTAGTTCTTTCCTTAGCTTTCGCATTTGATCCTTGTTGAGCAGTTCCATCTCAAGATTGAATTCTCTCATAGCGATGAATTCTCGAACTTCGCGGTATGCAGCCTTCAGCTCATTGTAAACGGAGATGTAGCTCTCATAGGAGGTGTTGCGGTCATTCTGCAAGGATACAATGGCTTTTGAAGGCAGTGATGAGTAATCAGCAAGGACCCCGTAATTCAATAAGTGCTTTTTGGTTTCAGCCTTTAACTCAGAAACCTCTATTCTCCTTCCCTCAACCAGCAGCTGGTCTTTGCTGTTGATCAATACTTCCAACACTTCTCGAGCATGGTACGGTTCCGGTTCGGGTGGATCAGGGGCTTCAATACTTGGAGGCAATTGCACCAATATTCCTTTGTCAACATCCATAGATGTCGTCACCAAGAAAAACACCAAAAGTAAAAAAGCTATATCGGCCATGCTACTGGCATCAACGGAAGGGCGGTTTCTTTTTTTCATGATTCATTTTTTAGGATGATGATGATTAAACCATAATATTGGATCATTATGGTGATTCTTCCGTCAAAAGAATCACAGCTTTCCGTCAGAGAATTGCAAGGCAAAAAGAGGCCTAAAAAAACTCGCATCGAAAATCGATGCGAGTTTGTATTTTATTCCATTGATCAAAATGACCATGAATATTTTTATTCTATAAAAGAAGGCTTAGAATTCAATCCTAAATCTACCTCTAACCCCCAGTGTGGAAACCTCTGGATTATCTAGGTAAGTAATCCGCTGCACGAGATCAAATCGAAACATCTTAAAGACATTCATGATACCGACACTCGCTTCTATATAAGGAATGTTGGTATGATTACCATCTTCATCGACCCATCCGCCACCATTATTAGCTGTATCATCTACAAATCTTGGGAACAGTAATAAATCGGAATTTTGGTTAGGATCATTGTTGTCTCCTACACTTCCAAGGAGTGCTTTGAATGTCATTACCTCCCTCCACTTCAAACGTTTCAACAGAGGAATTCTATTAAAGATAAATCCATTCCAATAGTGTGTAACGTTGAGAGAGACGAATTGATCACTGGTAAATTCCAAGAAATTCATCATGTTGTAAGACTGCAACTGATAAGAGTATGTTTGATTCGCCCGGTGTTGAAATAGCAGCGGAAAGGGCACATCTCCAAAAATCTTTCCTGCCGAAGCTATTACATCTGTAAATCCAAACAAACTCAATTGGAATCGTTTGAAAACATTAAACTCTACGTTTTGATAATTGTACTCTCCACCCCAAACATCTTTAATTCCCGAATACCACTTCAAATTGAAAACTGGGTATTGGTTAAAAATAGGCAAGCGGTAAGTGGCTCCTTGATAAAACTGCTCATTGGGAGCAAAACGCAAGTGCACACCCAGCTCCGTAGTATTAATACCCGTAGTGTCATTAACCACTCCATCACCTGTCATGCGAGAAAATTTCATTTCCCCATAGGGTTTCTGATTCAATTTCGTAAAACTCAAACGATACGAAATGCGATTTCTATGCTCCCTAAAATAATCAAAATACAATTTCGAATTAAAATACATTTTGTCGGTAATACCTCTTCTAAAAGATAGAAGAACATTATCCTCTTGAATAAATTCTAAATCTTGACCGGGAAACTTTGTGTCTTTTTGATAGCTCAGATTCACTTCATGAAATGGGTAGACATTAAATCCCCTTCGATTGAAAGAATAAAGAGCTCCAGTAAAATATTTCCACTCCTTATCCTTAAAACCATAAGCGCCATATGTTTCAAAGCGAAAACGCTTACTGAGACTCATATTTGTTCGACCACCAAAGCGACCTCTAAATCCCTCCACATCATTGAAGCTATAAAATGTATTTACAGGACCAATTGACCAAGGACCAACATCTGCATATCCTGCCAATAGCAAAACCGCAATATCTGCTGCTCTTTTAAAAGCGGGAATATTCTGAATACTATCAGTCATTAAATAAATGTTGTTCTCCGCTTCAGAGAGCTCCTCGTGTCTGGCATCTTCCCAGAAGGCATCATCCTTTTCCATGGCATTTTCATCGACCTGCAATCGATCGACCCCTTTGTACCATTTTTCATCAGCTTCCTTATTGAGTATGTAATCTTTGTAGGAAACCGTCCTTGTCCCAAACAAACCAATTCCATTCCTAGCTACAGAGATGTCAAAATCAATCGTGATCTCATCTTTTGTCAACAACCAACCAGAATCATAAAATTCAAACTCTTGAACTGCTTTCAAATCTTTTACAAAGTTCACGTTTACATTATCGAGAATCGACATTTCGATTTTCTTCACAGCACGCTGAGTATCGTTGGTAATCCACATGTAGCCAGAAAAGGCAAGTTGCTGATCGTTACGAGGAGTATAGGCCACTTGAATTAGCTCATGGCTGTCTTCAACCAAAGTATCTAGAATAAAATACTTGTAAAAGGTTGGAGCCAAACTATGCAAAGGACTAATGAACTGTTGACCCAGCAGCTGAACGTTATTATCGTAAATATCAATTTCTTGATACAGTTTATCCAACAACATAGAAATTCCCTGATTGTCTACATAACCTTCAAAACCTACAATCTTATTTCCGGTCTGCCACTCTTTGACCGTTTGGGGATTTTTTCGATAGTAAACATCTGAAATATTCTCTCGCAAGAAAATAGGCAGGTACACTTTTCCATTCAAGTTCGAAGTATCAACATATTCAAAGATGAACTGGAAATTTTTAAAGATTCCTTTCTCCTTAAATTTATCGGTAACGTTGTTAATGTCAACTTGAACTTTTTCGTATTGATTGTACTGGTAATAATCAAAACTCTCTTTACTGAGATTATTCTTGTTGTCCAAGACTTCTCGAATCAAACGAACTGCAGGATTGTCCTTATTTCGGTAGCGTACCTTCTTTTCGGTTACAACCACTTCGCCAATGCTTAGGCTGGTTTGGTTCAATCGAAAGTCGATTCGATTTCGCTCACCAATCTCTACTTTTTTGACGAGTTTTTGATAGCCCAAAAAAGAGGCTTGCAATTCAGTAGTCGCAGTATTAGTCTCCAGCTCAAAACGGCCTTCGACATCCGTAACGGTTCCTATTGAAGTTCCTACGAAGATGATGTTCACAAAAGGAAGTGCTTCCTTCGTTTGAGCATCGTAAACGTGTCCCGTAATTTTTGTGACTTGTTGACCTATAAGGCCAGAGTTGGACAGCAATAGTATTGCCATCAGTGAAAGTAAAAACCTGAAGCTTTTCATAGTGATTTTGCTTGAGAGCGGATTTTAAGAGCTGTTAGTAAATCGCCGCAAGAATGGCCTGTAAAAATATGCGTTTACTGGCTGATCTTCAATTTTATTTAGAAGCAACAGCACTATTTGGCAGACAACTGCATATCTCGAACAAAGTTGAAAAGATTAGTCGTTTTGAGAGACGTTCTAGTTGATTTAACACTTCTTTATATTTGTGCCGCCAATGAATTCGGCCAGAACCCGTTTTTTCCTTATCCTTGTTAAGCCCTTATAGGGTAAGTAGTTGAATATCAAATCATAAACAAAACTTTGAACATGAAAATCATAATAACTGGCTGTCTCAGCCTCTTTATCTTTGCTGCATTCGCCTTCACCTCACAGAGTCCACATGGAAGCCATGAAGAAGCGAAAACTTTAGCAATTGGTGATCCAATGCCTGGAGGCGACATGAAAATGGTTGATGTAAACGGCACAGAACAGGTACCTCTCTCTACTCATATGGGAGAGAACGGCCTATTGGTCGTTTTCAGCTGTAATACCTGCCCTTTTGTAGTTGCTTACGAGGATCGTTTACCGGAGATTCAAGCCATGGCTAAGAAGATGGATATCGGTTTCGTGTTGGTAAATTCAAACGAAGCAAAGCGAAAAGAGGATGATTCTGAGAAAGCAATGAAGGAATACACGAAGAAGTGGAGACTAGATTCTCCTTACTTGATTGATACAGACTCAAAAGTAGCCGACCTTTTCGGAGCTTTTGTTACACCTGAGGTCTTCTTGTTCAATCCAGATTCAAAACTAGAGTACAAAGGTGCTATTGATGACAATTGGAAAAGCAAAGATGCTGTTGAGGTGGACTATTTACAGATTGCCATGACAGCCGTGATCAATGGTGATGAAATCGAAGTAAAAGAGACAAAGGCAAGAGGTTGCAGCATAAAACGTCTTAAGTAGAAGCAAATTTTCATCCAGATTTGGCTGAGAGTCCTACTCAAACGTTAAAATCTAGTATTCTTCAAAAATTAATGTATATTTGAAGTATTGACCCACTAGTTTTTATAACTACCAGAAATGAGGGGCGGAAGGATTCTTCCGCCCCTTTTCTATTTTACCCACTCTTTTCCTAAGTTCACTATCTTTGTAAGAGAATAGTTCGACTTAACTTTTCGTTATCTGTGTTGTCGTACTAGCAACAAATACTCAACTGTCATTTTCTATGAGTCGTCATCTGCTCGCCATAACATTATTCAGCATACTCTTCAGCATATGCTGCAGTCTTCACAGTCAAGATCTCGTTCCCCATTTTCGAAAAATTGAAGGATTGCCGTTCAATCAGCAAATGATCAATTGCATTGAAGTGGAGAACGGCAATGATATATGGGTAGGCACCGATAAAGGACTGTTGCACATAGAAGGAACCAAGGTAGAATACACTAAGATTTCTCAGAAAAATGCTCAATACCTTGTAAGAAGTTTGAGTATTGATGATGAAGGAAACAAATGGTTGGGCTCCAAGAACAACGTCATCTTGCGTCTCGACAAAAGAGGTCGATTCAATGAGATTGTTTATCAACCTAAATCAGAAGAGCAGCAAGATCAGATAGTGTTGGATGTGATGACCAGTGGAGATCGAGTTTGGTGGTCTACTTCAAAAGGGAAAATCGTTAGCTACGATCAAGGCGACAAGACCTTTTTTGAAGTTCCAAGCAGTTACGATGGTCGAGTGCATGCACTGTATGCGGAAGACGAAGAACTGAAGTTGGTGGGTCGCCAAAACGGAATGTTTCAGAACAACGGTGACTACAAAGATTGGAAGGAGTTCAAGAACATCTCGAAGATCTACAAGATCATGCGCTATGGAAATCGCTATTGGGCGATCGGCTTTGATCGCTTTCGCAATCCGCTGCTGATATCTACTGACAACCTCAAAGACTGGCAGAATCATCGTTTGAAGTGTTTAGGCAGCAACAATGTGGGCTTGAATGACTTCGACATTGATTCGAAAGGAAATGTTTGGTTGGGCATTAACCAAGGCTTCATCAAGTATGATCCCAACACCAAAAAATGCCAGTTTTTCACCTATCACAAATACAAAGAGGAGTTCGATCTACGGACGGTGACTAGCATAGCCGTACAAAATGATTCCACTATTTGGGTGGGAAGCGTGGAAGGCGGATTGTATGAGATCAAGTTGAGGAGCGAAAAGATCGAAGAGGAAGAGGTAGTAACAGAGGTGGTTGAAGAGGCTGCCGCAGTGGAAGAATCGGAAGAGCTTGCGATTAAACCTCCAGTTGGAAATACGAAAAAGAAATCATTGACTTCATTTAGTGACATCAAGTGCAACGAGACTCTAGAGCTCAGCCAGATGATTTTTGTGGCCAATACCAACCGTTTCAAAGACCGCAAATTGGCAGAAGAATACCTCGACATATTGGTGCTATACTTAGAGAAATACCCCGATCACGCTATTGAATTGTACGGGCATACCGACAACCTCAGTAACAACGAAGCTTACTTGTTCGAGTTGAGCGAGAAGCGCGTGCGACGAGTAAAGGAATACTTGACTGAGAAGGGCATCAAAAAGAAGCGCATTCAGACCATTGCTTATGGTGGAACAAAAGCCATCGTGAAGTCGGGTACGGAAGGTCGAGAAAAAAACCGTAGAGTAGAAGTACACATTAGCTGTCAGTAGCAGTTGGCAGTTTGTGCAAACTTTTAGAATATTGAAAATTTGAGAAGACTCCCAAAGCAAGGGAGATATTCTTTGATTAACTTTCAATTCCCCTTTCGTAGCAGTAAAACCGCGCAAGTAATTCTAGAAATTCACCAACTCAGCAATTCGCCACTTAAAAAATTCACTTTCTTCACGCGCGAAAATCGAGCAACAGAACCACGGCAAGCAACTAACTCAGTCACTCGCTAATTCACTCACCCAGTAACTCTTTCCAATATCAATCGAATAGATTTCCCTGAACGGGCGGCGGGCTCACAGCCGCTATCGTACCTCTGTGGTTCTTATCCCCATTCTTCTTACTGATATTACTCGAAATAGGATGAGCAGCCATTTCCACAGTGTCTAAGGGCAAAAGGAGCTGCAGTGCATCTTGCTCACTGTACTTCGGATCAATCCACAACTCTTCATTCCCTCTCGTCAGAATCACCGGCATGCGTTTTTTCGTGTTGTGAATTTTAGCCACCAGCTCATTGGCTGACGTCGTGATAATGGTGCAAGTGTTGGCAATTTCTCCAGTTCTATTGTTGCACCAACTTTCGTAAAGGCCAGCAAAAGCCATGATTCCGGAATTCGCACGAAAAATGTAGTAGGGATTTTTTGCCTTGCCTTCATGTTTCCATTCAAAAAAACCACTGGCGGGAACAATGCAACGATTGCTCGTCAAGAGATGCTTAAAGGAAGGCTTCTCCGTCAAGCTCTCAGATTTTGCATTCAAGGTGAAAGCGCGAATGGTATCTGCTTTCTTTTCGTCCTGCACCCAAGCTGGAATCAATCCCCAATTACAGTGGCTCAAAATAGGGCCCTCCTCTCCCATTTTCACAATCGATACGCTGGGAAATGTAAATCCAGACAAGTAGTAATTTGCCTCGTGTTGAAATTTGATGGATTCATCGCGATCTGCCTGGAAGCGTTGTTCCAATTCCTTCTCGGTCATGGCAGCAGCAAAAGTGTAGCACATTTACAGAAGTTTATCTCTATTCTAATTAATTATCGCCGTTGATACAATTGGTGCTTTACTCCCCAACGGCGCACATCTTTCAGCAATATCCACTCATTTCTCAATTCATCCAATTCTTCATCACTGAAACCATTCACAATATTAGAATACCAGATATAACTTGCCTCATCCCAGTGTTTTTCTTTGTTTAAAAAACGTTCCTCCTCTGGCTCGAGCATCACGAATTTCGAAGAGGCATGCATGGTATAACCAGCCGCAACTTTTTCGGGAGCAATGTTTTCCGCCTGCATGAAATCAAGCATCTCATCCCGCAGTTCGAAATACGGCAAATGCCCCAAGGTGGAATCCCATCCCTGAGCGACTTTATCTGGGTAAGTCCAGAAATTACCCACTAGCAACATCAGGCAAGTAATGATGACAGCGATGCGTCGACCTCTTACATTCTCCCATTCGGCCAATAGCATCATCACTCCCACCGCAAACAGTAAATACCATCCTGTAAAGTAGCGATGACCAATTGGAATATCTCTCGATAAAAGAAAGAAAAAGAGCGGAGCTAGGGTTGCGAGAAAAACCACAAAAAAGTCCTTCTGCCTTTGATTCAATTTCAAATGCTTGAAAACATAGAATCCTGGAAAGAGCAAGAGAAACCAAAGTGCAATTCGACCGAAGTCCAGAAAGTGCCAAGCCACTACCACAAAATTTCGGAGGGCTTCCTTCGGACCAGCCGTTCCGTATTCTGTTGCCCAGCGACTTCCGATGTTTTGAAAAGCCCAGCCTGTTTCTGCGAAATGGTAATAATTCCAAATTAAAAAAAAGACCGCCGATGGCAGATAGTAGATGACACTTTTAAAATCGATTTTCTTGTTGCGAATACACTCCAATAGAAAATGAGCGAGAAACAATCCTACCACCACAAATACCCCACGCATGCTAACTGAGGTAATGAGAATGCTTGGAAAGATGAGCTGCCAAAACCTTCGCCGAAGGATGAGGCTAAGTGCCCAAACGAAGCAGACGATCTGCACGACTTCATTACTGGCCATGGTACATTGAGCGATCAAACTTGGCTCAAAAACAAACATCAAGACTCCCGCCCACATGAAATAGGGAGGCAGAAAATATTCAATAATTTTTAAGTAATGATAAACCAGAATTAAGAGAAAAGGGATCATCATGAAATGACTAACCCACAGTTCTTTTCCCAATAATTTCCAACCTCCGGCCAAGTAAATACCGAAAAAAGGCGGATGACCACAGTCCACCGAATCGGCAGGGATACAGCCGTTTAAACCATTCTCAAAAAAGAAATGGGCCAATTTGGAACTCAGTAAGACGTTGTCCCAAAAGAAACCCAAATTAGCTGACAAAAAAGTGAGCACGAATACAAAGGCCGTTAAAAACGGCAAGTATTTGTACTGATTCTGATTCATTTCAATAATTAATAATTTGAAACGCTGGCTACAAAATAGGGATTGAGCAAATCGACCTTATTGTACTGTACGGCATTTCCATTTTCGTGCTGCAGCACTTTACCACCGGCTTCTTCTACGACAATTTGACCAGCACCTGTATCCCACTCCATGGTTGGAGCCAAACGAGGATAAACGTCGATTACGTTCTTAGCGATGAGACAGAGTTTCAAGCTGCTTCCGGCTGCTACCAACTCCACGTTTTTGTAGGTCTTTTTCAATTCCTCTACGAAAGCGCTGGTGGCTTCGTTGAGGTGCGAACGACTGGCGGCCACACGGATGGTATCACCAGTAACAGCAGAACGTTCGAGCTTTACGGCCTCAGCGTCTTCACGCTTTCGGTAATGCGTTCCGCAACCTTTTTTCGCGTAGTAAAACTCCCGTGTTGCTGGAACGTAAATGTATCCAGCCACTACTCGGCCTCCGTGAATCAAGGCAATGTTCACCGTAAATTCACCGTTTCGTTTGATGAATTCTTTCGTGCCATCCAAAGGGTCAACCAACCAAAAGTAGTCCCAGTCTTTTCGCACTTCGTACTCGGCTGCTTTGGTTTCCTCAGAGAGAATCGGAATCTCCGGATAGTGCAATTCCAAATTGGCAACAATTACATCATTGGCCCTTTTGTCTGCCATAGTCAAAGGAGAATCATCTCCTTTCAGTTCCACATTAAAATCATCCCCTTCGTAGACGTCCATGATTTCATCTCCGGCAATTTCGCAGATATTCAACAGTACTTCCGAATCAATCTTTTCTAACATAGTTGCATCATTAATTTGCAGCAAACAATCCTGCAAGGCAGCTTCCCAACTTCGAATGGGTTGCCCGCTAAATTCTTCAAATTTTGTACAATCCAAGACGCTGTATGGTGGTCGCTCAGCCGCTGTTGGATATTCCGAACTTGGAATGGCATTGATCGTACAATCACGCTCACCAAGTTCCATAATTTTCGTGGCAAATTTTGCCCAATTTGTGGTGGAGGAATTGCAAAAATGAAACACCTCCGGCCCTTTAATTTTCTCTTGTTTTTCGATAAAATTCATACTGGCTAAAGCCAGATCTTTTGCGTAGGTCGGGCAACCTACTTGGTCGGCCACCACCGATAATTCTTTCCGACCGGCGCCCAAGCGGAGCATGGTTTTAACGAAATTATTTCCGAAAGAGGAAAACACCCAAGCAGTTCGGATCAAGATCGATCGAGCCTTCGAATTCAAAAGGGCATCTTCTCCGGCCATCTTACTCTTGGCGTAAACTCCTTTTGGCGATCGCAAATCAGCTTCCTTCCAAGGAGTTCCTGATGCCCCATGAAAAACGTAGTCAGTAGAAAAATGGATCAGCAAAAAATCCCGCTTAAGGGCGAGTTCGCTCATAATTTTTACTGCCTGACCGTTGATCTTTTCGGCGAGTTCCACTTCCTCCTCTGCCTTGTCAACGGCGGTGTAAGCACCTGCGTTGATAAGTACGTCAGGATTTACACGCTCGATTGCCAGTTGAATACTCTGGAGATCGGATAAGTCGAATTGATTTCTCCCTAGAAAGAACCATTCGTTATGACCATTGGAACGAGCCAGTTCTTGAAATTCGCGACCCAATTGCCCATTAGCACCTGATATCAATATTCTCACAAAGTAAAGTTACTGGTGGTTTCTTTGAAGTTCTTCCACTTGCGATCTCGATCCGAAATGATTCGATCTTCCATGGGAATTTTCCAATCGATGTTTAGATCTGGATCGTCGAGAAGAATCCCGCCTTCATGATCTGGTGAGTATTGGGCCGAACAGCTATAAGTGAACACGCATTCTTCCGACAAAACAGAAAATCCGTGGGCAAAACCAGCTGGAATAATTGCTTGTTTTTTGTTTTCACCCGAGAGCTCTACATAAAACACTTCACCGAAAGTAGGTGAATCGGTACGGAGATCTAGTGCCACATCCCAAACTCTGCCGAAGATCACCCGTACTCTTTTGGCTTGAGCGAAATCACCCTTTTGAAAGTGCAAGCCCCGAACGACCCCATAGAGGGATTTGGATTCGTTTTCCTGCACAGATCGAAAAGCAGCTCCGTAAGCCGAGAATTTCTCCTCGTTGAAAGCTTCTAAAAAGTAGCCCCGATCATCAGCGAAAACTTTGGGTTCAATTACAAGTAGTCCGGGAAACTTAGTTTTAGTCACTTTCATTGATCAATAGGCTTTAAAGCGTCGCGAATCAACTTGTGCACGACGATAAGTACAATAGATAGTAAAAAGGCCAAAAAGCCCGCCAAAATTAACGGAACCAATAAACTTGGTTTTTTTTCTTTGAGTGGGTATTGTGGACTGTCAATCACTTGAATAATCGGTCGCTTGGTTTCGAGCTCCATTTCGGCCAATTCCCGATTTTTAATAGCTTCAATGTAGACAACATTGGCC
>Ga0114956_1003720_pt1 | contig 11771 bp, 11 predicted proteins | sample MaitaG_FD_87304 | JGI IMG/M metagenome (GOLD analysis project Ga0114956, IMG submission 87304) | Marine algal microbial communities from Maine, USA - Maine_Asex2 metaG | ecosystem: Host-associated > Algae > Red algae > Unclassified | place: Maine, USA | collected 2015-01-05 | reverse complement strand
TTTCAATATTTAAAATAGCCCTAATGCTCTTAGCCACGTCGACCCAAGGAGGAGAGTCGTGCTGGTCTTTCCCCATGGTTCTTATTAGCTACCCCTGTACGTCGAGTAACTCCAAGGAGAGACCAGTAATGGCACGTGGTAATGAGCATCAGCGCTAATGCCGAAGCAAAGTGGTATCTCATTAAGAAAAGCCACGCCGTCTTGCTTGTCTCCTGAGGCATCCGCAAAATAATCACCTACGTGAAACCGTAACTCCCACACACCATGAGCGAAAGCATCGCCTTCAAGAAATGGTTCGTCAGTACGGCCGTCATCATTAGTAATTAAGGTCTTCACTAAAGTGCGTTCGCTACCATTGACTGAGAACAAATCAATCTTGATATTGCTGCCAGGTTTGCCTCTAGCGGTATCAAGAACATGAGTGGTTAAGCGTTTCATTCGTTATGCCTCTGCTGTGGCTGTCTGATATTTAATTGTGGACAATAATTCAGAAAGTGATTTTTGTATACAATAAATGTATTTATGAGTTAATAAAAAACGTACTCATTTCAAAACTGTCTAACGCCATTTATCGGTAATTCGGTGTATTCTATCGGGTTATAAGCTAACACTTATTGCTTTATTGGACTTTAGTGCCAATTCAACCGCAACAGAAGCAACGGCTAAGTCTTGCAGACCCACACCTGTGCCATCGAATAAAGTGATTTCATCATCTGAGGTCCGTCCCGCGTGAACGCCATTAATAACATCGCCAATTGGGGTGATGTCTGCTTCAGTGATGGTGCCATCGTTAATTGCATGTTGGTTTTCACCAATGCTGATCGACTGAGCAACCTCATCCGTAAACAAACTAACCGTCGGCATTAGCGCTGCATCCATTTCTTGTTTGCCACGGGTGTCTGTTCCCATGCAAGCAATGTGAGTACCGGCTTTGATCCAGTCTTTCATCAGTAATGGCTCAAACGCAGAAGTAATGGTGATAATGACGTCGGACTCTACGCCTAACTGTTCACGGTCAACGGCTTCAAAGGCAATACCGACTTCGTCACAAACGGCTTCAAGACTCTTTAACCGGTCTGATCGTAGGTTCCAACCCACTACTTTTTCAAAGTCACGCTGCTCCAAGGCTGCTCGCAGTTGAAAGGTAGATTGGTGACCCGCACCAATCATACCCAGTACTTTCGAGTCTTTACGTGCCAAATGAGCGATTGATACTGCTGAAGATGCTGCCGTACGCACTGCGGTTAGGTAGTTTCCACCTACCAATGCCTTTAACATTCCTGTTTCTGGATCAAACAGAAGGATAGTCGACTGGTGATTGGTTAAACCCTTAGCCGCATTACCCGGCCAGTAACCGCCAGACTTTACGCCTAGTGCCATCCCTGCACGGTCAAATCCAGACTTGAAGCCGTACAAGGCATCAGCATAGCCAATGGCTTCACGAATTACCGGAAAGTTGTAAGCGTCGCCTTTTGCCATCGCAGCGAAAACGCTTTCTACCGCATTAAAAGACGAAGTTCTGTCGATGACTGCTTTACAGACATCTTCAGAAACAATAATTAGGCCATCTTGGTTCATATCAGTGCTCGTTGGTTGTTAGTGACAATTAGTATGCTTTACCGCGTGCAGAGACAGGCCAAAGTTGCTCAACTTTTCCGCCACGTACGCCAACATACCAGTCGTGAACGTTACAGGTTGGGTCACAGTGACCTGGAACCAATTTTAGCTTGTCGTTCACTTTCAACACGCCATCAGGATCGCTGATTACACCGTGCTCATCTGAACACTTGACATATTCAACATCAGTGCGACCGAAGATGTAAGGAAGGCCACTGTCAATTGACTGAGCTTTCAAGCCCGCGTCACAGATAGCTTTGTCTGCTTTTGCGTGGCTCATCACTGAAGTCAGGATAAATAGCGAGTTATCAAACTCAGAAATACGCTCGCCGTTCTCGTCGTGGATTGTCTGGTAGTCAGCATCCATGAATGCGTAAGAACCACACTGTAGCTCATTGAAAACGCCAGATTTTGATTCGAAGTAGTAGCTGCCTGTTCCGCCGCCGCCAACGATGTCACACTCCAAGCCTTCTGCTTTAAGCATTTCAACCGTATCTTCAACCATCTTGATGGCGATACCTGTCTTTTCTGCGCGTGCATCGTAGTCCTGCATGTGCTGCATCGCGCCTTGATAAGCTTGAATACCTGCAAACTTTAGACCTTCTGCATCCGCGATTGCTTTAGCGATATCAACCACTGGCTGACCCGCAGAAACACCACAGCGGCCTGCGCCACAGTCAATTTCTACTAAGCACTCGATTTCTGTGCCGTGCTTAACTGCCGCTGCTGATAAGTCAGCCACGTTTGCTAAGTCGTCTACACAACAAATAGTGCGCGCGCCTAGCTTAGGCAGGCGGGCTAAACGGTCGATTTTTGCAGGATCACGCACTTGGTTTGAAACCAATACGTCTTTGATGCCACCACGAGCAAACACTTCTGCTTCACTGACTTTCTGGCAACAAACACCACAGCTGCCACCTAACTCTTCTTGCAGCTTGGCGATTTCAACTGATTTGTGCATTTTGCCGTGAACACGGTGGCGAACGCCGTGCGCTTTAGCGTAATCGCCCATGGTCTTAATGTTCTTTTCTAGCGCGTCTAAATCAACGACTAAAGAAGGGGTTTGAATATCGGCTTCGTCCATGCCGATTGACGCAGGAATGTCGTAGCCGACTTCAAAACTATCTAGTGAAACTGCACTCATTTAATTTCTCTCCAAACTTAATATGTTCAATTGTTCAAAATGCGGGTTATTGCTTGCTCGTGCTTAGTTGTCTAACAAGGAAGTTTGTCTAAATCGACATTTCCACCGGTAATAATGACACCAACGCGTTTGCCTTTAAATACTTCTGGATTTTTCAGAATAGTGGCCAAAGGCACCGCGCAGCTTGGTTCCATGACGATCTTCATGCGCTTCCATGTGATTTTCATGGCGTCAATGATTTCTTCTTCTGTCGCTGTCAGGACATCTGTTACGTGATTTTTGACAAAGTGCCAAGTCAGATCTTTCAGTGGCACTTTCAAACCATCGGCAATCGTGTCTGGCGCATCATCTGCGATGATGTGACCCGCTTTAAACGAGCGTGCTGCATCGTCAGCATTTACTGGCTCGGCCGCATAAATTTCGATATGTGGAGCAATGTTAGACAGCGTTAGGCAGGTTCCTGAAATCATACCGCCACCACCAATGGGAGCGATCACTGCATCTAGGTTTTCAACTTGCTCATTGAGCTCCAATGAGCAAGTAGCCTGACCAGCGATAACGCGTGGGTCGTTGTAAGGGTGAACAAACTCAGCACCGCTTTCAGCGACTACTTTCTCAAAAGTTTCTTCACGTGAGGTAGTAGATGGTTCGCACTCAACGATGACGCCACCGTAACCGATCACGGCATCTTTCTTAGCTTGAGGTGCGGTACGAGGCATAACTACCGTAACGGGTATGCCACGTCGACCCGCCGCATAAGATAGAGACAGCGCGTGATTGCCAGAGGAGTGTGTTGCGACTCCTTTTTCTGCCATTTCATCGCTTAAGCCAAACACGGCGTTTGATGCGCCGCGAACTTTAAACGCACCGGCTTTTTGGAAGTTTTCACATTTAAAAAACAGCTCAGCGCCCGTTAGCTCATTTAGATAAGTCGAAGTCAGTATCGGTGTACGATGAATGTATGGCTTAATGCGCTCATGAGCGGCCAGTACGTCATCAAATGTTGGGATAATCATATCGTTTGTATCAGTCATATCTACCTTACGCCTCAGCCGTTGAACGATAATAACCTTGAGCTGCTGCCACTCCAGAGCCAAGTTCAATCGGATAGTTAAGATCGGCCATTGCCATTTCGATAGTAGCCAAGCCAGACAACGCCATAACATCTGTTAGCATGCCAAGGTGCCCAATACGGAACGCTTTGCCGTTCATTTCGCCTAAACCGATACCAAATGAAACGTCATATTTATTGAAAGCGTGTTCCGTCAGCTCGTTACTGTCAAAACCTTCTGGCACATAGATTGCGCTAACGGTGTTTGAGTAGAGGTCTGGCGTTGCTGCGCACAAAGAAAAACCCCATGCTTTGACGGCCTTACGAACACCTTCTGCGATGCGATAGTGTCTGGCATAAACATTGTCTAGGCCTTCTTCAAATAGCATGTTGAGACTTTCTTTTAAGCCGTAGATTAGTTGAAGCGGTGGTGTGTAAGGGTAACCACCGCCTGCATTTGCAGCCATCATGTCGCGAAAGTCAAAGTAAGTGCGTGGTAACTTGGCGGTGCTCATTGCCGCTAATGCTTTCTGGCTTACGCCAACAATCGCCATGCCAGTTGCAATCATGAAGCCTTTTTGTGAGCCAGATACCGCGATATCCACACCCCATTCATCCATTTCAAATGGCACGGATGCAAGCGAGCTAACGCAGTCTACAAACAGTAGGGCAGGGTGGTTAGGCGCGTCCATTGCCTTGCGAACTGCCTCAATGTCACTCAATACGCCAGTAGCTGTCTCGTTGTGTGTAACCAGAACGGCTTTGATCTCATGGTTGGTATCTGCTTTTAGGATTTCCTGAAATTTATCAGCCGGTGCGCCAGTACCCCAAGCGCACTCGATAATTTGCACATTCAGCTGGTGGCGTTCACAAAGGTCAATCCAGCGATGTGAAAACATGCCGTAGCGCGCAACCAATACTCTGTCACCCGGTGACAACGTGTTAGTGATGCCTGCTTCCCAGCCGCCAGTACCACTTCCTGGGAACGTGATGATTTCGCCCGTCTCTGTACCAAAGACCTTCTTCAAGTCGCGCAGCACCGGTGACAATGTCTCAACAAAGGCTGGTGAGCGGTGATCCTGCGTTTGAACATTCATCGCATGACGTAGTCTGTCAGGGATGTTGGTTGGTCCAGGAATGAAAACTGGGTTTTGATTAGACACGTGTGGCTCCTAGAAAATATTTGGAATACAATGTTTGTATACAACTAATGTATCCACAATAGATTAAGCAACGAGCTCAGACAATAGCTTGAGTTTCCACAATATGGAAAATGGCTGCTACCGAAGGGCGTACTTTCCATAGCATTTTGATTTTATTGTTAATAATTGTTTCAGGCTTAATCTTAAAACCTAATCAGATACTTATAGATGGCAACTCTATCTTTAATTGGTACTCGGTTTATTTTTGTGGTTTTCACAATATGGGAAAACGAGCGCTATGAGAGATAAGAAATCAGGCAATAGTATTCAGGTTATCAACCGTGCAGTAAAAATTCTGGGCACCATTCATAGATACCCAGAATCTGCAACATTGAAAATCGTCTCGGCAGATACTGGTCTTTCTTCGTCAACAACCCACCGTATCCTTAATTCATTGGTTCAAAACAATCTCGTAGACCGAGATTCGAATGGGAATTACAGGATTGGTAGTTACTTAAATAAGCTGGGAGCCAAGCGTCACGTTAGAGCGGACCTACGATCCGTTGCTGTTCCTGTTATGTCGTTATTACGCGACAAGTTGCGTGAAACGGTTAATCTGACCGTGCGGGAGGGAGATGTTGTGCTGTATTTGGATAAGGCAGTGCCAAACCGCATGATGCAAGTTCAACAGATGATCGGCAGTCGCGCACCTCTACATGTCACGGGCGTAGGAAAGTTGATGTTAGGTCTGGGGGGTGAAGATGAGATTAAGTCTTACAGCATGCGCACTAATCTACCCGCATATACACGGAATACGCTATCTAACTACGCTGACTTATTAGAAGACTGCTTAGCCAGTATGAAGCGAGGCTATGGTTTGGATAATGAAGAAGCTGAGGTAGATGTTGGCTGCTTGGGAGTACTTATCTATGATCAGTCAGGTGTCGCTATTGGTGGACTGTCAGTGTCTGCCCCCATCAATCGCCGCCAGTTGTCGTGGGCAGATGATTTAAGAGGCGCTGGTTTGGAAATATCCAAGAAAATGGGTTATCCCGGTTAAGCTCAAATATCTCGGTAAAGCTTTGTCATCTCCAAAATGTGGGATCGCCTAGCGTTGACGCTGGGATTTTAGTTATGTATACAATAAAAAATTAACTTGTATAAAAAGGCTGATAGGGACAAAACTTATGAATAAGCAAAAGCTAAATGACTACCTCAGCGATCTAGGCATAAATTGCCCTGAAGAAGTTATCTACAACCCATCTTATGAGCAGCTCTATCAGGAAGAAACCGCACCGCATTTAGAAGGCTATGAAAAAGGCTTTCTCAGTGAGTTGGGTGCAATTAACGTATTTACGGGTGAATATACCGGACGTTCACCAAAGGACAAGTATCTTGTTGAGGATGATACGACGCGAGATACGTTGTGGTGGGCAGGCGAACCTGCGAGTAATGACAATAAACCGATTGATCAAGCAGTCTGGAGTGATCTAAAGCAAAAAGTCGTCAATCGCTTATCCAAACAGCGATTATTTATAGTTGATGCGATTTGTGGCGCTAATCCTGATAGTTGCTTACGGGTTCGCTTTGTGATGGAGGTTGCTTGGCAGGCTCACTTTGTCAAAAATATGTTTATTCGCCCTTCGGAGGATGAGTTGAGCAACTTTGAGCCTGACTTTGTTGTATTGAATGGCTCCAAAATGAGTAACCCTGACTGGGAAAGCCAAGGGCTGAATTCGAGCACCTTTGTCGCATTCAACCTCACTGAAAAAGTCCAGCTGATTGGTGGTACTTGGTACGGTGGAGAAATGAAAAAGGGTTTGTTCTCCGTTATGAATTACCTGTTGCCGCTGAAAGGTATTGCTTCTATGCATTGTTCTGCGAATCGTGGAGAGCAGGGTGATGTCGCGCTATTTTTTGGTCTTTCAGGTACGGGTAAAACAACCTTGTCGGCTGATCCCAAACGCCAGTTAATTGGTGATGATGAGCATGGCTGGGATGATGATGGCATATTTAATTTTGAAGGGGGTTGTTACGCTAAGACCATTGACTTGTCCGAAGAGAAAGAGCCTGAAATTTATCGCGCGATTAAGCGGGATGCTTTACTGGAAAATGTGACGATTGATGAGTCAGGTCGGTTAGACTTTAGTGATTCCTCAAAGACTGAGAATACCCGTGTCGCCTATCCGATCTATCATATTGAGAATATCGTAAAGCCTGTTTCCAAAGCAGGACATGCACAGAAAATTATTTTTCTAGCGGCTGATGCCTTCGGCGTATTACCGCCAGTTTCACGTTTGAGTGGCGGGCAGGCGCAATATCATTTCCTATCGGGGTTTACCACGAAACTAGCGGGAACTGAGCGTGGCATTAAAGAGCCAACACCGACGTTTTCATCCTGCTTTGGTGAAGCGTTTTTATTACTGCATCCGACCAAATACGCAGAAGTATTGGCAAGGCGCATGATTGCCTCCGATGCAACAGCCTATCTAGTGAATACGGGTTGGAATGGAACGGGTAAGCGTATCTCGCTGAAAGAAACGCGGGCGATTATTGATGCCATCATGGATGGCTCTATTGATGAGGCTGAAGGTTGCGAGTTACCTATTTTTGGGTTGGATATGCCCGTTGAGTTACCCGGTGTCGACAGTCATATTCTTGATCCGCGTGCTACTTATGAGAATGCAGGTTTATGGCAGGAAAAAGCTGAGGTGCTGGCGCAGCAGTTTATCGATAATTTTGCGAAGTATACCGATAACGAATTAGGGGATGCCCTGGTCTGCTTTGGGCCTATGTTGGCCAAAAAGTGATATTAGTTTTAAGCACAAACTGAGTTATCGCTTCCCGAGTGACTACTCTTCATTACATTGTATAAATAATTATATTAGGAGATATTGTGAGCAAATCTACCAGTGATGCTTATCTTGCCGATTACCTTAACGAGCAGACCCTTGCTGAAAAAATGATTCCAACGGTTGGTATGATGTACCGAGAGATGGAGGTCATTATTACCGTGTTTGGCCGCAAACTCATGAATGCCTCGACTATCGATATCATCAGAGCACATCGATCAGGCAAACGTATGGTGGGTCAAGACTTAAAGCTTGAAACAACCACTGAGGTACTCAACACACTCCAAAAAATGGATTTGGGTGTATCGCGGATTGACATCGGTAAGCTAGCTTACAATTATTCACAAGTAGCCAATGACGAGTCTCTAGAGAGTTACTTAAGAAGCACCTTTGATGCAGCAAATAATGACAAACAAAGCGTGCTCGATAAGCCTCAGGATGTTGTTCTATACGGGTTTGGCCGTATTGGTCGTATCTTAGCGCGACTATTAATTGAACGCACAACCGCTGGAAATAAGTTACGTTTACGTGCCATTGTTGTGCGTAGTAAGGGAGATGGCGATCTTGAAAAGCGTGCGAGTTTGCTACGCAGAGACTCTATTCATGGCCCGTTTAATGGATCTATTAGGGTTGATCAAGAAAACAGTGCAATTATCGCTAATGGAAACTATATCAAAGTCATCTATGCTAATTCACCTGAGGACATCGATTATACGGAGCATGACATCAATAATGCGCTGATTGTGGATAACACCGGTGTATTTAAAGATGAGGCAGCACTGGGCCGTCACTTAACACCTAAAGGCGCAGCAAGAGTGCTGCTGACAGCTCCAGCAAAAGGTGCAATCAAGAATATTGTTTATGGTGTTAATCACGGAGCTATAGAGCCTTCAGACACGATTGTTTGTGCGGCATCGTGTACAACTAATGCCATTACTCCCGTGCTTAAAGTCATGAACGATAAGTATGGCATTGTGAATGGCCACGTTGAAACGGTTCACTCATATACCAATGACCAAAATCTAATTGATAATTATCATAGCGCAGATCGTCGCGGTCGTAGCGCACCTCTAAATATGGTCTTAACTTCAACGGGCGCGGCCAAAGCTGTGGCTAAAGCGCTTCCAGAGCTTGAAGGAAAGCTAACTGGTAACGCTATTCGTGTTCCAACGCCCAATGTGTCGATGGCTGTGATTAAGCTAAATCTTGAAAAAGCCGCCACACGAGATGAGATAAATGATCACATCCGCTTAGTTTCTTTGGACTCAGCACTCCATGAACAGATCGCTTATTCCTCCTCGACGGAATCGGTTTCAACTGATTTTGTGGGTACGCCTGAACCTGGGATATTTGATTCAGTTGCTACTATTTCACAGGATAATAGCTGCGTACTATATGTTTGGTATGACAACGAATTTGGCTACAGCACACAGGTTCTTCGAGTAATGCGAAAGATGGTTGGAATGCATATTCCCCAGATACCTAACTAAATGGCAAACCGTGAGTTTTTTAGGATTTGTAAATGAAACTCTCCAGAAAAAGTAGGCGTGCTGTCACTGCGATGCTGGATCTTGCGGCAAAAAATAATGAGGGCCCTGTAACCTTGTCAGACATTTCTGGATGGCAAGGCATTTCAGTATCTTACCTTGAAGAGCTATTCGCTCTATTGCGGAGGGCCGAATTGGTTGAAGGTGTCAAAGGCCCAGGTGGCGGTTATCGCTTGAGTAAGCCACCTGATACAATCAGCATCGCTCAGATAATAGCTGCCGTCGATGAGTCGATTGTTAGCATTCAGTATAGAAACTCTGAGCCTTGCCAAACCGCTGACCGGTGTATGACCCGCAGGCTTTGGGAAGACTTGAGCTTTCGCTTACACGAATTTCTAGATGGGATTACCTTAGCCGACTTTATCAATGGGGCTGAGATAAGCAATATCTCAATTCAGGATAATTCAACTTCGAGTCAAATTAGCCGAATGTTTCAACCAGCTGGAAAGGTTTCTTGAGGAAAATATTATAAGTCGCACAGCAACAAATTTCCCAGAAATCAACCAGCAAACAGGCAGGCGATTACGCGAAGACTGGTCACAGCTTGAAACTACATTTTGAACATTGAAATAGATGATGATCATAGAGACTAAACACGGCCATTCACCCGTTTACCATGTTGCTTTTGTACTCCTAGAAAATTTTTCCATGATGGCTTTCACGGGTATAGTAGATACCATAGTCACAGCTAATCTACTGAGTGATTATAAATGCTTCGACTTCACTTTTTACGCCGAAAGCGGAGAGTCTGCCCAAAGCGATCTAAATATTGATGTTTCGGTAAACGGTGACTATAAGCAAATTAAACCAACGCAGGTTGATATTTTACTAGTCTGTGGTGGACTACGTACAAATCTCGAGACCCACCCAAGGCTCATATCTGTCCTGCAACAAACAGCCCGTTTGAATCGCCAGATAGGCGGCATCTGGAACGGTAGCTACGTTATGGCTCAGGCTGGAATTCTACAAGGCCACGAATGCACTATCCATCCTGAAAACCACGCACTTATGATTGAGGTGTTTCCAGGCATTAATGTCAGTAAGAAGCCTTTCGTTATTGATAGAGGAAGACTAAGCAGCGCTGGTGCAACGAGTACACTCTCAATGATGCTAAACCTAATTGGTCAACTTACCAACGAAGATTTAAAACACCAAGTCGAAAACATTTTAAACGTAGACAGGGTGCTAGGGGAGTCCTCTGATGGCAGCTTAACCATGCTGCCTAGTGATCCAACATTGCCAGCTAGCCTTCGTGAGGCTTTACAGCAAATGGAAGCACGCATCGATGATCCAGTAACTGCTATTCAACTAGCTGACGCTGTTAAGCTATCTCGCAGACAACTAGAACGCTTATTTCAAAAATACCTCAACACATCCCCCGCTAAATATTATTTAGAGTTGCGGCTCACCAGAGCGCATCAGTTACTCCGTCAAAGTAAAGCCTCAATACTTAATATCGCTATTGCCTGTGGTTTTTCCAGTAGCACGCACTTCAGTCACTGCTTCAGAGGTCATTATGGTATTAGCCCCAGCGTAGTTCGCAACCAGTGCCGTAAGTTTTAAAGTGTGAAATTATTTATCGTAATTTTAATACTTTAACTGAATGCTCAACTAACCATTACCGCGCAATTGTCTAATTATATAGTTCGTTATGTACCGTGATTCATAAAGTGATCAATACCCGCTTGCGCGCACTCCATATCCTGAGCGGGTGTGCCTGAACTTAAACCGATGCCACCGACCACTTCACCATCAACGATCACCGGTAGGCCGCCGCCCACTGAAGAGATGCGCCCCCCCACTTCGGTATGAATACCAAAAGCAAGGCTACCCGGTACGTTTACTGCATTATAGTCGTGTGTCGCTTTTTTCGCGGCTGAAGCTGTGAAGGATTTATCCTGAGCAATCGTAATGCTTGACACTTTGCCGCCATCCATTCTTTCAAAAGCGAGTAAATTTCCAGATTCGTCAGTAATTGCAATGCACATTGGGACGCCAATTTCAGCTGCCTTCACTCGTGCACCTTTTATTAATAGTTTACATTCCTGCTGATCTAGACGTTGAACTGACAGCATTTCACACCTCCTAAAGATTCAAGCATTTCTAAATAACAACGGTAGTTCTTCACGACGACCAAGATCAAAAACTATGCAATGTGATGATCGTAAATTAATTGTATACTTGTATAGTATTCTAAAATTAATAATTTTGTATACAAAAATAAATCTCACTAAACAACTAACGGCTGTGAATATGATGTTGGAGAATGAAGCTGCCGCCGTTTTTCGTGGATTCGGTCAAATCATGCTGCAAGAGAATGCAATAACGGGTTTGTTCTTTTTGATTGGTGTTGCTTTCAATTCGCTAACGCTACTGATTGGTTTGGTGTGCGGTGGCATTGTGGGGCATGTCAGTGCG
>Ga0114956_1003717_pt1 | contig 11777 bp, 8 predicted proteins | sample MaitaG_FD_87304 | JGI IMG/M metagenome (GOLD analysis project Ga0114956, IMG submission 87304) | Marine algal microbial communities from Maine, USA - Maine_Asex2 metaG | ecosystem: Host-associated > Algae > Red algae > Unclassified | place: Maine, USA | collected 2015-01-05 | reverse complement strand
TTTGGAGGAAAATAGCGGAAAAAGAGCATTTCAGATAAGTGTTTCTTAAAGAAGGACAAGTCTAATAAGAAACACGTATATGAAAACATCTTTTTCCTTCTAAGAAACTATTTTTTTAAGTCCGTAGCGTAGGCTATGCACTGAAAAAACAATTCCTTACAAGAAAAAATATGAATTTCATATACATCTTTCTTATTGATGAACAAGTCTATTAAACACGATACCTACATATATGGAACCAATTACTGCTGATCCCACTCCTAAAACAAGAAAACTTTGGTGGAATATCTTAATAGTCCTACTAAAAGTAATTGCTTATTTGTTTGTTGTAGGCTGTTCCATGATGGGCGGATTAGGCTTAATTGCTAGTTGTCTCCCAGACACGACTATGGCGAGTATGACAGCGAGCGATTTTTATGATTGGAAGAATTTAAATTTACAATACTTAGGTTTTGCAATTGGGGTCATTTTAAGTACCATTACCTTTCGGTATTTTGTAGATGACCAAAACTATCGTTCCATTGGGCTAGGATTAAACAAACTAAGTCATCCCAGTATAATGGGAATAAGTTGGGCTATCGCCTTATTAGCACTTTCTTTTGGATTAGTATGGAGTTTTGGTGGCGTTAATATCTTAGGTACTGGAAAACTAGGAATGGCTTCTTTAGGCTATCTTAGTTTTTTCTTATTAGTGGCCATAGTAGAAGAGGTTATTTTTAGGGGTTATCTCCTACAAATGATTACCGATCATTTTAATTACAAAATAGGAATTGCCATCTCTGGGATAGGGTTCGCTATCATTCATTTAGAAAATGATTATTTCACTTGGATTGCTTTTTGTAACTTAGCCCTTGGTGGTGTTTTAATGAGCCTACTTTATCTAAAATACCGAAGTCTGTATGCGCCAATTGCGTTTCATTGGGTTTGGAACTATTTCCAAGGGAATATTTTAGGTTTTGATGTAAGTGGCAACGCCGTATTGGGTTTACTAGAGATAGAGGTAGGTACACCAAATTGGTTATCTGGTGGTAATTTTGGTTTAGAAGGTTCGCTAATTACTTGTACTTTACTTTTTTTGAGTATCTTGTATATTTGGAATACTTCAAAAACACAATTAGCCGCTATTGAATGGAAAAAAACAATGGAACCCGCTATCGCTTGAAAAGAAGTCAGAAGTCAGACCGAAAAAATAAATTTTTCGGTCTGACTTCTGACCTCTTAAAAAAAAAAAATGAGTACACAATATAATAATATAGATAAAGCATTAGCTTGGAGTGTTCATCTTTTTACCGCCTCTGGTTTATTGGCAGGTTTTATGGCTATATTAGCTATCAATGTTAAAGATTGGAGAGCAGCTATGTTTTGGTTAATCGTTGCATTAGTAATAGATGGCGTGGACGGGACTTTTGCTCGAAAGTTTAAAGTAACGGAAGTCTTACCAAATATGAGTGGTAAAACGCTTGACTACGTGATAGATTTTGCGACCTATGCTATCATTCCTGCCTATTTCTTTTATATGGCAGAATTGGTGACACCTGACTGGAATTTGCCTTTAACTTTCCTTATTTTATTGGTCTCTGCTATTTACTATGGAAAAGAAGGAATGGTATCTGATGATTATTACTTTATTGGGTTTCCCGTTTTGTGGAATATGGTGGTCTTTTATTTAGTATTTGTTTTGGCATTACCAGTTTGGGGAAATGCGGCAGTCATCGTTTTCTTTGCTATCCTTCATTTTTTACCAGTCAAATTTGCTTATCCAAGTCAAGCGACTCGACTTAAATCCTTGACAATTTTCGCTTCTGCCATTATTTTATTAGCTATGCCGCTTATTGTTTGGTTTTATCCGGAAGTACCAAGTTGGTTAAAATGGGTGGCTATTGGCAATTTAGGCTACTTTGGTAGCTTATCTGCTATAGATACTTTTGTAAAACAAAAAAGGAACTGATTGGGAAGGTTCATTTGTAATAGTCAAGTATTGGACATTCTCTAATTGGTAAACGGTTACAAAGGCATTATTACAATTAGATGGATCTAGTAAAGTGATCAACCACGGATAGTTTAAAAATACATCATCTGTACCAACAGTTGGTGCACAAGTTTCTACAATTACTTCATAGCTGACCGTTTGGGTATCGCTATTGCCTGCGCCAGGTCCGCCACAAATTAGGCTGCTTCTTTTGTCCTTATTTTTCAGCTTAAAAACAGTCATTATATCAACATAACTCCCCTTTTTAAGCTAAAAACTAAGAACAAAATAAGCTACCCTAATTTTGTAAATTTATTTATACACCGTTCCATAGGGTTAAACAATAGAATTATTTCTAAATAGGGGGGTTAAGGGGTTGGACAAAATTGTTTGATGGTTAGATTGTTTGATGGTTGCATATATGACGTTGACAATCAAAAATCTAACAATGCAGCCAGCAGCTCCCGATTTGTTAATAAAATTTGGTCATTTATAATCAAGGTTCTTTGTCAATTTTTGCATGTAGCGGCGACTTTAGTCGCCGACTTATGCACTCGGCGACTAAAGTCGCCGCTACACTGAGCTGCATTTGAAAAAATTGACAAAGAACTATAATCAATAAGTTGTAATTTTTAAATATTAAAAATTGTTAAAATTGTTAGGAAAATAAATCATTTTAGAGAAATTAAGTACCTAATCAATGAGTTATGATTTTTTATAGATTTATTTTAACTAAAATTTAAGTAATTGATTTTCAGTTTTTAAAAAATTTAATTATTGTTAATTATTGAAAAAGCACAAAAAACGACAAGTTTATCCATTCGGTTGACATTTCGTTTTTTTTTAAACTTCAAATTCAACCTCCATTTCAATCTCAAACCGTGACGTTGACAGCGTTTCGTGGGCAACGTCACGGTTTGAGATTGAAATTGAGGTTGAATTTGATTTTAAAAGTGTCAAAACTTTTGCTGCCTTGATAAACTTGTCGATATTTTGAAAAAAAGGGCTACTCCATACAGAATAGCCCTTACCAACTTTTAGTTTCATACAATACTTCTAAAAAATATTTAGATTATAAGACAAAGTATTTTTGTTTATTTTACAAGCTAAAAAATTATTTTCCGCTTATTCTTGATAAAGTTATAATTTTATTTTCCTATCATTACTAAAAGATAGTTTTTATTTTGTACTGAAAATTCCGCAATCGTTTGTGCAAACGATTGTTGTTAGTAATTTATTTTCTACCTTTATAAAGGATCAAGGATTGAAGGATATAGGGATTGAAGTTGGGACAAGTCCAATCCTTCAATCCCTATATCCTTCAATCCCTAAATCCTTCAACCTTTATAAATGAGTAGAATAACAATTAAAGATATTGCCAAATTGCTGCAAGTAAACCCCTCTACTGTATCTCGTGCATTGAAGGATCATCCAGATATTGGAGTTGCGATGAAAAAAAAGGTCAAACAAGTGGCCAAAGATTTGGGCTATCATCCAAATTATCAAGCCATTAATTTTCGACAAAAAAAGAGTCAACTTATTGGCTTGATTATTCCTGAAATGGGTATGTTTTTCTTTCCAGATGTGATCAAAGCTATAGAAGAAATTGCAAAAAAAAATGGTCATCACCTTATTGTCTTCCAATCTAATGAATCCCTAGAAAAAGAACAGGAATCTGTGGCTATCTGTCAAAATCTTGGGGTAGATGGATTGCTCGTTTGTTTAACTAGAGAAACACAAACCCTCCATCATTTCGCCTCCTTACTACAAGACAATATACCTGTTGTCTATTTTGACAAAGTGCTGCAAGCACCTAATAACGCAACGGTAGTAATCAATGATTTTAAAGCCTCTTTTACGGCAGTTACCCATTTGGCAAAAAAACACTACCAAAATATAGGTGGTTTTTTTGGTAATGAAAATTTACGCATCACTCAACAACGCAAAAAAGGGTTTATAGCAGGCCTAGCAAAACATGGTTTAAGCTATCAGGAAGCCTATTGTTTTCATGCAAACACCATTCAGGAGGTACAGGCTAAATTTTTAGCTTTGCTACAAGGTACAAATAGACCGGATGCAGTTTTTGTAATGACCGACCAAATACTTGCTGGTATTATTCAGGTAATTCATGAGGAGGGAATCAGTGTTCCAAAGGATTTGGCACTCATTAGTATAAGTAATGGCAATTTTCCTTATTATCTTTATCCTAAAATAACCCACATCAAACATTCTGGTCATTTTGTAGGCAAAACTGCCGCTGATTTACTATTTGATTTGATAGAAGCACCTGATAAGGTCATTCAGAAGCAAATTGAATTGGAAACTTATTTGGTGGAATTGGACTCTTGTTAGGAGAAGGATTTTAGGGATTTTGGGTGTGTAAATGGTAGGCGATACTTTGAAAGTATCGCCTACCATTTACACACCCAAAACCCCTAAAATCCTTCTCCTCAGAAATGTAAAGAAAAACTAAGATTAGGCGTAAAATCTAACATCTGCAATTCTGTTCCTAACACGGTATTTCTGGGTCTTGATTGACCGGAGCCTGTATTTTCTGGATCTCTAACCGATAAAACATATTGCCGATATTTTACATTTTTTCTATTCAATAGATTAAATACAGATAAGCCAATCAATCCGTTTGTTTTGCCCAACTTAAAATTATAAGTTGCCCCTATATCTACTCGTTGATAGCTGGCCAAATAACTTAAACGAGCCGTAGGTTCTAAATCTTGTCTGTCTTGAGGGGCATCTGTAAAATTAGATAGATCGGTATAAGGCCGACCACTAGCAAAAACATAAGTTGCGGAAAAATCAAATTGCTTATACTTCAATTGGTTCACCCATTTAAATTGATGCCGCCGATCATCTCTGGCAGGAAAAGGGTCGCCTTTGTTGATTTTTTCAAAACTATGCGTTGTTTTACTTAAAGTATAGGCTACCCAAGCAGAATAGGCCTTAATATTTTTTTTCAGTAGGACATCCACTCCTTTGGCAATTCTAAATCCATCAAAAAAGTCATACACATAGTCTCTATCTGCATCCTGTGCAGCACTTAAGCCTATATCGGAGAGGGCATATTCCAAAACGCCTGTCGTTTTTTTGTGATAGACTTCCACATCTATTTCTATAAATTCATGGAAGAAATTAAATCCAGTCATCCAATTGGTAGATGCAGCTACGGGGAAACGCTTGTCATTTGCCATAACCCAAAATTCATGAGTACGACCAAAACGCTCTTCATAATAATTGCGTCTCAAAAATTGATTATAGAGACTCCATGCCGCCTTTAATTGTAAGGCTTGGCTTGCTTTATAAGTCAAATTAACACGAGGCGACCAGTAATTTTTATTAGTAATGCTGTAATAAGTACTTCTCAAACCCAGTCCTACTTTCCATTTATCTTCTAAAGAGCTAAAATTATATTGCGCATAAGCGGCTTGTTGGCTCGCACTAGGTTTCTGATCCAAAATAGATTTATCATCTACCACCAGATCCACTACCACTTTATTGTGTATATAATTGAAGCCAAATGTTAATGCCTGCTGCGCATCTATTTGCCATTCATTCTTGAAATTAAGGTCAAATCCATCTATTTTATTAAAATTATTATTCGTATTAATAACTGTTTTTTCTGAATCGGGAGCGATATTAATTGCACCAGAAGGTAAAGGTCTTCGGGTATCAAAGGAGTACAATTTAGAGGTACTCAGTTTTTCGTCTTGGTAACCAGACTGAGAAATATTAAGATTGGATTGAAAGCGTTCCGTCCATTTTTCGGATGCTTGTATACTCCAGCCTTTATTTAACCAATTAGCTGCTTCCGAGTACGTTTCTGTGACATTTGTTCTTCTTTTCCTAGCTGCACCGACTGTATATTCTTGTATATAATCATAGCTAAACTCGTCATATCCTTGAAAATAATGTGCTGCTATGCGGGTAGTTGGTCGAATATTCCACGCCCACTTCACATTAAAATCATAAAAAGTAAAATTAGGTTCATAAGCTAACAACTCATTTCTTGATACATTATTCGCTTGCGGCTGAGGAGCTGAATTTCCATTATTGTTTCCTCCAGCTATATAGTTTTCCGTTTTATTAGGCGTACTAGTTTTTTGATCCAAGAGGCTGAATAAATTCGTTGCAGCTACATTTTTATTGGTAATTCTGCCACCTAGTAATAAAGTCATTTTTTTCCCTATCGGTAACTCTAGGTAGGCATTAGAAGTTAAGAGATCGACTTCAAATCCGCCGCCCACTTTAGAATGTTCTGCCTCATTGGTAAAAAATTCAACCACACCCGAAGTTCGACCTCCATATTCTACAGGAAAGGTATTTTTATAAATATTCGCCTGGTTGACAATACTGCTATTAACTGCACTAAAAATACCGAAATAATGATCTGTTTTGTATAAAGTAATCCCATCAAAAATCACCATACTCTCGTCTCCTGTCCCTCCCCTAATCCTTAATTCTGCGGATAGGTCGTCATCTGCGGCTATCCCCGGCAATAATTGAATACTTCGAAAAGCATCTCTACCACCAATAAAGGAGGGTAAGGTATTTAGTTTAGAGGTATTGAAAACGAGTGCGCCTCCATCTTTAGCCGTTTGTACAGTTGGCAACTGTTCTGTTATCGTTACTTCTTCAAACCCTAAGGACTTAGGTTCTAAAGAAATTTGTAGATTTTGTACATCTTTTTTGGTCGTCCAAATAATAGTTCGGGGTATATAGCCTAGGTACTGCGCTACTAATTCTCCTTCCTTTTTATCTGTTTTTATAGTTAATTGAAAATGACCTGAGGCATCCGTAGAACTACCCTTATTATCGGGTTTAGAAAAGATAGTCGCAAATTCTAGCGCTTGACCAGTTTGACCATCCATGATTTGTCCTTGTAATAAAATTTCTGATAAGACAGGTACTTGGTTGTTTGTTTCTATACTACGAACAAACAAGCGATTCTCTTTCAGTTGGTACTCCAAGTTGGTATGTTCAAATAACTGTTTTAAGGCAAGGTCTAGAGGTTGCTTACTTATATTTTCTCGAATCACAATATTTGCAACTGCCTCATAGTCGTAGGCAATTTGTAAATTATATTTCGTTTTTAAAATATCAAAGACTTCTACTATTGCCACTTTGTCAAATGATTCCTCTATTATGATTGTAGAGGTTTGGCAAAGTGTACTTGACAACAGACTAAAAATAAGGAATAGAATTGTAAAACAATGCTTCATGGATATATTTTGATTCACTGTTTATTTTTTCTCAATCACAACAGAACCCTCTTTAATTGTGTACTTGGCATTTAACTGATAACACACCTCTTTCAAGGCAGTTTCTAAGTCCCCTTTAAAAGTATAAGTCCCCAGTTTATCTAATAATGCTGCGTCAAGTACTTGAATAGAAACATCATATTGGCGTTCCATTTCTTCCACTACAGACCGAAAATCCGCATTGTCAAAATGAAACTGATTTCTTCTCCAAGCTATTTGTTGCGCTATATCTGAGGTGTAAGTATCCACTAGTTCTGTCTGTTCTTTATTTAAACGAGTCCCTTTCCCTGGTGTTAAAATTTCTTGGTCGCCTTTCGCACTTACCCGAACTTTACCCGTTTGACAATCGACCACTAAACTCCCATTTCTAGTATTCACATTAAAACTAGTACCCAATACCTCCACTTCTCCTAATGGCGTAATCACTTTGAAAGGCTGCCCTTTTTTTACTTCAAAAAATGCCTCTCCTTCTAAAGTTACTACTCGTTCCTTAGACCAAGATTTTTGTTTAAAAGAAATTTTAGAGTCTGCATTCAATTGTATGGTAGAAGCATCTGGCAGCGTGTAGGCCAAATGTTCTCCTTTTCCAATTTGGACCATTGTACTAGGATCTTGCAAATAAAAGAATAACAGACCTGCAATACATGCCGCCGCCGCATAACTTAGCCAACGCATCGGTCGCAAAGAGCGCACTTTTGCAGAAGTAGTGGGTTGCGGGTTGCGGGTTGCTAATTGCGGGTTACTAGTTACCGATTGCTCTGAAGTAGCTGTGTCTATCTTTGCCCATAGCTTATCTATTCGTTCTTTAGACGGTTCTTCTTCTTTTATTTGCAATGCTTGCACCAACACCGTAGCCTCCTTTATAGCAGCCGTTTTATCAGGATATGTCTGTATCCAATCTTCCCAAAAGCGTTTTGCTTCTGGGTCTTGGTGTTTAATCCACTTGATAAAAGTGGCATCTGCTGCAAAAGCTATTGCATCGTAGTCTATGTAATTTTTCTTCATAAAACGAGGGTTTTTAAAATGAGGAAAGTAGCTCGAAAAATCCTTTTTTACAAACTCCCTTTCTTGTTTTTATTAAGGACTATACGAAGTTTTGAAAATAATCAATTAAACAATTCATCTAAATAAGCTGTTCTTGAAGCCAAAGTATAACGAAATTGACAATCGCCTACCCCACTGTGCATCATACTTTCACAACTACCTCGAATATCTCTAGCATCCACATGCGTTCTTTCTAAGAAGCAATGACCTAATTCATGGAAAATAACGAATTCCCGTTCTAAAGCGCTTGCATTTGCCCAATAGGTTGCGTCAATTCGTACCACTTTTCGACCAGTACCTGTATTCACACTACATTGTCCAGCTATATTCGCTTGTCTTATCTCCACTAATTCTCCAGATATATTCGCTGCTGTTAGGTTAATGGTCACCCCTCTTATTTTTCCTTCTTCTTCAAATAAAGAAAAATAGATTTGCAAGTCATTGTCTACTACTGTAGCATTTTGTACGCTTGTCAATTCTTCTTTGGCACAACTACTTAGCCCTAAGCTTACTACAAAAATAAGTATATAGTTTTGAAAAAAAATATTTTTAGTGGTGGTACTAGTAAGCATATTCAATGGATTTATTAATCGTCTTACTAGTATAAGGCAGGCTTTATGGTTTTGTACTCATTAAACTGTTTATTTGTTTATAAGTATAGCGAGTAAACAAATAAACAACTGAAATTGAGCTTTATACTGGTTCCGTTACTAATAGTCGAGCGTTAATTAATTTCGCAATACGAGTATGCAATTCATTTGGGTTAAAAGGTTTGCTAACATAATCGTCTATACCATAATTGGCCAAATCATGCGCAACCATGCTGTAGGCAGAGGCGGTAAGCGCAATAATAGGAATAGTAGATTTGGGGCCCTCCAATTGTCGAATAGCTTTGGTGGTATCATAGCCATTCAAATTAGGCATCTGAATATCCATTAAGATCAGGTCGTAGTCTTTTGTTTTTAGTAAGTCTAATACTTCCAAACCATCATTCGCAATGTCGAGATTTACTTTCCATTTAGTCAAGATTTTTTTGGCAACTAACTGATTAATTTTATTATCTTCTGCTAATAAAATGGACCGACCTTCCAAACCTATTTTTATAGATAAAGAATTTTCGATAGGGGTGATTGCTTCTTTAAGTACCGGTACTCCTTTTGGTAAAGTGAGTCGAAAGGCAAAGGTACTCCCCTCTCCTACCGTACTCGTCAACTCAATTTCACTATCATGTAAACCAACCAAACTTTTGGTGATGGCCAAACCTAATCCCGTACCTCCATATAAACGGGTGGTGGTATCAGACGCTTGCGTAAAACTTTCAAATATTATAGACATTTTATCTTCAGGGATACCGATGCCCGTATCTTCAACGGCGAAATATAATTCTACGTTTTCCGCTGTTTCTTGCAATACTTTAGCAATTAAGGCAACATGACCATTTTGTGTAAATTTAACTGCATTCCCTAATAAGTTAGTAAATATTTGGGTCAATCTAGTCGGATCTCCTTTTAAATGATGCTTTATTTTTTGATAATCTCCTTGTAACAATAATTCTACCCCTATTTTCTTTTTAGACATAGAAAACGTTTCTAGGATATTCTTTAATAATTTTTCTAAGGAAAAATCAATCCTTTCCAACTGCACATGACCGGCTTCTATTTTTGAAAAATCTAGAATATCATTAATTAAGGTCAGTAAATTATTGGCTGAAAATTTTAAGATTTTAAGATTTTCAATTTGATCCAGCCTTGGAGCTTCATCTATTAAAATATTGGTCATCCCAATCACCGCATTCATTGGCGTTCTAATTTCATGACTCATAGAAGCTAGAAACTCTTCTTTTGCTTTTGCTCCTGCTACTGCTTCTTTTTCCGCAATGACTAATTGTTTATTGAGTACTAATAGTTTTTCCTGTTGTTGTTTGCTTGCTTTGTATTGTTTATTAAGCAATAGGTTTAAGCGTTGTTTTTTACGGTTATTTATAAATAATAAGGCAGCTAAGGCGACAATAAATATAGAAAAGAATAAAGCAAAAAGAAGTAGCTTATTAAAGAAGCTTTTTTCCTGTTTTAACAGCGCAATCTCTTTCTCTTTTTCTTTGGCCTGAAAACTCGCCTCATATTTTGTTTGTAATTCACTAATATGCTTTTGCATACTTTGAGATTCTATCGAATCCTTAACCGTGATATAGTCTTTTAAATAGTGATAGGCTAGTTGAGGTTGCTTTAAATCTCTATAAGTTTCGGCTATATGTTTCAATTCACCTACAAAGACTACATCCATTTTTTTGGCAGCGACTTGTGCTTGCAGCATCAATTGTATTCCTTTTTTATGCCTACCAGCTAAACTGTGGGTTTTACCTAATTGAAAAATAGTTTCTATTTTATTAGAGCTTTCTCCTAGTTCCTCAAAGTCTTCAATACATTTTTCAAAAAGAGAGATAGCTTGATCATACTTTTTGTCAAATTGGTAGGCTTCTGCTAAATTATATTTGCTTATCGCAATTTTGCTTTTGTGGTTGATTGCTTGGGCTATTCTTAGTGCTTTTTCTAAAAATGGGATTGCTTTTTTAGCTTGATGTTGGGTGAGATGTAAGCGACCAATATTAATGTTAAAACTAACCATTCTAGCAGAATCAGGTAGTTGCTCTGTTAAAATCAAACCTTTCCTATAATATTGGAAAGCATGCAAGGTGTCTTTATTCAATTTGTAAAGCAAACCTAAATTATTGTAGCTAATAGCTAAACCCGCATGTAATTGTTCTTCCTCTCTAATTTTTACTGCCTTTAAATAATAAGTAGTCGCTTGCTCATAATTTTTCTGGTAGTGATAACTTGCGCCAATATCATTATAATTATCTGCTATTTTTTTGATAGCCTCGCCTTTTTTCGCATAGATTAAAGCCTCTTCAAATTGGCTACGTGCTAATTGGTACTGCCCTTCTTTAATTTTTATCCACCCTACATTGTTTAACACATCCGCCACTCCAGCATATTTATCTATAGCCAAATAAATTGCTTTAGCTGCATTAAAAGTAGTGATAGCCATTGCTTTGTTTCCATTTTTTAATTGGATTCTAGCTTTTAAATAATAAAAATAGGCAAGCGTATTTTTATCTTGAGTGGTGGAGCTAAGGGCTATCCCTTTTTCTAATAATTGAAGGGCTATTTTAGGCGACTTGGATGGTGTCTCTTTTATAGATTGCTCTATCTGAACAATTTGCTCTTGGGGCGATAACTTAGTATCATAAAGCGTAGCCATTAAGCTGTCTGTATTGAGTTGTGCTATCAAACTACTGAATTGCAGCCAACAAACTAAGCATAGTATACTACCCCTTCTTAGCAATTTTATGTGTGTTTTATCAGGACATTAATAGACTTGTCCTTCTTTAAGAAATGCTTATATGGAATAGCTATTTTTTCGCTAGTTTTCTTCAAAAAATCGTTGAATAGTTGTTCTATTGAACTATTTTTTGGAGGAAAATAGCGGAA
>Ga0114956_1003716_pt1 | contig 11777 bp, 14 predicted proteins | sample MaitaG_FD_87304 | JGI IMG/M metagenome (GOLD analysis project Ga0114956, IMG submission 87304) | Marine algal microbial communities from Maine, USA - Maine_Asex2 metaG | ecosystem: Host-associated > Algae > Red algae > Unclassified | place: Maine, USA | collected 2015-01-05 | reverse complement strand
GGGGGCGCGGGGGGGCGCGCCCGGGCCCGCCCCCTTGCCGCGCGCCCCTGGCGCGGGGGCCGGGGGGGGGGGGGGGGGGGGCGCCGTGGCCGGGGGGGGGGGGGGGGGGCTTTCCCCCTCCGGGGGGGGGGGGGGGGGGGGGGGGGGGAAGCGTACATGGGAGCAGCCGACGTGGTATCAGACGTGCGGCGGGCGGCGGGCGACAGCGCGCCCCGCACCGTGTTGGCGGTGGCGTCGGCAGCGCAAGCAGAGCGTCGACTGGTGCGCCCGCGCTCGGTAGGGGTCCCGTCTCGCTCCTAGTGTTCGGGGTTGCTTTCACAGGCGTCATTGTGAGTTGGTACAACGCGTTGTGCCACACGTTGGGCAGGTCGCAGGAAGGGGTAGTGGCACGCGCGGCGGGATAGTGCTGCAGGGCGATCAGAAGTTCTTCTCGATGCACGCCACGGCGACGCGTGCCACCTTACCTTGAGCGGCTTGCTACATCGTCCAAACCGAGGACCTGTATAAGAAGATCCGCACCGTCGCCGGCGACGCCACTCCCGTCGCGACCGTCTTCGCTCCAGCTGGTCTCACGGTGTCTGTCGCCGAGGCAAATGCTGCTGCTCCACCGCAGGGGCGATAGCTGTGACCGCCGCGCCGAGGAGAGGTGGCGGCAACACGCGCGCGTCGCCCTTCCTGCGGCGGCTGCCGACATGAATGCCCTGGGCGGCAGCAATGTGATGGGAGTTGGGGTGGGCGGCGGCAATCGGAGAAAGGTAGAGGAGGGTGGAGGCAAAATGCAGGAGGTCCAACCGATCGGCGCCGAAAGTAAGGAGGCGGAGGTGGGTGTCCGTGAGGGTACGGAGGTGTATGTGGCCAGAGCCTTCCATGAGGCAAGGCCACTGCATTTCCGCCTGTCATGACCGCGCCCACACAAGTGCAACAGCACAAGGTGGACCGCTCATGTGGCGGGCATTGCCTTTCACGTTGCCTCGTCAAGGGAGGCAGGCCCGCCGCCTGGCAGGTGGGTGGAGTCGTGCTTTGCCGGTGAGGTGGTGGACAAGAGCACGCCGATGAGGTGGTGGACAAGAACACGCCGATGAGGTGGTGGACAAGAGCACGCCGGTGAGGTGACGTACCAGACCACCAACGTGTCTTTAGAAGTTGTAGGGCCGGCATGTGCGGTGGTTGGCCTTGTAGGCCGTGGTGTCGACACTAGGGGACGCTGGCCATGAAGGTTGTGTTGCGGGAGAGAGACAAGCAAGGCAGCAGCCGTACGTCACACTTTTATGCACACAATCCAACAAGGCGCCGTTCACTCCCATCACGCAAGTAACTCGGCAATATTGTTTGAGACACGAACAAACTGGCCAGCGATTTGCGCTTGTGTCAACATCGCAGTGGCAGTTGCCATCAGGCGCATTGGCTTCGTCATATACCTGTGGTCGAGGTAAACTAGGTCCCGCACATTTCGCTTGAGCTCGTTGAACACGCCCTCGATAGGCTGCAGGTTCGGGGAGTAGGCGGGAAGCCTCACGAAATGCATGCCGTTGGCCTGCATGAAGGCATCGCCTGCGGCGTCGTGGATGCCGGCGTTGTCGTAGAGGATGACGCATGCGTCCGGCTGCAGCTCCCACGCAAGGCCAGGCACGTACGTGTTCATCTGGCCTCGAAGACAATGCAGAAACAGTCGCCAGTCGTCAGAAGTTTGTGCGCCGCCTAGGATGACGGTGGTGCTCCAGAGAACACCGTGCGACAACGACACTGCCATCATGGTGCTGGTGCGAGGGACGGGCCGGGTGTCGCGGTCAAACAAGATGCAGGCAACGCCTTGCACGCTCCGCCCATATGGCCGGTACATGTCGGAGCCTTGAGTGTGGGTCTCATCCACCGATATGAGGCACCGCATGGGGATTTCATTGATTGCCACGGCAAAGGCACGCTGCGCCTCCTCCGAGCGCTCCGAGTAGAGCCGCTCAATCCGCTTCCTCGTGATGTTGTTGGCCCTCAGCACGCGGTAAACGGTGGCTGGGCTGACGTAGCGGTGGTCGCTGGCCGGATAGTCAATGCTCAAAGCCACCAGCAAGTCGGTGTGATCCTTGAGGAATGCGGCCGGCTCACGCTGCAACAGGGAGAGGATGGCGTGAGTGAGCGTCGGGTTGCGCACGGCAGCGTCCTCGTGGTTGTTGTGGAGCATTGGGTTCCTCCAAACCGTCCCGTTGTCGCGAAGGTGCTTCAGCCAGCGCCGCATCGAACGCTCAGAGCAACCCATGATGCCGCGCACCTCCTCCGGTGAGTAATCCTCCTCGAGCAAGCCGAGGACATGCTGCCGGGTGGCCTCCGAGAACATCGTAGTCAACCTGCTGGCCGAGTGGACAGGACCGGCATCCGCAGAAGCGACAAAAACAAGGAGGGGGTCGGATGGAGTGATGATGTCCAGCCTAATGCAGGCAGGTGCCTCCACTGAGAGGGTGGGGCACACCGGCGCGGTCTAGTGGCGCGCACATCCGGGCTGTAGCAGATCACTGAACGTCACAGCGGCTCCCACATGGTCGGCCCGGTGAGGGGCACTTCTTTGCTCATGCGAGATCGCTGGGCGGCGGCCGTACGATTACACAATCTGGGCCCGAAAGGTGCTCCCTTTGGGCGTTCGAGGGGCTTGGTTGGCGGACGATGGAAGAACAGAATCGCTCTCACAACTGCAACTGCTCCCATGGGACAAACGCCGCCGGCGGCGCTTCTTCACGCGCGCCACCTGCGCGCACACAAAGCATCGCGATTGGTCGGTCTTGGCGATCGGGGCGATCACCCGATCTGATGCAGGCATGAGCTCCTCGGCGCTCCACGTGGTGGGAGTTGGCTGGCGGATCATTTGACTCAGATGGACCCGGGATGATGCTCCCATTGGACGAATCACGCGGGAGGCGGTTCTGCACGGCCGTGGCCCGTCCGCACACGCAGCTGCGGTGCGGAGGCCGTTGGCCCAATCATTTGATCCTATATCAGAGGCGACGAATGACAGGCGGCGCGGGGGACTCCCGCGGCGCCTGTCCACAAACCTGCCACCTCGTGGCTGTGGTGCAGCGGGGTAGGTTGTGCACCGGGTGTAGGCGTATTCTCATTGCAGGTGAGGCGTCAAAACCGCAGCTCTTCAGGGCCCGGCCCTGCGTGTACCTGTGCAGCAAAATACGCCGTAACGAGGCCGACGGGAACACTCCGCGCTGTGTGATTCCATCTGCCAACAACAACAAACGTCACGAATGATTCACACGTGAAGTGGACCACCATCCAAGGGCAAGTAAACTGTCTCAGAACACTTCATTGATGAGCCAATCTGGCCGCAAAGTAACCGGAGGACGGCTCGTGGTGTTGTAATGGGGCGGACAGCATTGCCCGCGAGAGAAGCAAGACTTGTGAAGCGAGAGGAGCCTGAGACGCCTCCCTGCCGATCGTGCACGAACAAACCCTGTCTGTGAGAGGGTGCTACATGACAGAACGTAGAAGTGATGAAGACTCAGTGGCTGTCATGTGCCATATCAGATTCCTATCCTTGTCGTGACACCGTCGAGGTCATGAATGGGTCCGGTCATGATTGTCGGTCGGGCTCAAGATATCGTCGTCGCCGCATCGCATGCATTTTGTGGCGCATCTCTGAGGTATCTCCGTTGCGGACGTTTTCTGTCCTCTCGTTCGTCAGCAGAGCTCTGCCCCACCTGCTCGTGATACTCACCAGGACTGCATCCGCCACCTGGCCGACCGTCGACGCCGCCATGGTCGGTCACGTGCCCACCGCTGCCACGGTGACGGCAGCGTCGTAGGTTGATGCCGCGTAACTTCCTGTCAGTCTACCAGGTACGTGCTGTACGGGCAAGGACGGTACTCTCCGAGTGAGCGCAACGGGAAGACGTAAGCGGGTTCGTGTGTACATGGTGCACAGACGTGAATGACGCGCCGGGCCGGCATTTTGAGTAGTCGGAGTACTGACACTGTGTGATTCGGTCGTTCTTACTTTTATGAGCAATGCTGTTGTTCATTGCGCACCAGCAAAAATGATGCGGTGGCGGTGGCCTGGTATCAGATGCGTTGCCGACGTCCATGCGATTCGTACTCTTGAGCGGGTGTCATCGGACAGGTTGATATCTGAGGGTGCGTCGTGGAGGGCTTGTTATTGGAGGAGTCATGAGCTTGTCGCGGTTTGACTGTGCCCATTGGGGGGTAATGGAAAACCTGCTTCACGAGGATCTGCGCTTCGGCCAGGAAGTGTGCACCCCGTGTTTCTCGTTTTCTCAATAATGTTGACCTTGGCAGAGTAGCAACAGCGCCAAGGTGCCGTTCCGTTGGAATCCGTGGGAGGGTGCCGCCATTCGCTCTCGGGCTCCAACGTTCAGTGGCCAGCACCTCGAGGCGGTGTGCCTTGCGTGCTCGCCTCTACAGCGCCAGCGGGGACTTCTACACTCCCGCCAACGCCTTTGCCAGCGCAGTGAATGGAAGTACTCCCTGTCTCCATCTTGCTGCTGAGGCCGAGGAGATGAGTGCGCCAAAAGACCGAGCTGGGCTCATTGACGGCCTGTGTTTGTCGTTCACGCTTTTCCTGGACACTGTTGACGCCAGGGCTGTCGCGGAGGGGGCAGCGCAGGTGCGCATGTCAAGTAGTGCGCTCTACGTCACGGGTGGCGGGACAAAGGCAGTGACAAAGGCAGAGTGACGGGGGATTACGAACAGAGGGTGCGAGCCGATTGAAAGAACTGAAGCGATGTGCTCTTCTGGGGGACAGATCCATCATGGACCGCTGCTCTGCCGCCGGTACCTTCGCGCCGCAGTTCTGTAACGGCGCTGCAGAAGTTGCGGTTTCGTGACGGCGCCCTTCGGGCGTCGATGCACTCTGCGGGTGTGGCGCGGTCTTGCGCCTGCGTTATTTCCTGCGGCAATGCAAACGTTATAGTATTCTGTCTGTGCCTGCCTGTCCGCGACGCAGACCCTTTGGACGGGGTGACTTGGGATACGTGAGGCCGCCCGAGGATTGGTCTTATAGCTCAACATTTGCAAGCATGAAAAAAAAGCAATGAGAAGCACACGACTAAGGCGACGTTGTTCTGCTGTCACTCCTCACGCCCGCCCGGCGGTCTTGTAAGCTGTGTGACGCGAGTCCGCCGCCCTAACAGGAGCGCCAGGCCCGTGTGCGCGCGGAGGTCGACATATGCGCCGGCCCGCTCGTTTGCATAGGCAATAGAAAATCACAACCAGTATGCTGAGCAACGCGAGCCAGCACACCGGCAGTCGCCGACGGAAGCGATACACACGAGCCGGCCTCTTCGTCTGCAAGGCCTTCGGGCACGTCGTCGTCTTGCCCGTCCACGGCGCGCCCGTCGTCGCCGTCCGAGTCGTACAAATAGCTCCCGTCGCCCCCCCCCCAATCGGCCGCCTCCCGTTCCGTGAAAACAGCTAACCAGTGGCCATGGCTGACAAGGAGCGCTCCACCTGCTTCAACCTCGAACGCCCCCTCCTGCCGCGCGCCTCAATCCGCGTCAGCGCACACATATAGGGGCTCTTTGAGGTCCCCCGGAGGCGCCACCGCTGCGGCAGACGGCGTCACACATGCCATCACCCCACCGAGGGCGACCAACGCGGCGCCTACCTCAAGCAACTCGAGCACCACCCCCACTTCCACGGCCAGGTCGCCCGTCACGTCTCAGATGTTCACCTCAGACGCCGTCAGTGCGGCGGCAGTCGCGCGCGCAACGAGCGCGTAGGCGACGCGACCACAGCCCCCGCAGCCGAGCATGTGCGCGCTAGTAGACTTTCCGGTCCTGTCCTTGGCGTCTTCCGCCACGGACGATGAGTGCCGCTGTGACAGCCGATATTGCATAGCAGCCCCCGTGGTGCCACTCCCGCAACCGCCGGTACCTCTTTGCGGCAGACCTGGCCACGCCCGCCGCCGTCATCGCACCTCCCCCGCCGCCACCGTGGCACTTTCGGCGCTGGTCCCCTCAGGGATGCGGTCGTCGTAGCACACCGTCGTCGCCGCCGCCGCCAGTGTACCCCAGGAGCGGCATGCGCCGTGTTTCCGTCGACGACTGGAGGAGCGCGGCATGGATGAGCCCGACCTCGCCGCCCATGAAGTCGCCGACGGCGCGTACAATCCTGCTGCGTACGTGTCCGCGTACCATTGGGCCGCATGGGTCCTGGAAGAAAGGCGCTATCGCGCGGCGGCGAGGGAGCGGACCGCGGTGGTGCCGTAGACGGCTGCTGCCCCTGGAATGGTCAGTTGCGGCGTCCTGCCAGTCAATCGGCCATCCCATGTGGATTCGTAACCGCCGCCTTCCAGCGCCAAACCGGTGAGCCGGCGGGCTTGCTGGCGGGGTCCGATCTGCCGCAGGCGCCGAGAACCTGCACACGGATCGGTGTCAAGACGAGCACTCCAGACATGGGCGGGGACGCCAGACTCTACGCAGGGTTTGGCAGCTGCGTTGGGTATCGCTGAGACGCTCGCATGCAGCATTCAGTAGCTGAAAAGTGCTTGGACCAAAAAGAAATGCACATTTGGTTCTTGTGGCCCCTCTTTCGCCCCTACATCGTGCCATCCGCCCAGATGGCTCAGTGTCGAAGGAATCCCACTTGACCGTAAAATTGCCGATCTGTGCACTGCTGCGTGCTGACCGCCCAAGTGGTGAGCACGACATCCCAGTGCAACGAATTGCTGCAATCGTGCCACCATGAGAGCAGCAAAGGGAGGGGAGGTCACTTTTGACGAGCTGTCTTCGTGTCACAATGTCTCGAACCAGAAAGAGACGAACACACGATGGTTGTTCTTGTTCACCGCCATGCCACACACTCGTTCTCACGCACGATGGCCTTCCTTCTTCAGTGCCTGTCGTGAAGGGTCGTGCTGTTGGTTTTCTGTCGTTGCCGTCCAAGGCGTAAAGACGAGATGGCGGCGCCGTGGTGTGCAGCAAAACAGAGCAAGTGCGTGCAAGCAAGCGCGTCTGCGCTAACAGCACGAGAGAAATGCAAAAGCTATAAAGGAGACTTCCGAGACACGGGCCGGAGGCAACTACGTCAACGTCTAACGCATACGTGACTTTTCAATCACACGCGAGGCGGGCAGGCGCGGAGCACGCACGTCATTCTCACCGCTCTGTGCGCCTCCGCCAGACTCTTGCATGACGTTCCCGTCCACTGGCAGAGGCGGGGCGGGCGATGCCGACGTCCCTCCACTGCCGGACGTTGGTGACGGCTCGGCAGCCGCACCCCGCGCGTTGACAGTCTTCACGGCCCTGTCGCGGGGTAGCTCAGCTGTGGTCGCGGGGACAGTGGCGGCAGCGACGGCCGTGGGGCCGGGCAGAGCGTCGTCCTCGTCCACAACCAAGTGCAGATTGCCCGCCGTCGATAGCGCCAAAGCTCGCGCTGGCTCCGAGCGCGGGGCATGCGGCAGCACCTCGTCAATAGCCCGTGCCCCAACCTCCTCGGTCACGCGTTCTCCCACCAATCCGAGGCCGGCCTCGTCGTTGTTGCTGGCGCCTTCGGTCAGCGCACTCGCCGTCGGCACGTGCTTGGGCGGCTCAGCGACAGTGGGTTGGTCGGGGGCGGTCGTGACGGCGGCGGTGCCGACCGACTCAATCTTCTTCAGCCCGCCTTGACCAACGACGCAAGCTGTCGGGGGCACCGACACACGCGCCACCACCACCGATGACGCGCGCGGAAGCGTATCAGCCCCCGCGGCCGCCAGAGTAGTCGCCTTATTGTCGGTGCTCGACGACGTCTGCTTCGAAATTGCCGAGGATGCCAATGCTGCAGAAGACTCGGCCAGCGCCGCCGCCGCCTTGGAAGCGCCACCGGCGAGCAAAACATCGACGAGAAAAACGTCGTCACGCGCGTCAATCTGTCCGTCCTTACCGCCCGCCTCCGCCCCCAACAGCCGTCCGCGGGCGGCGCCCAGCCCGGCACTGCCCGCTGATGAGCCGCCGACGAGAGGAAGGTCGTCCCGCGCATCAACCTGGCCGTCCTTGCCGCCCGCATCCGCCTCACCGAGCCTTCCGCGGGCGGCTCCCAGGCGGGCGATTCCCGCCGATGAGCCAGAGACCGCCGCTGCGCCGTCGATCACTCCCGCCAGGTGAGCTCCCTGGCCCTTCGATGGCAAAAAATTGACAAGTGCGGCAGCCGCGGATGCAGCAGCCAGCATACCGGACAGGTCAACATCTCCGTCTGGTGACCACCCACGAGGCGGTCCCTACGCAGGCCCCCTTGCAGCGACGCAGCCCTCCCGGCCCCCCCCCGCCCCACCTCCTCCTGTTGCAAAGGTCGCCGCGCGCCATCCAGGACCACCGGTAACAGCACGCGCCTTGCCCTTCCCCACAGGGAGCGCCGCCGGAGGCGACGACGGCTGAGACGAAGGAGCCACCACCGTGGTGTCATAAGATGCCGGAACGACAGGCAACGAGGGCCGCAGCTCCCCCCGCCGAAAAACACGTGCCTGGCGAAGGTTTCGAGTCAGCACGACAGGCAATCGACGCGGCTTGTCCTGTGCGGAAATTGTAAGTTGCTTGTCAGGGGAGTCTCGGGAGGGGGCCTTGACAGCGGCTGACAATCGAGCCAGAACACTTTCCAATACGCTTGTGGGTACACGCATTGGTCGGTCGCCAAGAATCAGCCGCTCCCCTGGTCCGAGAACTCGTCGCGTCCGCCGAGCTACCGTAACCACCTTTCCGTCCGGGGGGGAGGCGGCTATCCCCCCGGCGCGAGAGACGATCGTCTCCGTCTCTGCGCGGCGGAGCCCCGTGTACTGGGAGTGCGGGGTGTCCTTCCCTGCGTCAGGGTCGCCCGCGCAGGCCGCCGCCACGGCCTCCTTCCTGGCCACCGCCGCCGCCGCGGCAGCCGCGATGCGCTCCATATCCGCCTTGAACTCGAGGCTGGCGGCTTCACCCTTGTGCCGCTCGCACAAAATTACATGGCGGTCTTTCACGAGATGGCACCGACCAGCCATGATACAAAGGAAGTGGAAGACATTCCTGCAAGAGGGTACGTAGCATCCCACCGTCGGCCCGATGCGTGCACACTCGCTGCAGCGCAGACGCCGACCGCGCCCGTACGCCTTGTGAACCCCCAACATCGCATTTGTGTCGGGGTCCAGGTACACCTCGGGGGACCACAGGGCGCACACCTCGTGCACCCAGAGGTGCATGATGCCCTTTCCGACCTTGCTGCGCGCTTCAAATGGCCCCAATAGCTCAGACGCCATCACGCCGCCGGTCCTCGAAAAACCAGGACAAAAGTTGCACTCGGGGTCAGCGTCAGCCGCCCCCGAGCGGAGACCGCGCACGCTGCGGCGGCGACCGGACGCGGGGGAGGGGTCATAGGTTGGGTCCTCGTCCGAAGAATGAGGCGAGAGGTAGATTGGTCGCAACGGAGCAATGTCCAGTAGAGGGGACCGTGCGACCGCGACGGCGGCAAGAGGGGATTGGGGGGGAATAGATGGTTGGACTAGATGGGAAGGCGTCGAGCCTGCGGCCGCAACATTTTGCGCGGGAGGCGGGGGCGGCGGAGAAACAGATGGTTGGAAGAGAGGTGGGGGCGTCGAGCCTGTGCCAACATCATCGTGCGCGGGAGACGCGGGCGGTGTGATGAGCGAGATCACCTCAACGGTTTCCGCCTCCACCGCGCCGGGCAATGAGCCGACGCCCGTCGCACGCCGTGAAGGTGTCATGTTGACTCGCCCGTCTTGGGTGGCGCCACACAGAGCGATGTTGGTGCGGAGGTGGCCGGCAGTGACCGACCCAGACGCGACTCGACAAGAGCCAAGTCGAGTGGCCTCTGTCAAACGGGCTCGGCACCCACACACGCCCCTCGGAAAAGACATCCGAGACCCTCTCTGCCAGGCATCGTATGAGAGCAGGCAGCGTCAGCCACGCCGGCAATCCCTCCAGCGGGCCAAGGGAAGAGAGCTCCGCTCGAGGGTGCCCCCTGCCAGTTGGATCGAGGTCCACAGATCGTAACAATGGCGGAAGCCGCCATCCGTGGTGCCTTCCTTGGGTCCTGTAACGCCCTCCCAGAGACCGGGATCCGACTGTTTTCTTATTGGGAAATCTGGAGCTCGCTTGCCATCCTGGCGAATCCTTCTGAACGCGCTGACAGCGCCGGGAGCAATAGAGGCTGGGCCGGTAATGAAAATCCTCAAATCAACGCCAAGGCCCTGTGATGACTCTGTCGCGTTTGAGAGGAAACAGCTGGGCGGGCCAGTCGCTCCTGGATGCCACTGTCGCCCTACTGGCACCTCGTCGCCACCATCATCTTGCCGGCGGTGCGAGCCAAGGAAGAGCGCATGCGGGGACACCTCCTGCATTATCGGCGGCGCTGTCAGCGCCGGCGCGAGTACATGGCGCCGGCGCTGCCGCGGTCGCCCGGCGGTGCGCACCGCAGGCGCGTAGACCCTGCTGCGCGCAGCGTCCTCGTGCGAAAACGGGGCGTGGCGCACCGAAGGCGTCGCGGTACAACCTGCTCCCTTTCTGTATGCCGCCGGCGTGCGAGCAACTTCGTGGGGGGGTGGTTGATGTGGCCGTGCATGCCCTGCGGCTAGCCGGCGACGTATCCCTTGTCTTGGTGCGTATTCGTCCTGCTGGATGAGTGGTAGAGTCGTCTGAGGCGTGCCGTGCGCTTGGCGGCGTACGTGCTGCGCCGGCCGCCGTCGTGTGAACAGCTATGGTGAGGTGATACCATTGCGGCACCAGCGGGCCGGAAGATAGGCGCCCCCACTGCACAATGCGCGGGAGTACTCCGTGTAACGTCGCCGACCATGCTTACCGAGGCGATGCCTCCCTGCCGCCCGATCCAGGCAGTCCTCAGACGACAGCGGGGTGCTGCCGCTTTCGCCCAGATGACAACCGCCAATGTGTCTGAGGCGCAGTGCTCCGCGACAACGACCGACGTGGTCCCGGGGCGCTTCTCGACCAAGAACGTCTTCGTGGCGCCGGGCAACAGCGACAAACTGGGCACCTATGACGTGCCTGGCGCACACGACACCACCACCGCCGCCGCCGCATCCCCCAGCGCGCTCCACCCAGACCCTCACTTTCCAAGAAACAGACGTTGCGCCTCGATGCGCGCGGCCGCTCACGGCCGCCACACGCGCACGATGGAGCCGATGCCCCGCATGCCAAACATATCTCCCATCCCCCTGGGTGGATGCTGACGTGAACCCCTCCTCCCGCCCCTCCCCCGCCGCCCGCTGGACGTACCCAAAGACCACACAGGGGACGTCGGCCGCCCAGCCCACTGTTTCGCCGGCCAGCGGCGCGACAACCACCTTCCCACCCGCCCGCAAGCCATACATCCGCCCGCCCCAAGCGCACCCGCCACGCCACTGGCGGCCACGAGCGGCGTGCCGGCCTCCACGGGCGGTCCCGCGGCAGCGAAGGCGCAGCCACGCTCCGCCCGTAGGACGCCGTCCCCGTCCCAGGTGACGACCATCGGGGCGGCGCCGCCGCCGTCGTCGCCCTCCCCCCGGTCCTTGGGCCGCCGAAGGAGCGGTTGCAAGGAGATATTGTCGATGATGTAGCGGCCTGCGTCGGCAGCGCCACGGCGCGTGCTCCGCCATAGTCGCCGCCACGCCACAAAGAACGGCGTTACCCACAGCGCCCTCCGTCACGGCGTGCTATCGCCCCCGGGTCTGGGCGCCTCGCCGAGGTCTTCGGCAATTGCAATGCCCCCCCCCCCCCCCCCCCCCGCCGCGGGGGACCCAAACGGAGAGCGGCCCCCGGTGGGCGGCCGGGGGGGCGGGAGCCAACTCGACTTTGCTCTTTTCGCCG
>Ga0114956_1003715_pt1 | contig 11778 bp, 9 predicted proteins | sample MaitaG_FD_87304 | JGI IMG/M metagenome (GOLD analysis project Ga0114956, IMG submission 87304) | Marine algal microbial communities from Maine, USA - Maine_Asex2 metaG | ecosystem: Host-associated > Algae > Red algae > Unclassified | place: Maine, USA | collected 2015-01-05 | reverse complement strand
TTTCTCAGGTAGATTATGTTAGTAGTGGAGCCTTGGGTGGGAATTTAATTTTTTCTACTTTTGATACCATCAACAAAGTCGTTTCAGGAACCTTTGAGTTCTCAGCCGTTAATCAAGCAGACAGTACCGACGTACTTCAAATAACGGAAGGAGTGTTTTCAAATATTGATTATTGATAATAGATTTGAGATTTGAGATGTGAGATGTGAGATGTGGGATTTGGGATTCGAGACGATAGATTCAATTTAGCTAAAAAACCAAGGGTTTTTAGCGATTTGCTTAAAGATAAAAGTCTCATATCTAGTATCTCAAATCTCAAATCTCAAATCTCAAATCTCAAATCTAGTATCTCATATCTAGCGTCTAAATGTCTAGTAGTGAGATTTATTATCTAATATTTTGGTAATCGGTTATTCAAATTGTTAAATTAATAATTTGAATAACCGATTTTTTATCGTTAAGAGTTCGCTATTTTAGTTGATTTATTAAATAGTCATCTTTGGTCAGATCCTTCGACAGTTTGATTAAGTTTTATAATTATGAACTGTTTAATGATATTTGAATTTCACAATATATAAACTTCAAATAAAACAAAATGCACCCAATTTCACCCATAGATGGTCGCTATGCGCCCAAAGTAGACGGTTTATCTGATTATTTTTCTGAAAAAGCATTGATGCATTACCGCTGTAAAGTGGAGTTGCTTTATCTGTTGGCTTTAAATAAAACGGGGTTGTTTCCACCAATTAGCGAAGCGGAAAAGCGCAATGTGGAGGCAGCATTAAACGATTTCACCGAAGAAGACTACCAGCGGATCAAAGAAATAGAACGGGTTACAAACCACGATGTTAAGGCTTGTGAAATGTTTTTGCGTGAAAAAACAGGTATTCAGAACGTTCATCTGATTCACTTTGGGATGACGTCAGAGGATGCCAATAATTTGGCGTATACTTTAATGCTCAAAGGATATAGAGATACTTACCAGTTGCCTCAAATAAAATCTGTTTTGGAATTGTTGGGTACCTTAGCTGAAAAATGGAAACACATTCCTTTTCCATCAAGAACACATGGACAAAAAGCGTCGCCTTCTACAGCAGGTAAAGAGATGGCGGTGTTTGTCAACCGTATTCTAAGGATTTACAACCTGATAAAAGGTTTTGATTTTACTGGTAAAATTAATGGAGCGGTTGGTAATTACTCAGCCTCTTTGGCGGCTTTCCCCGATTTTGATTGGATGACCTTTGCACATGACTTTTTGGCGGATATAGGTTTGTCTCCAAACATGGCAACCACCCAAATCGAAGACCACGATACTTGGGCGTTGTATTTTAATTATACTAGAATGTTCAATAATATTCTCATTGACTTAGATGTAGACTGTTGGTTGTATATTTCTAAAAATCTGTTTTCTGAAAAAAGCAATGCCAATGAAGTGGGCAGCTCGACAATGCCTCATAAAGTAAATCCCATTAATTTTGAAAACAGCGAAGGCAATCTATTATTGTCCAATGCCAATTTGGGTTTTTTGTCTGATAAACTGTGTCGTTCTAGGATGCAAAGAGATTTATCGGACAGCACTGTAGAACGCAATATGGGCGTTGCCTTGAGTTACGGCTATTTGGGTGTTTTTGAATGTATTCGAGGATTAAAGAAGCTGCAAATCAATGAAGGGTTGTGTAGAAAAGAATTGCAAGACAGCCCTGAATTACTTGCCGAGCCTATTCAAACTATGTTGAAAATAGAAGGCATCGATGATCCTTATTCTTTGCTGAAAAAGGCTTCTCGTGGTAAAACTCCTACTAGAGAAACACTGATGGATTTGGTTGATGGGTTAGCCATTAGCGAGGCGATGAAAAGCCGCATTCACCAATTAACGCCCGAGACTTATATAGGTGATGCTGTAAGAGTCTGTGATGCCGTATTGGAAAGATTGAAGGGTATTTGATTGGTTGATAATAGAACATAAAAAACCCCTGACAGTTGTATCAACTGTCAGGGGTTTTGTTTATAATATAACGTTTCAATTATTTTGAAACGATGTAATTATTTTTAGTTTCTACGGAATCTTCTTAAGATTTCTTCCATATGCTTACCAGCCGCTTCACGTCCACCCAATCCGTAAGAAAGTGCAACTGCAACCGCAACTGCTCCTAAGATTAAACCAAACGCAAGGTTGATGATGTTTGAAGCAAGACCCATATTAGAAAGACCCATTGCTAAGAACAAACTCATTAATCCCCAACGAACGATAGGCGCCAATGTTTTGCCATCATTTGTTTTAGAGATGGCATCAGCTGCAACAGTAGATATCCAGTTACCCAAAGCCAAGATGATTAAACCAAATGCAATTTTACCCGACATTACGAACATAGTGTTTAAGATTTCAGACAACTGTCCGATTTCCAACATTTCAACTCCAGCGATGATTCCCATAAACATTAAGAATGCAAACAATACGTTGGTAATCAAGCCAGATAAAGACTGAGAACCTAAAATGTCTGTTAATCCTAATTTAGCAGAATAGCTGTCCACTTTCATGCTGATCAACAAGTCTTTTAAGAAAGAAGTGATGAAACGACCTACAAAGTAGAATACGCCAATAATCACAACAGCAGAAAGGATTTTAGGAATGGCATCCATAAATGAACCCAACATTTCTTTTGCAGGATCACTGATCATACGGAAGTTCAAGATATCTAGTGCAATCAATAAAATTGGAACAAAAATAATGATGAAAACCAATTTCTTAAGCACATTTGTAATGCTGTCCGAAGAAGGCATACCTGCTTTAGAAGAGAAATTGTCAACTACAGAACCACCAACACTGACCAATTCAGATACAATGGTTGCTAAGATATATCCAACAAAACCAACGATACCAGCTCCTACAATATTTGGTATGAATCCTAAGAATTCATTGACCATGTTTTTAAGTGGAGTTAATACATTAGAAATACCTAAGTGCTCTAATACAACCATTAATACAATGATCATAATTAAGAAATATGCCAACTTAGCAAAAAGTGCTTCTGCTTTGATGTCAGAGTTTCCCAGTAATTTATTGTCTAATTGGGTTTTTCCCAATAATTTTGCAACCAACTTACGGATTGCTGAAGCGATGATCCATCCAATAAAGAGGATTAGTAAAGCTCCAATTGTTTTTCCAAGTGCACCTGGCAACATATTACCAAAAGATGCTAAAAAGTTTTCAAAAGCGCCTTGAAGGTTAAACCCTCCGCCTGCTTGTGTAAGGAATAATGGGGCTATTTCCCCATCGATTAGGTGTATTTTCATACCAATTTGTATGTTTAAGTTTTAGAAATTTGTTTCAAAAAGTATATTAAGTGTTAGCTATCATCAAGACTGTGAAATCGTTGAAAAGTAACCGAAATACGTTAAATTATCTTTAAATAAAATATAAAATAATCGTGTACAACAAGGTTTTACAAATGAAACCAAAACATTCTAATTCAATAAAAAAAATATTTAAGGTTGGGTTCAATCGTCTTTATGGAATGAAAGTAAGTTTTACTATAAGCAAATTAAGCACAAGTACTTTAGGTATTCCATCATATTATTCCTAATAACTATCTGTGTTCAATAAAACCAGTGTACAAGCTACTTCAAAAGAAATGTTTGATTGCTTTAGTAAATTAACAAGGGTAGGATTTTCTGTACCCGGATTAAAAATGACTCTTCTAGGATTTAATTCCATCAAATAATTGTAATATTCTTCCTGATTTTTAGGGTTCAGATACAAAGTTACGGTATCAATTCCCTCCTTTGGAAGTTCTTGGGTAATCGCTATACTGCCAATTTCCCCCTTTTTAAGCCCATAAGCTACTACTCGATGTCCTTTATCTTGCAGTCTTTTTGTTGCCATATTGGAATAGCGAACTGGATTGGTAGAAGCACCCATGACGAGTGTTTTAAGGTTGTTTTTTTTCATATACTATGGTATGTAAATTTTTTGAATATACTGTTGGCTATCCATTTGTATTTCAACAAAATAAATGCCACTACTGATTCCTAAACTTAGAGTTGATTGAGCCGTTAATCACATCACCTGCACAACACCCTCAACTTTTTTAATATGGTCAAATGCCTTGATCATTTCATCATAGCTGCCCAAATGGAACATAATGGTGAAAACTCGATATTTAGCCTTAGAACTGGTTTTTTCTCCCCAACTCTTAGGAACCATTAACAAAGAGCGAAACAATGCAGCCAAATCATTTTTAACTGCTTCGGTATCGCTGTCCAATAAAATAACTTTTACTGGCATATCCATTGGAAAAGCCGACTTTAATTGTGCCAATTGATCGTCGGTCAGATTTGTGTGTTTCATGTTTATAATTGATGGCTGATGGTTGATAGCTGATAATTGATAGCTGATGGTTGATGGCTGATAATTGATAGCTGATAATTGATAGCTGATAAATAATTACTTTGTTATATTAAATCAACAATAACTATGAGCATTTATTTTGTGTTCAATCCTTTACCAAACAGTCTGTATAATGTTCTATCTGTTAGATAATACATTACAGGAACGACAACTAAGGTCAAAAAGGTCGCAAATACCAAACCAAAAATAATGGTCCACGCCATTGGTCCCCAGAAAATGGTATTTTCGCCACCCAAATAGATGTTTGGATCAAAGTCTTTTAGTAAGCCAATAAAGTCAATATTGAAACCAATTGCCAAAGGAATCAACCCTAATACAGTGGTGATGGCTGTCAATAAAACTGGACGTAGACGGGTCGCTCCACCCTGTATGATGGCTTCTTTAACTTGTTGCGCACTCATGCGTGTGTCGTCATCTAAACCCAGTTTGGTCTTCATTCTTTGTCGAACCAAATTGGTATAATCAATTAATACAATGGCATTGTTCACTACGATTCCAGCCAAAGAAATAATACCGATTCCGGTCATAATAACGATAAAATCCATTCGAAAAATGGTGTAGCCTAAGAAAACACCAATGGTACTAAAAATCACCGATCCAAGGATGATAAAAGGAATCCAAACAGAATTAAACTGAGCGACAATGATAAAGAAAATCAACGCAACGGCTATAAACATTGCTTTTAATAAGAAAGTCGAAGACGCATCTTGTTCTTCTTGTTCTCCAGTAAAATTAACAGAATATCCTTGAGGCAATTCATAGTTTTTCATTTGCTCTCTATACGCATTGACAATTTCTCGCCCATTGAATCCTTGGTCTAAATTTGAACTCAAAGAGACGACTCTCTCTAAATCTTTTCGTTTTACCGAACCAATCGTAGAAGAATATTCAGGGCTTGCCACAGCAGAAATCGGAACTTGGACAATGCGACCATTTGATTGATTCCTAAAGGTGATTTTTTGATCCAATATGGTCGTTAGGTCATAGCGACTGTCGTCGTTGAATCTGATGTTGATTGGGTATTCGTCTTCTCCTTGTTTGAAAGTAGAAATCTCTTTTCCAAAAATAGCTGTACGGACATCGCCAGCAATCATTCCAGTTGACAAACCAAACCTTCTTGCTTTGTCTCTATCAATGTCTAAGATCAATTCTGGTTTGGTGGTTTCAATATCCATTTTTAGTTCTGTCACACCAGGAACACCAGAATTTTCTAAGTATGATTTTACATCGTTGGTCAAAGAAATCAGTGTTTCGTAATCGTCTCCAGAAATTTCTACATTAACGGGTGGACCAGTAGGTGGACCGTTTTGTTCTTGTTCTACCGATATGGTGGCACCAGGAAAACCTTTCAGTTGGTCTTGTATTTCTTTTAAAATGGGTCCTGTCGTTTTTCCACCACGCTTGTCGTATTCATAAAAGAAAACCGAAACACGGGCTTTATTTGGTGTAGGAGAGGTATTGAATCCTTCCTGAGGGTTTCCAGCTCCTTCGCCCACATTGGCGAGTACAGATTCTACAATTTCACTATCTGGCTCTAAGACATCTATCACAATGTTTTCAATGTCTTGGGTCATTTGATTGGTCTTTTCTATATCTGTTCCTTCGAGATATTCGGCATAGACAAAAATTTGGTTGGGATCTCCTGTTGGGAAGGTCTCTATTTTCATTCCGCTGTTTGTTAATAGGATAACCGAAAAAATCAATAGCGCAATGGTCGCACCGAAAGTAATTACTGGAATCAACCAGTTTCTCAATACCAAACGCAAAATCGATTCATATGCTTTTTCCAATAAAGGCATTACTTTATCTAAGAACACCTGTGACAATGGTCTGAAAATATATTGCTGGATAAGAGCAAACCCAGCTGTAATGGCAAATAAACTTCCATATATTCTAGCCAAACCATCGTTTTCTGTACCAGCAATAAACATCAATAATCCACCAAATACCACCAGCCCAAAGCCAGAGAACATAATCATTTTGATGGGTAGTTTTTTGTCTTTTTTAGAAACATTCTCAACGATGGCAAAAACAAATACGGTTAATATTGCAATCAAACCCAAGCCCAATAACAATCCACCCAAACCGTTTCCAATGGCAAAGTTTTTAGTTAAACCGATAAAGTACAAAAAGGAAGCAATGACAAAACCAGCGAGAATTTTTGTCAAGAAACTGAGGTGATTAGTTTTCTGATTGGGATCGTCAATTTTCATAAAAACAGACGTCAATACCGGATTAACGACCAAAGCCACAAACAGCGACGAAGCCAGAACCATAATCAAGGTAATGGGTAAAAATTTCATAAACTCCCCCATAATGTCTTCCCAAAATAAGAGCGGAAGGAAAGCCGCTAGGGTAGTGGCGGTGGAGGCAATAATGGGCATAGCAACTTCACCAGCTCCTTCTTTTGCTGCTTGGGGCGCACTGAGCCCTTCTTGCATCAAACGATAAATATTTTCGACCACCACAATGCCATTGTCCACCAGCATTCCCAAGGCGAGAATGAGTGAAAACAGTACCATGGTATTCAAAGTAGAACCTGAAAATTGGAGCATCATAAAACCCATCAACATAGAGAGTGGAATGGCAACGCCCACAAAGGTGGCATTTCTAAGCCCTAAGAAAAACAAGAGGACCAAGACTACCAAAATCACTCCAGAAATAATGCTGTTCTCCAAATTGGCAACCATATTTCTAGTTTGTTTCGAGGTATCGTTGATCAACTCCACCTTCATATAATCGGGAATGACCGACCGCTTGGCTTCCGCCAAAATGAGCGTTACTTTATCTGCTGCATCCAATAAATTTTCACCATTTCTTTTGACTACATTTAGAGAGACAACCGGAGCTTTATCGGCTCTTGAATAACTACTTGTTTCTTCATATTGAAATTCAACACCAGCGACATCTTTTAGGTAAACGATGTTGCCCATTTCACTTTTAACAATAACATTTTTGATTTCATCCATATCGGCAAACTCTCCAACGACCCGAACATTTCTACGGGTATTGTCGCTCAATAAATCTCCTCCCGAAATCGTTAAATTTTCACCACCAATGGCAGTTTCAATATCATACATACTTATTTTACGAGCAGCTAATTTATTGGCATCTACTTTAATAACGACTTCCTGTTCTTGCAAACCCGATATGTCGGCACTACTTATTTCACTCAGTCTTTCAATTTCATCCTGAAGATATTCCGCATAGTACTTTAATTCATTTAGGTCATTCGTACCCGATAAATTTACATTTAAGACAGGCAGCGATCCAAAATCAATTTTTAAGACATTGGGTTCGGCAGGCAAGTCGTTGGGCAATTCTGCTTGCGCTCTATCAACGGCATCTTTGACATCTTGTAATGCTTTATCGACCTCAACACTAAACTCAAATTCTACCTCAATACTCGAATAATCTTGTAAAGAAGTAGAGTTGATATTTTTGACACCCGTAATGGTATTGACTTCTTTTTCAATGGGTCTGGTTACCAAGTTTTCCATATCCAAAGGAGCATTTCCTGGATAAGCCGTTCCTACATAAATGGTCGGGATCTTGATTTCTGGGAAGTTTTCTTTGGGCATGGTGTTGTAGGCAAGCAGCCCCATAATGGTAATCAAAGTAATAATGACAAAGACACTCGTACGATTATTTACAGCCAGTGTAGAGAGGAAAAAGTCCCTGACATTGGATTTGTTTTTTATTGGTTCACTCATGTTTAGTAACTAGTATTTAGGACCCAGTGTTTGGTAATTAGTTTTTAGTATTTGTGTTTTTCATAGTAATTAGTGTTTAGTTCTATATCTTCTTAAAAAAACTAAGCACCAATTACTAAAAACCTATTTACTTTCTTGAACGGTTAACAAACTTCCTTCTCTCACCTTGTTTTTACCATCTGTAATGACGGTTTCTGTTCCGTTTAAGCCACTTTTAATTTGGGTAAAACTTTCACTGGTTCGCCCACGTTCTATAACCACTTTTTTAGCCAATTTTCCTTGCGGCGTTTGTTCTATGATAAAAACAAAATCCCCTTCATCACTTTGAATGATGGCATTGGTTGGAATCACCACCGCATCTTTTTCATAAAACTGTCTAATTTTTACCAGAGTCAATAAATTGGGTTTTAACTTGCGGTCATTATTGGAAATTTTTGCTTCAATTTTAAACGTCCTATTCTCTGGATTAATCATCGAAGCAATATTAGAAATTCTCGCTTTTCTTTCCAAATCCAAAGCTGGTATTTCTACCATAATCTCATCTCCAACCTTAACACTTGATAAATAATTTTCAGAGACATCGGCTTCGACTTGAACATTAACAGTATTGACAATAGATAAAACAGGCGCACCTGGATTTGCCAACTCTCCTTGCTTTAAATACACCATTTCAACGACACCAGAAGCTGGAGAATATACTTTGTTTTTGTCCAATTGTACATCTAAAGAAGCAATGCTTTTTTCCAGCGCTTCCACTTGGTTTTTAGCAGTAAGGTATTCTATTTCGGAACCAATTTTTTGTTTCCAAAGACGACTTCTTCTATTAAAAACATCTTTCGCCAAAGTAAGTTGCGTCTCCAACTCTTCTCGGCTTTTTTTCAACGGTTCTGCATCTATTATTGCCACCAATTTTCCTTTTCCTATGTTGTCTCCTTCTTCATAATTCATTTGTAAAATGGTTCCACCCATTTGGGCATTGGCAGTAAAATTTCCTTTGGTAACAACACTTCCAGTTACTTCAGTAAACTCTTCAAAATCCATTTTTTTAACCTTATCGGTAATGACTAAAATAGCCTTTCCTTTAAAAGCGTTTGGATCCAAAGCAATGATCTCGCTTTCCAGTTTAGAGATGTCGGTATTTAATGTAGAAACCTTGGCTTTTTTATCTTGTAAAATTGCCTTTTTAGATTCCACCGTTCCATCGTCTATCAATTCATCTGTTGCTTCTGCTTGTGAACAACTGAAAAATAGGATTATTAAGAGAAAAGAAAATGTAAATACATTTACTATTTTATTCATAACTTTTGTATTGGGTTGGTTAACTACTAGTTGTGTATTGAGGCTTTTATAAAGCTCAAATCTAGATTCAAAATCTATTGCTTAAAAATTACCGAGTGCTTTGTCTAAATTGACTTTGGCGACAATGATGTCATACAGTGCTTGAATGTATAAGGATTGTGTTTGAAAAAGTTCACTTTCGGCAGTATTTACTTCTAAACTACTTCCCAAACCCTCATTGTATTTTATCAAGCTTACATCATAAATTCTTTGTGCCAATTCAATGTTTTTTTCTTGATTGATTTTCTGATTTAGGGCATTTTTATAGGTGAGCTTTGCTTGAGTAATTTCAAACTCAAATGATTTTTCCAACAAATCCTGAGCCGTTGTAATCTGTAATGATTGTAGCGATTTTTGTTTGATTTGAGCATCTGTTCTAAAACCCGTAAAAATGGGGAGCGATACATTTAATCCAACGACAAAAGTTGGAAACCAGCTATCAACATTAAGAATTCTACCAAAGTTGTCGTCTTGAAAAACTTGTTGATAAGAACCAAATAACGAAACTGTTGGATAACGTTGCCATTCAACGCTTTCTTTGTCTAATTTTGCCAACTCTTTTTGAATGCCTAGGTTTCTGTATTCAATTCTGTTTTCGGGTGAAAATTTTCCTCCATACGTAAAAGGATTTATTTCTTCAAAAACAGTATTCAAATCGTCTTCTAATTTTAGAGAATCTTTTTGGGGCATACCCATTTGAAATTTTAAAAAAGACTTAGATAAGTTGATAGACCTATTGGCACTTTGTATCTGTACATCTAAATTCGACAAGGAAAGTTGGAGCCGATCGACATCTATTTTTTCTACAAATCCATTGGCAAATAATTGAGATGTTTCAAAAAGGACTTTTTCCAGATTGCTTTTATTGTTTTTAAGTAAATTGGTTTGTTCTCTTGCCACCAATACTTGATAATAGGCTTGGGTTACTTGTTGGCGAATGCTTATCTTGGCTTGCTCTAAATTTCCTTCATTTAACTCAGAAAAGGTTTTGGCTGCTTTAATTGCCACCAGATATGAACCACTAAACAGTAGTTGCGATGCTTCCACGCCAGCGGCTAGATTGTTTCTAGTACCAAAAGCAAGTTCAATATCCTTTGATGGATCTGTAAAATCAGGAATGATACTAATGGGTATTTGTAAGAAATACTGATAATTTAAAGAACTATTGACCTGTGGCAAACCTGTGGCACGAGTTTCTCTAATAACTTCTTCTCCAATGGCTAAATCGGTTTCACTGACTTTAATATTGGGATTGTTTTTTTCGGCATAATCTATCGCTTCTTCTAATGAAAATAGGTTTTGTTGGGCACCCAATTCAGTGGTAGAAAAGATGGTAATCAGAATCGCTAGAACAAATGCGACATCATACCAAGTCCGACTTGCTTTTTTCATATTAGTTGTGATTTGTAAGAAACGATCTGCCTTTATCTGAAGCAATACCGTGTATGTAAAAATTAATGAATGCTTTGTGAATGTCTGGAAGCTCATATTTATTAATCGAAAATTGCTTGGAGTCGGTAAGCGCAGTAATTTGGTTTCTGTAGAAAATAGACAATACTTTTGCATTGAGTTCTGGTCGGTAAAGTCCTTCTTCTATTCCTTTTGTTAAATTGTTTTCAATGATTTTTTTTACAAAATTTTCCTTATGCTCCTCTACCAAATTCCAAGAATCCTTATAATACTTTTGAATGTCAAATAAAACAGTCGGCTTCATTTGTGAAAGCAAATTCTGATGCATTTCAGCCAACCCCAATATTTGCTCAATGGCATTCAATTCTTTTTTATCTAAAAACTCCAATACTATTTCTTCCATCTGTTTCAAATGCGCTTTAAAAGCAGCATTGACCAAAGCAGTCTTGCTTTCAAAATGCTGATAGATGGTTTTCTTAGAGATTCCCAATTCTCGTGCCAAGTCGTCCATAGAAATGCTTTTAATCCCGTATTGCATAAACAACAAGGAGGCTTGACTGAGTATTTTAGATTTTTCGGGCATAGTGCAAAGATAAGAATAAATAAACGATGGAAACTATTAAAAGGTTTAAAGTTTCTAAAGTTTATGTGATAATGTGATAATGTGATAATGGGATTTTGGGATTTTGGGATTTTGGGATTTTGGGATTTCGGGATTTCGGGATTTTGGGATTTCGGGATTTCGGGATTTTGGGATTTCGAGATTTTGGGATTTTGGGATTTCGAGATTTTGGGATTTTGGGATTTCGAGATTTCGGGATTTTGGGATTTCGAGATTTCGGGATTCTATTTTAGTTAAAATACAGATTTATCAATTGTCCTTCATTAAGAGAAACTCCTAAACTCCTA
>Ga0114956_1003712_pt1 | contig 11783 bp, 7 predicted proteins | sample MaitaG_FD_87304 | JGI IMG/M metagenome (GOLD analysis project Ga0114956, IMG submission 87304) | Marine algal microbial communities from Maine, USA - Maine_Asex2 metaG | ecosystem: Host-associated > Algae > Red algae > Unclassified | place: Maine, USA | collected 2015-01-05 | reverse complement strand
TTCAAAACAACTTATCCGCGGCATTACTGCTGGTGCGGTCAAAGGGTAACTAATGGCAACGCTTGAACTTTCAGGTATCCGTAAGTCGTTTGGCAAGGTGGAAGTCATCCGGGATATGAACCTGGAAGTAAATGACGGTGAGTTAATCGTGTTTGTAGGTCCCAGTGGGTGTGGCAAATCCACGATGTTACGGATGATTGCAGGTTTGGAAAAACTCTCCGCCGGTCAGATTTCCATTGGCGGCAAGAGAGTGGATCATTTGCCTCCAACCGATCGTGGCATTGCCATGGTTTTTCAATCGTACGCCTTATATCCCCACAAAAATGTTCGGGGTAACCTGGGTTTTGCTTTAAAGCACGCAGGAATTAATAAGAAAGAGATAGACGAGCGCGTCAACAAGGCATCTGACATATTGGGGCTTTCTGAAATGATGGACAGAAAACCCCGAGAGCTTTCCGGGGGGCAGCGGCAACGGGTTGCCATTGGTCGAGCGATTGTTCGTGAGCCGGATGTCTTTCTGTTTGATGAGCCTCTGTCAAATCTTGATGCTGCCTTGCGCGTGCACATGCGTGTGGAAATTCTGAAATTGCATCAACGCCTCGGTAACACCATGGTCTATGTCACTCACGATCAGGTAGAGGCCATGACGCTGGCAGACCGCATTGTCGTTTTTCGAGATGGATGCGTAGAGCAGGTGGGTACGCCCTTAGAGCTTTATCGACATCCGGTAAACACGTTTGTTGCAGGTTTTATTGGCTCCCCCGCCATGAATTTTTTGACTGCCAGCGTTGAAGATTCTTCCTTGATGGTTGCCGGTAACAGGCTGAGTGCGACACCTGCTGCAAATGGTACCGTGACACTGGGAGTCAGACCAGAGCACCTCTCACTGGATGAAAACGGTCCGTTTCAAGGTACTGTGAGTGTATTTGAGCATTTGGGAGGCGAGTCGTTCCTTCATATCGCCATGGCTGACGAACAATTGGTGGTGGCAAAGCTGGATGGTGAGCAGAGTTTTTCACCTGGTGAAGCCTGCGGTCTTGGTGTACGCCCGGAGCATTGTCACGTATTTGATAGTGATGGATTACGGATTGAGCAAAATTAGCAACGACCGTTATTCACAGTGAGATCATTGAAATGACGAAGGTATTAATAGTCGGTTTGGGCACAATGGGAATAAGCCACGCATTGGCTTATCACGAATTGTCCGGGGCTGAAATAGTGGGCCTGGTTAATCGGTCCGAGGTGTCACTGCCTGCTGAGCTGGCAAACTATCCCATGTATCAGGATTTCAATGAAGCGATGAGCGTCAGGCCTGATCTCGTTGTTATTGCTACCTATACAGACAGCCACGCCGAGTATGCCTGCACGGCGCTGAACGCCGGTGCTCATGTGTTCGTTGAAAAACCCTTAGCCTTATCGGTTAAAGATGCTGAGTTAGTGGTGGCAACTGCCAGAAAAACCGGATTAAAGTTGGTTGTTGGTTACATACTACGACACCATCCATCCTGGAAGTCACTAATTTGTGAAGCCCGTGCTCTTGGTGGTCCGTATGTTTTCCGACTCAATCTAAATCAGCAGTCGAGTGGTGCGGAATGGGAAACCCACAAATCATTGATGCAAACGACTTCGCCTATTGTGGATTGTGGTGTTCACTACGTTGATGTTATGTGCCAGATCACCGACTCCAGGCCTGTGCGTGTGCATGGCATGGGTTTAAGGCTTAGTAACGAGATACCTGAAAATATGTACAACTATGGTCAGTTTCAGGTGGTCTTTGAAGATGGGTCGATAGGGTGGTATGAAGCAGGCTGGGGGCCGATGATGTCTGAAACCGCATTTTTTGTAAAAGATATTGTTAGTCCGAATGGCTCAGTTTCCATCGTGGAAGGCAATCAGGGCAGTTCGGCTGATATTGACGGGCACACTAAAGTGGGTGGAATCCTTGTGCATACTCTCGCAGGTGATCGAGTAATCGACATGCCTGATGAGCCAGGGCATCAGGAACTTTGCAATGCAGAGCAATCGTTCATGCTAAAAGCCATCCAAAACGATATTGATTTGAATGCTCATATGAGTGATGCAGTAACGTCGCTTGCAATATGCCTTGCCGCTGATGAAAGCATTCGCACGGGGATTAGTGTGGAGTTAGGTTAGGGTCAGGTCTTTGTTTTTGAATTTGCGCAGTGAAACCGTTGTGTCCTGATCGAGCCAGTTCGCGGTGCGACTGCGCCATTTGGCGCTCTATGTATACTCGCAGCTATTAGCCTGTCGGATACGACAGGCCGGAGGAGTTCCCGGGAATGTCACATTCCAGTTCGAACAAGAAAACAAAGAAAACGCCTGAAATCACAAGGGACCGGTCGTTTTCTCTCCTCTGTTTGATTGGCCCCCACGGCCTGTGGATGCGTTTCTGGCATTGACCAAACGTTGGGTAACCGTAACCCGAAATGTGTTGTTTTTATTGATGGCGTTGTGTGTCTATCATTTCTTCCTCCCCTACATGGCATAGATGTCGACGCTTTCTGTGCAGTGGATTGCAGCCCTGTTTGTAAGAAATGTGCTACTTATAACGCTGGTAGCTGGTGGGTTGCACGTGCTCTTGTTTACGTTCTGCAGCCAGGGCAATAAGCTGAAATTTGACCATCGCGAACAATTGGAAAAAACTAAAAAGTTCAGCATCGGTAGTCAAGTGCACGATAATATTTTATGGAGTATTGCCAGCGGTGTCACTGTGTGGCCTATCTATGAAGTATTGTATTTACGGGGAGTGGCCAATAAGGTTATTCCTACTTTAGGATTTGCCAGTAACCCAATCGCTTTTGTTAGTTGGTTGATTATTCTTCCACCATTAATGTCAGCGCATTTTTATCTTATTCACAGACTGCTGCACTGGCCGCCGTTGTTCAAACGAGTGCATTTGCTACATCACAAAAATATTCATATCGGGCCGTGGTCAGGAATGTCAATTCATCCTGTGGAGCACATTATTTATATTTCCTCGGTGCTTATTCATTTTGTTATTGCATCGCATCCGGTTATCTTACTTTTACATCTATACACCCGTTGTCTGGCTCCGGCTTTTTCACATTCGGGCTTCGAGAAGTTGTTAATAAAAGATAAAGCGATAACAGAGGCTGCAGATTTTCATCATCAATTGCACCATAAATATTTTGAATGTAATTATGGCAACGTTGATATGCCTTGGGACAGATGGTTTGGGTCGGTACACGATGGTTCAGAAAAGGCGACACATGCGGTTAAAGAGCGTCGCTTAAATATGTATAAAAACCGAGCGTAAATTGAAAACCAGCTTGGTATTACGGGTATGACCGGGAAAGGATTACTGCCGGACAGTTGATCATTGAGCTCGCAGCCCACCGATCTGAGACGTCAAGTAGTGCTAACTCACGAGCTCCTGCTTAATTAACAGTCTGATTGTTGGACATTTGTTGACTCTCTTGCGGTAGAATAGGCGGCTCGTGGGCCTGTAGCTCAGTTGGTCAGAGCAGGGGACTCATCTAAATGGTGCGTCTATATTGTAAGATATAGAATGAACGGGATGAATTCAGGGAAACCTTAACAGCGTATGGCTGAAGGCAATCCTGAGCCAAGCCAAAGGTACACCTTTGGAAGGTGCAGAGACTACCTGGGAACTTCAGTGTTCTTAATAACAGGCTAGAGCGTCCCGCACCCAATCAATCGGGAACGATTGAGGGTGATGAGATAGTCCGCTCCGAATGGAAACGTTCGGGATAAGTGAATCCCTTGGTCGCAGGTTCAAGTCCTGCCGGGCCCACCAATTTTTACCTTGATGACCAAAGTACGTCAAAACTCAACTCTCTGGGTGCAATACACGCTCGTCGGCATATGTGCGTTCGGCCTATCCACGCTAGCCACCATCCTGTTCAACAATTGGGACATCGTCAACACGCTCATATACGAATCCAGCCTGGCCAAATACGAAACCATGACGGGCGAGCGGGGGCCAACCACTTATCTTATTTTCCACGATGACTTTGCGGCTCTGGAATCCATGGCAAATCAGCACGAAGGTATTTTGGGAGTGGAGCAGCACGAGGGCAGTAATGTGGCAAAGATGGCATTCACGTCAGCAAAATCGCCTTTGATTGACGAGGTGCTTCTGTTAGCGAGCGTGTCAAGTATGATTAATCGCAATGTCCCGATGCTTTGCCACTAACCTGACTGCCAGGATTTGCCGGGTACTGTAGACGATAAATCTTTTGTAGAAGCAGCATTGTGGGTCGGCAAATATCTCAGCCGTACTTCCAACCTCAACCACTTCACCGTAACGCATAACGGCTAACCGATCACACACCTGTCAAGCTACCCGAAGGTCGTGCGTTATGAAAACCATTGAAAGGCTCATTTGCTCGCGAATCTCATCGAGTAGTTCCAGTATTTGCGCCTGAATGGACAAGTCAAGTGCAGAGACAGGTTCATCTGTAACTAAGACGTCAGGCTTTAAAGCCAGAGCGCAAGCAATTCAGATTCTTTGCCGTTGGCCACCGGAAAATTCGTGCGGGTATCGGTTATGGGCTTGACTATGGAACCCGATTGCCATGGCGCAGACTCAGATCTAATGTCGCACCGCTTTGACAGTTCGTTTGCTACAGCCAAAAGGCGAGAAAAAGCGCCGCCACCTTGAAATTCTTTGTTCAGTTCATTGAATTGTAAAACGACTTTTTCTGATTGCGTGCAGGCGCTACGAGGAGTCAGGATTGACCACGTCAAATAAAAAAGGCCCGCAAATGCGAGCCTTTCAATTCAGGAATTAAACGTGGTCTGTCCCCATTTAAGGTTTCCCCATTTAAGGTTCCTGGCCGCTGTCCAAAAAGCTGCGCAGTTGCTCGGAGCGAGTCGGGTGACGCAGCTTACGAAGTGCCTTGGCTTCAATCTGACGAATACGCTCGCGCGTAACGTCAAACTGCTTACCCACTTCTTCAAGCGTGTGATCGGTATTCATGTCAATACCAAACCGCATACGAAGCACTTTAGCTTCACGCGGTGTCAAGCTCGCCAATACTTCATGCGTTGTCTCACCAAGGCCCAACCCTGTAGCGGTTTCAACAGGCGACAGAATGTTCTGGTCTTCAATGAAATCACCAAGGTGTGAATCTTCATCATCACCGATAGGGGTTTCCATTGAAATTGGCTCTTTGGCAATCTTCAGCACTTTGCGAATCTTGTCTTCTGGCATTTCCATCTTTTCTGCCAGTTCTTCCGGTGTTGCTTCACGCCCCATCTGCTGCAGCATCTGCCGCGAAATACGGTTCAGCTTGTTAATGGTCTCGATCATGTGTACCGGAATTCGGATGGTGCGTGCCTGATCTGCAATAGAGCGGGTAATGGCCTGCCGAATCCACCAGGTTGCATAAGTAGAGAACTTATAACCACGACGGTATTCGAATTTATCTACCGCCTTCATCAAGCCAATGTTGCCTTCCTGAATCAGATCAAGAAATTGCAGTCCACGGTTGGTGTATTTTTTGGCGATAGAAATAACCAGTCGCAAGTTAGCTTCAACCATTTCTTTCTTCGCACGGCGCGCTTTCGCTTCACCGATAGACATCTTTCGGTTGATCTCTTTGATCTCGTTGATTGGCAATTGCGACGCCACGCAAATTTGCTCAATACGCGTCTGGAACATTTCGATTTCAGGCTGACGTTCTTTAAGAGCTTCAACGTACGGTTTTTTCGCTGCCATCATTTCAGGCAACCAGGTCTCATCAGTTTCGCGACCGGGGAAGCTTTGAATGAATGTGGTACGAGGCATTTTGCAGCTCTTTACGCACAAGTCACGCACTTGTCTTTCCAGAGAACGAATACGCTCAACCTGACCGCGAAGTCCTGCAACCAGAGTTGCAACAAACGCAGGGTGGTATTTGAACTCAAGAAAAATGTCAGATACTTTTTCCATCGCATCTTTGGCTTTCTTGTCTTGAATACCGCCAGCAGCATCAATTGCCTTCAAGGCTTTGGCATATTCTTTTTGCAGTGCCATGACACGACGCTTTACTTCTTCCAGGTCGGGGCCGGTATCAACCACTTCCTCTTCTTCTTTAGAATCCTTGTCTTTTTCTTTGTCGGCAGCGCTTGGTGGTGGTTTGGCTACGCGAATCTCATCTGAGGTTTCGCGAAAATTAACGATAATGTCAGACAAACGCATCTGCTCTTCGGTAACCGCTTGATAGCGCTCGAGCAGTAAATTGATGGTTTCAGGATAGGTGCCCAATGCTTTGAGAACCTGATACAAGCCATCCTCGATGCGTTTGGCGATTTCAATCTCGCCTTCGCGGGTCAGTAGCTCAACCGTTCCCATTTCACGCATGTACATGCGCACAGGGTCGGTGGTACGACCAAATTCTCCATCAACAGAGGCGAGAACCGCTGCCGCTTCATCGGCTGCGTCTTCATCAGTACTGCTGCTGGAATCTGAGATGCTGAGCGTGTCAGCCTCGGGTGCTACTTCGCCCACCTTGATGCCCATGTCGCCGATCATTGCAATGATCTCTTCGACTTGCTCTGGGTCGACGATACCGTCGGGTAGGTGGTCGTTTACTTCAGCGTAGGTGAGGTAGCCTTGCTCCTTACCTTTCGCGATCAATATCTTAAGACTTGACTGCTGTGATGTATCCATTGCCATAGTGCGGAATTCACTCTCGGTTGGCGCGTTGAAGCTAACCCCCAATTTTACCTTGTGGGGCGTGGTATGTACATCAAAAATCGGTAATTATCAGAAGAAACTTTAATTATATGTTCTGTGATCATGCATCGGTTGCTGAGTTCCTGCATTGAGTAACAAGATATTGGCTTAAATGCGCTAATCAAGGGCATCTGGCTGGTTTATACTGCGCAACCAGCAATGATCAACGTCAAGGCGAACATTATGTTGGCCCAAGACCATGTGCGGATAATCATCAAATGCCAATCCGAAAATGCCTTTCCGACATAAACAATTGAGGATAAATAATGCCTGATAGACGCGAACTCGCGAACGCGATCCGCGCGCTGAGTATGGATGCGGTGCAAAAAGCCAAATCCGGACATCCCGGCGCACCGATGGGGATGGCTGATATTGCCGAAGTGCTTTGGAACGATTTTCTGAACCACAACCCCGGCAACCCGCGGTGGGTCAATCGAGACCGCTTTGTACTGTCCAACGGTCACGCCTCCATGCTGCACTATTCTCTGCTGCATCTCTCTGGCTACGATCTGCCAATTGATGAGCTGAAAAACTTTCGTCAGCTGCATTCGAAAACACCCGGCCATCCTGAATATGGATATGCACCCGGCATAGAGACAACAACGGGTCCGCTGGGTCAAGGCATCGCTAACGCTGTGGGTATGGCAATCGGCGAGAAAACCCTCGGTGCGCAATTTAACCGTCCGGGCCACGATATTGTTGATCACTTTACCTACGTTTTTCTGGGTGATGGCTGCTTGATGGAAGGCATATCCCACGAAGCCTGTTCACTGGCCGGCACACTCAAACTGGGCAAATTGATCGCTATTTACGATGACAATGGTATTTCTATAGATGGTGAGGTGGAAGGCTGGTTCACTGACGACACCGTCATGCGTTTCAAATCTTATGGGTGGGATGTGATCAAAGCGGTGGATGGACACAATGCAGACGACATTGTTGCCGCACTCACCAAGGCACAATCAGAGACCTCGAAGCCAACCCTAATATGTTGTAAAACTACAATCGGCTTTGGCTCCCCGAATAAAGGTGGCAAAGAGACCAGTCATGGTTCTCCATTGGGCGAAGATGAAATCAAATTGGCACGCGAGCAACTTGGTTGGCCACATGCAGCCTTCGTTATTCCAGATGATATCGCCAATGAGTGGAATGCCAACGATGTTGGTGCTCAGAAAGAGCAGTCCTGGGATAATGCTTTGAAAGCTTACGCGGCCGCACACCCTGAACTGGCAGATGAATTCAAGCGACGTGTTAAAGGTGAATTACCAGCAAACTGGAGTGCGAGTGCTGATGCGTTTATTGCGTCGGTAAACGATAAAGCCGAGAACATCGCTTCACGTAAGGCGTCGCTGAATGCATTGAACGGCTTCGGTCCTTTGTTACCCGAATTGCTTGGCGGATCTGCTGATCTTGCCGGTTCGAATCTTACAATCTGGGACGGTTGCACAGGCATACAGGAAAAATCCGACGGCAACTATATTTTTTACGGTGTTCGTGAATTTGGTATGACCGCTATCGTCAATGGTCTTGCTCTATACGGCGGGTTCAAACCGTACGGTGCAACATTCCTTATGTTCTCCGAATACGCACGAAACGCCTTACGTATGGCTGCATTGATGAAAGTGCCGAATATTCAAGTGTTCACTCACGACTCAATTGGTCTGGGTGAAGACGGGCCAACTCACCAGCCAGTTGAACAAACGGCAACGCTACGCCTGATGCCAAACATGTCGGTATGGCGCCCTTGTGATTCGGTTGAATCAGCGGTGGCCTGGCGCTACGCTATTGAGCGAACGGACGGTCCCAGCAGTTTGATTTTCAGTCGGCAATCATTGCAGCATCAAGATCGAACGAACGATCAGATAAGCGCGATTGCCAAGGGCGGGTATATATTGCAAGACACCGATGGTGAGCCCGATGCCATCATTATCGCAACGGGTTCAGAGGTGCAACTTGCTATAGATGCAGCAAAGTTACTCGGCGATTCTGGGGTGAAAGCACGCGTGGTGTCCATGCCATGCACCGATGCATTCGATGCGCAACCGGCTGACTATCGCAACGCTGTATTGCCGACATCGGTGACCGCGCGAGTTGCCATTGAGGCGGGAATTGGTGATTTGTGGAGAAAGTACGTTGGCCTGAACGGCGATGTTATGAGTATCGACACTTTTGGCGAATCTGGCCCTGCTGCCGATGTGTTCGCGCACTTCGGGTTTACGGCTGAGAATCTGGTGGAGAAGGTTAAGGCCACGCTGTAACCTCGTTCCTTGCACAGTTAGTTGGAATTTTGTAGTAAAGTTACCTCATTCCACTATTTTGTAGCGATGTACCTCGATTCTGTCGGGGACTCGACTGCGAAGAAAACTAACTTATATCTGGAGCAATAACGCGTGGCCGTGAAGATAGCAATCAATGGTTTTGGTCGAATTGGTAGAAACATTCTCAGAGCCATTTTCGAATCCAACCTGCAAGACCAGTTCGATATCGTCGCCATCAACGATCTGGGTAGTGTCGAAATCAATGCACATTTGCTTCAATACGACACAGCGCATGGTCGCTTTGCACATAAGGTTGGCGTAGACGGCGACAGTATTATTGTCGGCAATGACAAATTCAAAGTTTTCGCTGAGCGTGACCCGTCGAAATTGCCCTGGAAAGCGCTCGGTGTCGATGTTGTACTCGAATGTACCGGTGTATTTCGTTCTAAAGAAGCAGCATCTGCACATATAGCGGCAGGTGCCAGTAAGGTCATCATTTCAGCTCCGGGTAAAGACGATATTGATGCAACGGTTGTATTCGGTGTCAACGAGGGCAATCTGAAGGCGTCAGATACCGTCATTTCGAACGCGTCCTGCACGACCAACTGCCTTGCACCGATGGCGAAAGCTTTGAACGACTCCGTTGGTATTGAAAGTGGTTTAATGACAACCATTCACGCGTACACCAACGATCAGGTGCTAACAGATGTGTATCACCCCGATCTACGACGCGCGCGCTCGGCCACTATGTCAATGATTCCAACCACTACCGGTGCAGCCGTTGCAGTTGGTCTGGTATTGCCAGAGCTTGCCGGCAAGCTTGATGGCTTTGCGATGCGGGTGCCAACTATTAACGTATCCATTGTTGATTTAAGTTTTACAGCTGGTCGCGATACATCGGTTGATGAAATCAACAGCATCATGGAAAAGGCGGCTGACGGAAAAATACTTGCTTACAATTCTGCACCGCTAGTGTCGATTGATTTCAATCACACCAGCACCTCATCCAACTTCGACGCTGATCTAACCCGTGTTATGGGTGGTAATCTGGTCAAGGTTTGCTCATGGTACGACAACGAATGGGGATTTTCGTGTCGTATGCTCGATACTGCACAGGCGTTAATGCAAGCTAAATAAAGTCCGGGAAATAAATAAATTTCGCCAAACTGACGAGCGCTGCGTGTTGCGCGGCAAACACGTATAATAAGTGTCTTCAGTCACCCGGAATATCACATGAAGCTGTTGACCGAGCTACCTCTGTCAGGCCAACGCGTCCTTGTCCGTCAGGATTTGAACGTGCCTCTCGATGGTGGTGAAATAACCTCCGACAAGCGAATTCGCGCATCTCTGCCAACGTTGCAGTACGCGATTGATGCGGGTGCAAAGGTCATGGTCATGTCACATATGGCTCGACCAAAAGAGGGTAAGCCAGATAAGGCTGCATCCCTTGCACCCATTGCTGCACGCCTGAGTGAATTACTAGGGCAACCGGTTCGCTTGATCACCGACTACTTGGAAACACCGCCTGAAGTGCAAGACGGCGAAGTCGTGTTGCTGGAGAATGTACGTTTCAATGTTGGTGAAAAAGATGACTCTGAGGAACTAAGTAAGCAATACGCTTCGCTGTGTGATGTTTACGCTATGGATGCGTTTGGTACGGCACATCGCGAACAAGCATCAACGCACGGTGTTGGAATGCACGCTCCCATTGCCTGCGCTGGCCCGCTGCTGGCAAAAGAACTTGATGCGTTAAGTTCTGCACTTGAGAACCCAAAGCGACCGCTTGTTGCCATCGTCGGCGGCTCAAAAGTGTCTACCAAACTCACTGTTCTCGAAACACTCAGCGATAAGGTTGATCAGCTTATTGTTGGTGGCGGTATTGCCAATACGTTCATCGCAGCCAACGGTCATTCGGTTGGTGACTCGCTATTCGAGCCCGACTTAATCGAGAATGCCAAAGCGCTCATGGCTAAAGCGAAGTCTCGTGATGCAGAAATTCCTGTGCCGGTAGATGTCGTTTGTGCCGAGCAGCTCAAACCTGACGCGAAAGTCGACATACGAAAGTCTGCGGAAATCAAGAAAGACGATATGGTTCTGGATATTGGTCCGGAAACGGCCGAACAATACGCCAAGATCATTAAAGGTGCAGGCACCATATTATGGAATGGCCCTGTAGGTGTTTTTGAAATTGATGTCTTTGGTGAAGGTACCAAAGCTATTTCGTTGGCGATTGCTGAGTCATCCGCGTTTTCAATTGCTGGAGGTGGTGATACGCTGGCAGCCGTAGATAAGTATGGCATTGAAGACAAGCTGTCTTACATCTCAACCGGCGGCGGTGCCTTTCTTGAATTTCTGGAAGGTAAAACTTTGCCAGCGGTTGCGATGTTGAATAGCCGCAGTAAGTAGCTCGTATAATAGATTGAAGAGCGTAATACGGATGTTGCGCTGGTTGTTTGTTTTAGTGCGTCACAGCATTGCGCTGGTAAGTTGTTAAGCGCAGCCAGGTTTTGCACTCCATTTGAAGATGTTTGCAATGACGCTCCTGCGATTTTCCCGTTTGGTTTCCGCAACCTGTTTCCTGGCCCATGTCGCTATTCGCTTGTTGGCGATCGTGTTCATGTCATGCCTGTTCAGTTTGCAGCCGTTGTACGCTCAGGATTCAACGGCCGATAAAACATCCGCCACAACTACCGCCACAACAAGCGCCGCCACAAGCGCAGACAATGCGACAACTGGTAATAGCGATCTGTCAGAACAGCTGAATGTTGTTCAAGCGGTGCTCGATGCAAAGCTTGCAGAGC
>Ga0114956_1003711_pt1 | contig 11785 bp, 7 predicted proteins | sample MaitaG_FD_87304 | JGI IMG/M metagenome (GOLD analysis project Ga0114956, IMG submission 87304) | Marine algal microbial communities from Maine, USA - Maine_Asex2 metaG | ecosystem: Host-associated > Algae > Red algae > Unclassified | place: Maine, USA | collected 2015-01-05 | reverse complement strand
GGCGTCGGCGAGAAGACCGCGGCCAAGCTCATCAACACCTACGGCGGCATCGACGGCATCTACGAGAACCTCGACGACAACACCCCGAAGCTCCGCGAGAACCTTGGTACGAACGAAGAGAACGTTCGCCTGAACGAAGAGCTGATGGTGCTCGTGCGCGATGTGCCGCTTGAGTACGAACTGTCGGAACTAGCGATGGGAGGCTTCGATCCCGACGAAGTCCGGAAGCTGTTCGACTTCCTCGAATTTCGGGCGCTGTTCGACCGGCTGAACGAAGCGATCGACCTCGACATGGGCCCATCGCTTGGCGCGGCCGAGGTGCTTGAGGCCGAGGTCATCGAACCCGAAACCCCAGCCGCTGCGGTCAAGGCGTTGAAGCCGCTCGCGAAGGCAAAGTCGATGGTGGCGGTTGCGGCGTCGTGGGCTGGCGAACCCGGGCGGTCTGATATCGACGGGCTCGCGGTCGTGCGCGATGCCGAAGCCGGCGATGTCATCTGGCTCGACGGTCAAATGCTGACCGACGGGACCGTTCTCGATGCGCTCGCCTCGATCGTCGGCGGCACGTCGGTGTCGGTCGCCGCCCACGAAGCGAAGCCGCTTGCTCGCAAACTGGCCGACCTCGGTATCGAGCTCGAAGGGCTACAACTCGACACCGCGCTCGCCGGCTACCTCCTCGATCCGGCTGAGGCGAAATACCCGCTCGACGTCTTGCTACTGCGGTATGCACAACGCGAGCTGCCGCAGGAATCTGTCGCACCCGAAGGCCAACTGGCGCTCGGTGACGACGACAGCATGGTGCCGGCATCGAAGCAGACGGCTCGTCAGGCGTTGGCCGTCGCCTTCCTGATCGAACCCATTCACGAGGCGCTTGAGGTGCAGGGCCTTCGGTCGCTGAACGACGAGGTCGAAATCCCGTTGGTGAAGGTGCTCGCTTCGATGGAACACCTCGGCGTCGGCGTCGATGTCGCCGAGCTACAGCGGCTGCGCGACGAACTGGTCAGCGAGACCGATCGCCTGCGCGCCGCCGTGATCGAAGCCGCGGGGGAAGACTTCAACGTCAACTCGACCAAGCAGCTTCGCGAGATGTTGTTCGAGAAGCTCGAACTCGCGCCGCAGAAGAAGACGAAGACCGGCTACTCGACCGACGCCGCCACCCTTGAGAAGCTGCGTGGCGACCACCCGATTATCGAGCACCTGCTCGACTATCGCGAGGTCGAGAAGTTGCGGTCAACCTACGGCGAAGGCCTGCTTGCCGAGGTCGGTCCTGGAGATCGGATTCGGGCCACCTTCAACCAGACCGTTGCCCGCACGGGCCGTCTCAGTTCTGACGCCCCGAACCTGCACAACATTCCAGTCCGCACCGAGATGGGTCGAACCTTTCGGCGGGCGTTCGTCGCCGCCGAGGGATACGAACTTCTCGTTGCCGACTACAACCAGATCGAGCTGCGGTGTATCGCCCACCTTGCCGAAGACCCGGGCCTCATCTCCGCGTTCGAGGCTGGCGACGATATTCACAGTGCAACCGCATCGCGAATCTTCTCGGTCGAACCCGACGACGTGACGACCGAGCAGCGATCGAAGTCGAAGATGGTGTCGTACGGCCTGGCCTACGGCATGGAGGCCTACGGCCTGGCGCAACGGCTTGGTATCGCGACCAGTGAGGCCCAGGAAATCCTCGATGCGTACTTCGAGGCGTTCCCGTCGGTCCGCGAGTACATGGACCAAACCGTGGCCGAAGCTCGCGAGCGGGGTTACACCGAGACGCTTTTCGGTCGCCGCCGCAAGATCCCCGAGTTGAGTTCCGGCAACTTCCGCATTCGCCAGGCCGGCGAACGCCAGGCGATGAACGCTGGCATCCAGGGTCTGGCCGCCGACATCTTCAAGGTGGCCCTTGTGCGTATCGATGCCGCTCTCGATGATGGCGGCTTCGAGAGCCGATTGATCCTTCAGGTGCACGATGAAGTCGTGCTCGAAGTGCCACCCGATGAGAAGGACGAGATCACCAAGCTGACCGTCGATGTGATGGGTAGCGCGTTCGATCTGCGGGTTCCGCTCGAAGTCAACCTCGCCTTTGGGCAGAACTGGGCTGACGCGAAGGGTTAACCCTGCGAAAAGGTTGATCTTCCCGCGTCGTCCCCTGATCGGGGCAGTGGTACCCTTGATCGTTCTCGTTGATGCACTCCACAATTCGAAATGTGCACCAGCGCGAGTTCCTATTCCTCGATTCCTATAACTGCGAGCAAATCCGTGTCCGATCTCAGCCCAGCCCCCGACGCCGTTACTCCCGACGTTGTCACCCCCGAGCCCGTAGCAGCTCCGGCCGCCGAAGCGCCAGCCGCCCCGGCCCCAGCACCTGCTGCTGAAGCGCCAGCCGCTGAAGCACCGGCCGCAGCACCTGCTGCTGAAGCACCGGCCGCAGCGCCTGCTGCCGAAGCACCGGCCGCAGCGCCAGTTGCCGAAGCGCCTGTTGCTCCAGCGCAAGTTGCCGAAGCGCCTGCGCCTGCTGCTCCAGCTCCACTCATCGAACGGACGACGGAAGCCAGCGTCACTGGTGAGTTCAACGATGCGACCGGCGAGTACACGCCGCGTCAGATCATCGCCGACGATGTCGCCGACATCGATCTTGAGGGCGTGTACCTCTCGACGCTGGTTTCGGTCGAAGACGGCCAGATGGTCGAAGGCACGGTCGTCAAGGTCGACGCCGACGAGGTACTGCTCGACATCGGCTACAAGTCTGAAGGTGTCATTCCTTCTCGCGAACTTTCGATCCGGAACGATCTCGATCCTTCCGAAGTCGTCAGCATGGGCGAGGTCGTTGAGGCACTCGTCCTCACGAAGGAAGACAAAGAAGGCCGCCTGATTTTGTCGAAGAAGCGGGCGCAGTACGAGCGCGCGTGGGGCACGATCGAGAAGCTCAAAGAAGACGACGGCGTCGTCAAGGGCCCAGTCATCGAGGTCGTCAAGGGCGGTCTTATCGTCGACATCGGTCTTCGTGGTTTCCTCCCCGCATCGCTCGTCGAACTGCGTCGCGTGCGCGATCTGCAGCCGTACGTCGGTCAAGAGCTCGAAGCGAAGATCATCGAACTCGACAAGAACCGCAACAACGTTGTTCTGTCTCGCCGGGCGTGGCTCGAAGAGACGCAGAAGGAACAGCGCGAAGAATTCCTCGACAACCTCAAGCCCGGCGAGAAGCGCCGTGGCGTCGTCTCATCGGTCGTCAACTTCGGTGCCTTCGTCGACCTCGGCGGCATGGACGGCCTCATTCACGTGTCCGAGCTTTCCTGGAAGCACGTCGATCACCCCAGTTCAGTTGTGCAGGTCGGCGACGAAGTCGACGTGCAGGTCCTCGAGGTCGATCTCGACCGCGAGCGCATCAGCCTCTCGCTCAAGGCGACGCAGCAAGATCCATGGCAGGAGTTCGCATCGGCGCACAAGGTCGGCGAATTGGTCTACGGCCGAGTCACCAAGCTCGTGCCGTTCGGTGCCTTCGTCCAGGTCGGCGAGAGCATCGAGGGTCTCGTCCACATCTCCGAGATGTCGTCGCACCACGTCGAACTCCCCGAGCAAGTTGTCACGCCCGGCGAAGAGCTGTGGGTCAAGATCATCGATCTCGATCTCCAGCGTCGCCGGATCAGCCTGTCGATCAAGCAGGCTGCCGAAGGTGGCACCGTGGCCGCGGAGTACCAAGAGCACTTCGGCGAGCACGCCTACGACGACCAGGGCAACTACATCGGCGCCGAGATCGAGGATGCCGAGAGCGAAGGCCAGGCCGCATGGGCCGAGGAGTACGCGGCATACGAAGCAAGCGTCGATCCTGATGCGGTTCCGCCCGTCGAGCCCGGCACTGAAGGCGCGGTGGCAGCACCGGCCGAAGGCGCCGGTGCGGTCGAGGCACCAGCCGACGCCGCTTCCGAAGCCGCCCCGGTTGAAGCTGCGCCAGTCGACGCTGCGCCAGTTGCCGAGGCTCCGGCCGAAGCCGCCGTCGCCTACGAAGCTCCGGCCGAAGCCGCCGTCGCCTACGAAGCTCCGGCCGAAGCCGCCGTCGCCTACGAAGCTCCGGCCGAAGCAGTCGCTCCAGCCGAGCAGCCGCCGGTCGAAGGCTGACCGCTTCCAAAGAAATCTGAGAAATTATTGAACCAACCTGGTCGGTCATGCGTGTGGAATGTGCGACCGGCCAGGTTGGGCTTTTATCAGTCGATGCTCTCAGCGTCGTCGCTGGCCGACTTGGTCATCTCTCCGACCGACTGCGCGGGCTACCTCGCCGAGTAGGGTTGCGAACGCTTCGTTCCGAAGGAGCGAGCAGTGATGATTTGATGTCGCCTTCGGCTCATGCGAGCCCGCGGCTGCTGCGTGCGAACGCTTCGGTCCGATGAGGAACAGTGTTACCGCCCGAAGGGCACGACGGGCGCTCCGGGTTCGGGGCGGTCCAGTGAAGCGATCCATTTCCAGCACCGGTCGACCTCGCCGATGAGATGCTCGATGTCACTGCCGTTGTCGATGACGAATTCGGCCTCGGCTTTTCGCTCGTCGCGCGAGATCTGCGAGGCGATCCGGGCGCGGGCATCGGCCTCGTTAAACTGGCGGAAGTCGATGAGCCGCTGCACGGCGACCTCGACCGGACAGTCGACCACGATGACGGCGGCTAAGGCCTGGTAGCGCTCCCGGACGAGAAGGGGGATGTCGAGGATCACCGTGTCGTCAGTCGCCGCATATTGCTCGCGACGCTTGGTCATCTCGACGCCGACGGCCGGGTGGACGATCGCATTGAGGGCCGCGAGCTCATCAGCGTCGGCAAATACGATGTCGGCGACAGCTTGGCGATCGAGGGAACCATCGTCTCGCAAGATGTGGTCGCCGAAGCGTTCTGCCATCGCACGTACGACGGGGGTGCCGGGTGCTTGCAAGTCCCGGACGATCACGTCAGCGTCGATCAAACGAGCCCCATGGGCGACGAGCATTTCCGCAGCGGTGCTCTTTCCTGAGCCGATGCCGCCGGTCAGACCGAGTTCCAACATGACCGCATCGTAGCGATCGTGGCCCGACCGCGAACCGAACGCGGTTCCGGTGGCGGGATTAGGCATGCCGACTCACGCAACTAACAAAACACTACTTCCGTCCGATTGAATCTCATGCCCGTAACTATGGTTCTGGCGGACGATCATCGGATGGTTCGCGAAAGCCTCAAACGCTCTTTCGTCGAACATGGATTCACGGTCGTTGGCGAAGCTGACGATGGCCGACAGGCGGTGAAGCTGGCCACCGAATTGCGCCCTCGCCTGGTCGTCATGGACATCACGATGCCGCAGCTCGATGGCATTGGTGCCTGTGAGCAAATCCTGGCCGTCTGTCCGAATACCCGTGTCGTCATGCTGACAATGCATCACGACGAGGAACTGCTCGCCCGCGCCATTCGCGCCGGGGCATCGGGGTTCTTGGTGAAGGACTGTTCGGTCGACGAACTGATAACGGCGTCTCGATTGGCTGCGGCCGGCGAGACCGTGATCGCTCCCCAGCTCAAGCCGCACCTGCTCGCGCAGGTTCGTCGCTCAGCGCAGGGGCAAGGCATCGTGTCGACGGGTCTGAAGACCGAGGCCAAACCAGCGCACCGGGTGACCAAGCGCGAATCTGAGGTGCTCCAGCTCATTGCGGATGGCTGTTCGACGCCCGAGGTTGCCAACAAGCTGTACATCAGTCAGAAGACGGTCAAGAATCACCTCGCATCGATCTACCAGAAGCTCGACGCCCGGGATCGGACCCAAGCGGTACTTCGCGCTGTACGGCTCGGCATCGTCACCCTCGACTGACCTCGGCCACTAGCGCCGACCTCCGGCATCGACGGACGCCTTTGAGGGACGCCTTCGACGGACGACCTGAAGGCTGGAAAAAGAAATCTTGCTGCGCGTGTCAACGAATCGGACCGCTCGCACGTGAAACATGTAACGGAAACGCCCGCAGAGGCGTCTCCTGCCTGGTCAATCGTTGACTCGGCATCTACATTTCCTGCAGCGTATGACTTTGACCGCACTCACAAACGAGACGTTTGATGACAGCTTTCCGGAGCTGTACAAGATCTCGTACCGAGTCGCGTACCGAATTCTCGGCAATCGAGCCGAGGCCGAAGACGTAGCGCAGGAAACACTGTCCAAGGCCTACACGCGATGGTGGCGCCTTCGGGGCGACGCCGCTCGATGGGTGTCCCGGGTCAGTGCAAACAACTCGATCGATATCTGGCGCAAGCGCCAACGGCAAGAACTCACGCCGTCCGATATCGAACGGGCCCAGCGAGGAGAACCAATCATCGAGCGTCTAGCGCTCGCTGACGCGTTGTCGCGATTGTCGCGACGCCAACGCGAGGTCGTCACCCTCCGGTACCTGGCCGGGTACCCCGAGGCTGATGTTGCTGAAATCCTGCAATGTTCTGTCGGTTCGGTAAAGACCCATGCGTCGCGAGGCCTCAGCGCCCTGCGCACGTCACTCAGCTGACGATGACGACCGATCACAACGGCAACCAGAGCAATAGCGACCAGAGCAACGGCGGGCAGAGCAACGATCTTCACCACCGCGATGGGCTCTTCGACGACAACGTCGATCTGAATCCGCCGTTTGCGCCTCGTGAAATCGATGCTGCGCTGCGTTCAGTGAAGATTCGGGGCCGCCGCCGCCGACTTCTCACCGCAGGTCCGCTGGCGCTTGTTATGGGTTCGGGGTTGGCGCTCGTCGCGTTCACTCTCGACCTCGGCGGCGAAGCACAAGTCACCCAGATCGGTTCCGATCTGGGATCGTCGGCGGCGTTGGCACCGGAGACTGGCAGCGAATCGCAAGGTTCGTCGGTCTTCAGAGATGGCAGTTCGGTAGGGGACTCGTACACCTCCGGGCCCAGCCAGATGACAATCACTCCGGTTCCAACGCTGCCGGCCATTCCGCTTGACGATGGCGGACTAGCCGGCGACCAGCCGCGCATTCAGTTTGATCTCACGAAGATTCTGGCCCCCTTGGCCCTCCCGACGCCGGAAGCCTCCTCGGGCGTCACGGTCACGACGGGTCCAGAATCCGATTCGGAGCCGACGTCGACACCAACCCCTCCGGTGCCGGCGTCGGCTCATATCGCAGCAGATGACCAGTCTGATGCCGCGTCCGATAGCTCGTCTGATGACGATGCTGAAGATGCAGCAGACGCCGGCGAATCTGCCTCCGAATTGTCGGTTGAAACGAGTGCGGCTGATTCAGTCGCCGATGAACCCGGCTCTGAGCCGACGCCGGGTTCGACGTCAACTGATGATCCCGATGTGTCGGCATCGGGAACTTCCACCGACTCGTCTTCCTCCGCCGATGCGGATGCCGACGAGTCTCGATCTGGCGCCGACCCCTCCACGGCGACCATGTCCACTGCTGACGATGACTCACAGACCGATCTCGAAACAGAGAAGTCGTCAGCAGTGGATGATCTTGCAACAACCGATGCCAGCGACAGCCAGGACGATCCGGCCGACCCAGACGGCGCAGACAGTGCCGTCAGTGCCGACAGTGCCGATGGCGCATCGGCCGACGGCGCTTCGGCCGACGAGGACCCACCGGCCGACGCAGACGAACAAACCTCCACTGACCCCGACGCCAGCGCCGATGAGAACGCTGGTGACGGCGCCGCCGCTGACGGTGCAGCCGCCGAAGCCATCGACGCCGATGCCGACGCGGAACCGGCTCCCGACCCGGACGACCCCGAGGGTGACGGCGAACTCGTCATCATCGACGCCAACGGCGACATCATTACGCCCGGCGCCGAACCAACACCGGTGCCACAGCCCGTCGTGCTCGGCGCTTCAGCCGAGGTGTCCGGTTTCGAAATCGTGATCTTTATCAGCGTTCTCGACGGCGACGGTTACAGCATCGGCGCATGTGGCACCACGGTCAACTGGGGCGACGGCATCGCTCAAGACTCGGCCTGCGATCCATCGTGTTTGGCCGTTGACTCGTCAGCACCGGCTGCGGGTGTCGATGGGCAGCTGCAGTTCTCGCATGTGTACGAGGTGCGCAACGTTCAAGTTGCGCCGTACATCACGGTGTTCACAGGCCTTGAGTGTTACGGCGATTCCTCGACCGTTACCTTCGGCCCGCTGCTGATCACCGACACCGAAATCGTCCAGTCTTAGCGGTCCCCGACCGGGCCCAAATCGGGACCGGCTCAGCGGCTGCCGGAGAGCGACGAGACAAGAGAGCGCGCTATTCGCCGAGGAACGAGGCGAAAAAGGAACTTGTCGTAGATCGCCACCGCCGGTGAATGTGTTGTCGTGGATGTCGACACGTTCGGGGTACCCGTCGAAGTCGGGGTCATCGTCGCCGCCGATCGTGAAACTGCTGGTCAAGATCACGTTCGCCGATTGGTTGTCGGCGATCGTGTTGTCGAGTATCTCCACCTGGTCGTTCGCAGGGACGAGAATTCCCGGTCCCGCCGGCACGGCGTTCACCGCGGTACCGGCGCGGGAGTAGGTTCCTTCTTCGCTTCCACCACGTCAGGTGTTGCGGGCTGTTTGCATCAGACGAGTTTGGCCTACCGACAGGGCCCGTGGCCACCACCTGGCGCTCTGATGTTCGCAGACGTCGATCCGGCTCCATCTTGACCGTCGCACGGTCGTAGGATCGTCCCATGGCTGAACTACTCGATGTCCCGTTCGAGATGATCTCGGACTTCGAGCCTGCGGGCGACCAACCGAAGGCCATCGCGGCATTGACCGAAGGCCTCGACCGCGGCGATCGCTTTCAGACGCTGCTTGGCATCACGGGTAGTGGTAAGAGCGCGACGATCGCTTGGACGATCGCAAACGTGCAGCGTCCGACGCTGGTGCTGGCCCCGAATAAGTCCCTCGCCGCCCAACTTGCGAATGAGCTGCGCGAGTTCTTCCCGAACAATCGCGTCGAGTACTTCGTGTCGTACTACGACTACTACCAGCCCGAGGCGTACATGCCGTCGAGCGATACGTACATCGAGAAGGACTCGTCGGTGAATGACGAGATCGACCGGTTGCGGCACGCGTCGACGTCGGGGCTCCTGACCCGGCGCGACATGATCGTTGTGGCCTCGGTGTCGTGCATCTACGGCCTCGGTTCGCCCGAGTCCTACGACGGCAACCTGCTCGTGTTGCGCACCGGCGAGGAGATGGACCAACGGGCGATCCTCGGCAAGCTCATCGATATGCAGTACGAGCGCAACGATATGAACCTCGTGCGCGGCAACTTTCGGGTCAAGGGCGATGTCATCGAACTCCACCCGGCGTACGAAGAGAACGCAATTCGGATAGAGATGTTCGGTGATGAGATCGAACGCATCGTTCGAGTCGACACGCTCACCGGCGAGCGACTCGGCGTGCTCGACGAGATCTCGGTGTTCGCCGCCACGCACTACGTGACCGGCGAAGAACGAATGACCACGGCGATTCAGGGCATTCAGGTCGAGCTGCAGCAGCGCCTGAAGCAGTTCGAAGAAGAGGGCAAGCTGCTCGAAGCCCAACGCTTGCGTATGCGCACCGAGTACGACCTCGAAATGATGCAGGAGATCGGCTTCTGTAACGGCATCGAGAACTACAGCCGCCACATCGATGGTCGCAGCGAGGGCGAAGCGCCGTTCACGCTGCTCGACTACTTCCCCGACGACTTCCTGACCGTCATCGATGAGTCCCACGTCGCGGTGCCGCAGCTCCATGGTCAGTACGAGGGCGACCGGAGCCGGAAGGAGACGCTCGTCGAACACGGATTCCGGCTCCCGTCGGCATCCGACAATCGACCGCTGACCTTCGACGAAACGATGGGTCGCGTCGGTCAGGTCGTCTTCTTGTCGGCGACCCCGGGGCCTTATGAGCGAGAGGTGTCGGACCAGATCGTTGAACAAGTCCTGCGACCGACCGGCTTGATCGATCCCGAAATCGTCGTGAAACCGACCAAGGGTCAGATCGACGATCTGCTCGCCGAGATTCGAGCGCGGACCGAGGTCGACCAGCGGGTGCTTGTCACGACGCTGACGAAGAAGATGTCGGAGGACCTGACGGACTATTTGCTCGAGCTTGGCGTGCGCGTGCGGTATCTGCACAGCGAGGTCGACACGATTCAGCGCATCGAGATCTTGCGGGATCTGCGCCTTGGCGAGTTCGATGTCTTGGTCGGCATCAACCTGCTGCGAGAGGGTCTCGATCTGCCCGAGGTTTCGCTCGTTGCGATCCTCGACGCCGACAAGGAAGGGTTCCTGCGCAGCGAGACGTCGTTGGTCCAGACGATCGGCCGTGCGGCTCGAAACGTCGACGGTCAGGTGATCATGTACGCCGACCAGGTGACCGACAGCATGCAGCGAGCGATCTCGGAAACCCAGCGTCGCCGCGGTGTGCAGATGGCCTACAACGAGAAACACGGCATCGACCCGCAAACCGTGCGCAAGGCCATCACCGACATCCTCGCCTTCCTGCGGCCGCGTGAGCAGCAGTTCGATCCCAAGTCCGCGAAAGCGCCGGTGCCCGCGGCGAGCCTCCGTACCGGCAAGCATGGCAAAGCGACTGACTTCTCCGAGCTTCCGTCCGATGAGTTGGAACGACTCATCACCACCCTGGAGGACGAGATGGCCTTGGCGGCCACCGAGCTGAAATTCGAATACGCGGCGCGTCTGCGCGATGAGATCAAAGACCTCCGACGCGAACTGCGCGACGTCCGCTAGTGGCCGACGACGACACCCCGGTGAGCCGCGTGACGCGCGCCTCGCGGAACACGCAGCTCGCGAAGCTCGGCTCAAAGGTTGGCGCCGGTTGGGGCGTGCACAAAGCGAAACGGGTCTTTGCCGACGCCGAGCGCAAAGAGGAGCTTGACCGCGAGTTTGAGTTGAAGAGCGCCGAACAGGTCGTTGCCGAACTCGGCAATATGAAGGGCGCGTTCATGAAGCTCGGCCAGATGGCCAGCTACCTCGACCAGGGCCTGCCCGAGCCAGTGCGAAAAGCGTTGTCCACGCTGCAACAAGACGCGCCGCCGATGAGCAAGTCACTGGTGGTCGAGACGCTTACGGCCGAACTTGGTCGGCCGCCATCGGAGGTGTTCTCGGAGTTCGACGAGGAACCGATCGCGTCGGCATCAATTGGCCAAGTCCATCGGGCGATCACGGCCGACGGTTCAGCCGTCGCCGTAAAGGTCCAGTACCCCGGGGTCGCCGAGGCGATCAAGAGCGATCTGTCGAACGCGGATGTGCTGTTTCGGCTCATGGCGGTCACGTTCCCGGGCCTCGACCCGAAACCGTTGGTCGAAGAGTTGAAGGATCGGCTGATCGAAGAGGTCGACTACATCCGCGAGGCCGAGAATCAGCGGTTGTTCAACTCGTACTACGAAGGCCACCCGTACATCCACGTGCCAGCAGTGATCGACGATCTGTCAACCGCTCGCATATTGACGAGTGAGCTTGCGCACGGACACCGGTTCGAAGACGTGCTGACGTGGTCACAGGACGAGAAGAACCTCACCGCCGAAACCTTGTATCGCTTTACGTTCGGCAGCATGTACCGGCTCAAAGCGTTCAACGGTGACCCGCACCCGGGCAACTACATCTTTCGGCCGGGCGGGGAGGTTACGTTCCTCGACTTCGGACTCGTGAAGCACTACACCGATTCTGATATCACGGGTTTCATGACCTTGATTCGAGCGATGGTGATCGACGACGATTTTGTGGCGTACCGGACCGAGGCCGAGCGGCAGGGTTTGCTCTTGCCTGATGCTCCGATCGCGGACGAGGTGGCGAAGGAGTACTTCAGTCATTTCTACGATT
>Ga0114956_1003708_pt1 | contig 11787 bp, 11 predicted proteins | sample MaitaG_FD_87304 | JGI IMG/M metagenome (GOLD analysis project Ga0114956, IMG submission 87304) | Marine algal microbial communities from Maine, USA - Maine_Asex2 metaG | ecosystem: Host-associated > Algae > Red algae > Unclassified | place: Maine, USA | collected 2015-01-05 | reverse complement strand
CTCCTTTGATTTCAAATGACCCATTGGCAGACAATGTAGATCTTTACGCTTTTAGATCGCCTGATAACCCGGACATGATCACCATTATAGCAACATATGTCCCTATGCAACTTCCACATGGAGGACCTAACTATTTTAGCTTTGGAGAGAACGTTAGATACGAAATTCACATAGACAATGATGCAAGTATTGCAGGCGACGAAATTACGTACAGATTTACCTTTAATCAAATTAACGAAGACCCAACTACTTTTTTCAACATCCGTTTGGGTGCTCAAAACTTAAAGACCACCTATACTTTAGAAAAAAGTATCGATGGAGGATTGACATTTATTCCAATAATAGTAAATGGTGTAGTACCTCCAAACAATATCGGAACTAGATCTATTGAAAGCCTAGTTGGCCTTAATACGACTTACGATCAATTGTTTAATGATGCGATTTCAACAGCAGTAACTGGTGAAAAAGTTTATGCTGGACCATCAGATGATCCTTTCTTTGTAGACTTAGGAGGAATATTTGATCTAGGAGACAGCCCAAGACAAGCAAGCAAACCACAGGATGGATTGAAGTGCATGAATGTAAGCACCCTAGCTTTACAAATTCCAATCAATAGTTTGAAAAAGCTTACTGCACCGTTACAACCGACCAATATTTTAGATAGTGATTTTGTAATTGGAGTATGGGCTTCTGCAAGTAGACCATCTATGACTACTTTAAGTTCAACTTCCGATCCTGCATACTCTGGAAATTGGGTGCAAGTTTCAAGACTTGGTATGCCTTTAACAAACGAGGCTGTTATTCCAGTTGGAAGTAAAGATTTTTGGAACAGCATTACACCTTATGATGAAATTGGAGAAACTACTTTAGATGAGTTTTTCTACAACCCTGAATTAGCTCTTTACATGGACGATGACCAATTTGGATCAGCTGTCCCAGGTTTCGGACCGCTTAGAATTCAAAAGAATTCTTTAGGTGCATTCAACTTTAGTAATGGCAACGATGGCCTATATATATTAAAAGGAGATCCTGCTCTAGATGGTACTGCGTTAGACGATGATGTATTCGGGACGCTTCTTTTGCCAGATGCTGGAAAACCAAGATCTGTAGATTTATGGCCGACCTTTCACACAGGTGTACCTAACGTAATACCCTATCAACTTGCAACTGGAAAAGGTGGAAATCCACTTGCCGCAGGCAAACCATTTATCAATAACTTTCTACCAAATGGTGGAGATATGTTAAGACTAAACATGGCTGTACCTCCAACACCAAGAGATGATCCATTTTTTAGTTCTTTAGGATTAGTACAAGCTGCTGCAATAGGATTAACCGTTGCACCTTTCAACGAAACTGCTGATTTAGAATTCATTCCAAATATGGATGGATTTCCAAATGGAAGAAGACTTGAAGATGATGTAACTAGAATTGAACTTCAAGCAGTAGCTGGAGTAGTACTTGCTGCAGTTGGTTTGTGGTACGATGATTATGACCCTGCTGTATCACCAAGTCCTGTAACATCAGACTTAGTAAATGTTTTAAGCTATACCACAGGAATTGAAGGTAATGACAAAGGTTTTTCTTCTTCTTTCCCATACGTTGCTCAGCCACATAGTGGAACTGGAGAGTGTAGTGGTAAACTTTATGAAGGAGATCCTTCTCAAGCAGGTCAAACTGTAAGTAGAACATTTGTTTCTTCAAATAACCAAAAGCGTATTGGACAATTTGATCTTGATTCTCAAAGAAATTTGAGCTCCACTAGCTTTGTAAATAATGCAACTGATGGAGATGGTATTTATTTTGACGAAGAGTTAGATATCCTATATCAAATTAACAGAAGCGAATCTAAGGTTGACGTGTATGAAAACGTTCTTGCAAATTTAGATGTTGGACTTCCTCCTTCTTTAGCGACGAGCTCAAGTTCTAACTTCACCAATGGTAGAGAATTAACTGTAAGCGCTAACACTCTTGTAGTTGCTCAAGATGCCAATGACGCAAACGGACAAGTCAACCAATTTTCATTATACAAAATTGACGGAACTTCACTAAGTTTTGATAAAAACTTAGTGACTGATATTAACCTTTGGGGAATTCAGTTGGTTGGAAATGAAATGTTGGCTATTCAAGACAACTCCGCAAACTTAGCTATTTATTCAAATTTCTTTTCTAATCCTGCAGGTCAAATTTCTGCAGATCAAATTATAGAGATTGAATCAATGATAAGAACTCATGGACTTCACTACGACTCCGTTACAGACATACTTGTGCTTACGGATGTAGGTGCTGCCTCTGATCCAACAGACGGAGCAATAGTAGTAGTTTCTGATTACACCAATGCTATTGCAGATGGTACTATTTCAGACAACGAACAATTTAGAATAAGTGGTCTAAATACAGAATTAGGTAACCCAGTAGATTGTGCGATTGACATTACAAATAATGCAGTATATGTCGCAGAAAGAGCAAACGAAGGAGGAAAAGTATTGGTATACGAAATCCCAATGGAATCAGGCGATTTTGAACCGTTACATAGCGAATTATTTGCCGGGGCTTCTGCAATATTCTTAAACGGAAGCAGCAGTGATTATCAATTAGCTTCAATTGGGGACTTGTTCGTATCCTCCAACACGACAGGTAAAATTGCAAATGCCAATGTGCTTGAAGATCGAAATTTAGATATTAATATTTTTGATGCAGATGACTTAGACGGTGATGGTGTGTATTATGATAAGGCATCTGATGTTTTATATCAAATAAATCGGATCGATAATGTGATCAACGCATATAGTCAGGTGAAAGAAAATCTGGCATTAGGAATGGATCCAGTTTTGACCGCTTCTTCTTCTTCTGATTTTATTAATGGTAGAGAATTAGCAAGAGCAGGTGATCGGTTGGTTGTTGCACAAGACGCAAATGATGCAAATGGACAACAAAACAGATTGTTAGTTTATCAATTTGATGCAAGCTCTATTGTTTTAAAAAGAACGTACGACGTTGATATAAACTTGTGGGGCATACATGCAGATGTAAACACACTTTATGCGATCGTTGACAATTCAAATCAATTGGCAGTTTTTGAAAACTTCTTTGAAAATCAAGATGCAATGATCTCTCCTACTTCGATTATTAATATTGAAGAAATGGTTAGAACACATGGATTAACTTATGATTCAGATATGGATCTAATGTTACTGACAGATGTTGGTGAGGCAAGTAGCGCAGAAGATGGAGCAATTCATATTGTACCAAACTTTACATCAGCTGCCCTTGACGGAACGATTTCGATGGATGAACAAACACGTATTGTAGGACCTATGAGTACTTTAGGAAACCCAGTTGATATTGCATGGAAAAGAGATATACAAACTATGTATGTTGCTGAACGTGCTAATGGTGGAGGTAAAATTTTAGGATTTGAATTCACAAATACCTCTGGAGATGTTTCGCCAATCTTTTCTGAAGATTTTGCAGGAGCTTCTGCAGTATTTATTGAAGATGTGGTTAGCGATGAAGACCCTCTTACTAGTACGGAGGAAGAACCAGAATTAAATAATGCTGATTTTACGGTTTTCCCTAATCCTACAACAGACTATATCAATATTCAATACTACGACGCGGATCTACAATCTCTAAGAGCTCAAGTATTTACTATTGATGGTAAATTATTGAAAAGTCAAAAGATGATTAGAGGTAAGGTTAGAATCGATTTAAGTGAATTTAACTCTGGTGTTTACTTTGTTCAAATTTCAAATAAATCAAAAACACTTGAAAGCAAAGTTTTAAAAATATAAATCATTCCTATCTACGTTTTAAGTAATGAGAAGCCATCAAGTGAAGACTTGGTGGCTTTTTTATTACTTCAATTTGGGACAAAAAAAGAAGCCAAACAAAATTCTTGAATGGCTTCCCGATAAACTGCTATAAATCTGAAGAACTAATTTCCCAGTTTTATAGCTTGCAACACTTTTTATTACAAGGAATACAACTATAAAAAATGAAATAATTATTAATTGACACAAAAGCTATCTTTTGCCTTTGCAACAACTTCCAATTAGATATACGTTTAGCTTATAATTTTTGGATTTCATTACACACCTAAATCTCCACGAATTTTAATCTAACATTCAATTAGTATTTCATACATTTACTAAGTAAACGCGCTACAGATTACTTGATTTTAACTTAATTCTTATCGAAGATTATACTATAATAAGTGCCTTAAAAGCATCCAACGAACTTGGATTAAAAAATGTGTATAAAAAATATGGCAATGCCATATTTGGCATCATATCAAGAATTGTAAGAGATGACCATTCTTCGGAAGAAGTATTGCAAAATACATTTTTAAAGGTTTGGAAAAGTATTTCTGATTACGATGAAAACAAAAGCAGTCTCTTTACTTGGATTGCTGTTATAGCAAGAAATACTGCATTAGATTTAGTTCGACTCAAAAAATTTCAAAACTTAAAAAAAACCGATTCACTCGATATCACCGTATATAATGATAGTGCAAGGGCTGAAAACATCTCTAGCACTTTGGAATATGATAGTCTTATAAAAGGACTAGAACCAAAATATAAAGTCGTGATTGATAAAATATACTTAGAAGGATATTCACAAAGTCAAGCTGCTGAGCTGCTTGAAATTCCGTTGGGCACTGTCAAGACCCGATTGAAATACGCGGTTAATATTCTACGAGAAAATTTAGGAAGTGAAAAAAGCACTCTTTTTGGGATGTTTGTGCTCATTATGTTAACTATAATATTCTTCCTATGTCAATAAATATTAATGACATAAGAAATTCGGGATTACTAGAGCTCTATGTTTTAGGAAATCTTAGCCCTAATGATTTAGCACTAGTTGAAGCTTCCTTAAAAAAGTTTCCTGAACTTAAATCTGACATTCAAGATATTGAAAAAGCTTTTCAGGCTTATGCCAATATGCATGCTATAGAAGCGCCTAAAAATTTATTGGACAATGTTGCTTTACCTAAGAATACCAAAGAGGCTAAAACAAAGCCTAATACAGGATTAAAGGTGTTAACTTTTGCATCGTTGCTGATAGGAGGAATTTTAAGCTATATGTATTACACGCAAGCCAATGAAGCAGAGCAGAAGATAATTGACTGTGAAGAAGATCAGGAAACGCTAGAGACAACCAATAGAGAATTGATTGCTCAAAATGAATTATATAAAAAATTATTTGATCCTGATTTCTCTACTATAAATGTAGAAGCTACCCCGGGCTATGCGTCAACTCAAATAACACTTAAGAACAATGCTCAACAAAAAGAGAATATTTTAATCTTTGAAAATCTTCCAGATTTAGCTCAAGATCAATCTTTCCAATTATGGTCGTTAAAAGCAGATACGGATCCAATTCCTCTTGATGTATTTCAAAATGATTTAGATGTATTAGAGGTGGCTTTTGAAGAAGGAACCAGTGCATATGCCATCACAATTGAACCAAAAGGAGGAAGCCAAAGCCCTACTTTAGATAGATTAATCGGAGTATTTAATATTTAATTGATTTTTTAACGTATTCGAAATCCAATTTGATATACTTTCGCGTACTTAATATTGAATCAATAAAATAAATTAAATGTTTTTCAAAAATCTAAAAGACTTTACACACACAATTGCTTTATCATTTGTATTAATATTCGCATTAAGTTCATGCGGTGATGATGGTGAATTGCAAAGCACAACTTTTAACTATACCATACACAATGGACAGACAGTTGCTAGCGCGCCATATGATGGAATACACCCTAACGACTTTACCGCATCAATGAAAGTTGATGAAATGGAAAATGGAAATACAATGATTACGGTAACCTTAAATAACACTATTTCTGGTGCTACGTACAACATGCATGCGCATGATGCAGAAGATGCTTCAACAACTCCAAATGGAACTCCATACAATGAATCTCCAAATGCAGATATCTTCGCTCAACCATTGGTTGGAAACGGTAATACAGTTATGGTTTCTCAAGAGGCTTTAATTTCCTATGATGATTTAGTATCTGATTACGAAGGCTTCTTTGTTATACATGATCCTTTAAGAGCTGTTAGTACAGTTAATATCGGAACTTATTTAGTTGTAGGTTCTTTTGCTAGAGCTCAAAGCACTACTTCTTATGCTACTTCTAATTATGACTACGCATTTAATACTGGTCAAGTTGCTGCGGCTTTTGCATACGCAGGAGCGCATAGTACTGATTTAAGTGCCAATATTCAAGTGGACGAATTAGCAGATGGGAAAAGCAGAATCACTATTCGATTGGATAATACAATAGATGGTGAAACATATCCTACGCACGCACATGATATGGCAGATGCAGCAACGACTCCTAATGGAACTCCTTACAACGAATCACCAAATGGAGATGTATTTGCAGCTTCTATTCTTGGAAATGGAGGTTTAGCAGGAACAACGAGTATCTCCGATTTTAGTTTTGATGAAATCACAACTAATTACGATGGATTCTTTGTGGTACACGATCCTCTACAGACAATTACTACTGTAGATCCTACAACATATGTTATACTAGGTGTTTTCGCGAGATAAACCTTAAAATATACTGAGCCCTTAATAGTATTAGTAATATTAGTAATAGCGGAGTTTTAAGTAAGCGGCCCCAATATAAATTGGGGCCGTTTTATTTTATTTCATAGCATGTTAAAGAATATCGGATTTAATCGAACATATTTCGTCTGAAAGAGGTAAGGTAAGTATGAGAAAAAAAAGAAATACTGCAAACCAAATCATTTTAAATGCGTTTAAAGATTCGAGAAACAAAATGAGAGCTCATCATTTTCTTCCGATTTATTTACGCTTCTCTGAAAGTTCAAAAAATTTTTCACTAATTAAATCTCACTACAATGAAAACACATTTAAAAATTCTCAACTCTAATTCAAAATGGACTACTATTGTATTTGATAATTGTAATGCAAGGTCTCGTATTTCAACGCCACAATTGAAAGAACAATTTATGAGAAAAGAAGTTGATCTTGTAAATCCAAGTTTTCTAGAAGGCACTAATGAAAAATAAAATATTAGCTATACTTCCTGAAGGGAAAATAGGCTCAAAAGAATATTTAACCTATTGCTTTAAACTTACAATGCATTTAAAGGGATCATTAGATATTCTTATAGGTACATCAAAAATTCACTTTAGAACTAATAGATTAAGAAATACAAGTAAAATTTATTCGGTAGATAATTCCGATGTTAAAAATCAACAAATCCTCAAAAGAATTTTAGAAATTCTTGAAAGTTCGAACTTAGACCTAAGTCAAAACAAAATAAGACTAGATACTTCAGTAGGCTTAGTGGAAGACAAAATCACGTCAACCGAAAGTGAAGAAAATTACGTTTTGATACTTACAGAAAACAGATCAGAAAGTACGCTACTAAATAAAATAAATGGTATTAAAGAGTTAGACTTAGTAAATCTAACTACAGCACCTACCCTATTAATACCTGAAAAAGAGGTTTATCATACTCCAAAAAAAATGTTGTGTATTTTCAATAAAGCAATAGGCGTAGAACTTATAAAACTGCTAGAGATACAATCCTTATTTGATTTTGATTTGACTTTAGCTCAATTAAATACGGATAATACCAGTAACAATTTAACCTCTGCCCTTTTACATGAACTTGATAAACGTTCAATTAAAATTATTGATCAAATCAATTTCAATACTTTTAACTATCAACAAGAGATTAATTCAATAGTGGAATCAAGAAAGACAGATTGGATTTCCTTTTTCGGTTTCGATTCAGATCCTTTGGGTAGAATGTGGAAGATAAGTACAAACGAACTCATCCTATCTTCAAATATACCTATTTTAATACCTTAACTGGCATGCAAACGTTAGAGCAACGATTAAAAAAATACACCAATAATAGTCAAGGAATTATTCGCTTTGTGGTCGGTGGTTATATAATCTTGACTATTCTTGCTACTCTAATTTTTGCCTTGCCTTTTGCTCGAACTGAGCCCATCCTACTTGCAGACTTGATATTTATGTCAAGTTCTATCGTAAGTACTACAGGATTAGTTTCAGTGGATTTCGGAAATACCTTTAGTTTCTCGGGTCAAATAATCTCACTTGTGTTCATTCAATTAGGAGGTATTGGCTATATGGCATTAGCATCATATATTATTCTAGGTAGTACGAAAAAAATTCCAAAATTTAGTCTCAAATTATTACTAGTAGAATTTCATCTTCCCAATAAATACCCCTTATCTGAATTTTTGTATAGTGTTGCGTTTTATACTTTATTAATAGAAACCATCGGAGCCATTGTCCTCTATTTTAACTTTAAAGCCCTTGGCCTTGAAAATCCAATGTGGCTTGGAATATTTCACAGTGTATCAGCTTTTTGTACCGCAGGGTTCAGTTTATTCTCAACATCTTTTACTGAGTTTGGAGATAATTATACTATCCTCAATACTATTGGTGTTCTTTCGCTATTGGGATCCATAGGGTTTATTGTATTCGTTGATTTTAAAAAATATATTCTTGGACAACGAAAACATATTACGTTAACATCAAAAATAATTCTCGTTTCCACTTTTTTAATCTTACTTATCGGAACGTTTACCATATACTTATCTGAAGGAAATAACATAACCTTTATTAATGCCATGTTTCAAAGCATGACTGCCCATACTACTGTAGGATTCAATTCTATTCCTTTAAATAATTTACCCAATGGTGCTATTTTAATGATGATCATATTAATGATTATTGGAGCCTCTCCATCAGGAACAGGTGGGGGTGTTAAAACAACAAGCATTACAGCGCTCTTTGGCATTGTGAGATCTGTATTAGCCAGAAGTAAGTATATAATGTTGTCAAACGTTCAGTTACCAGCAAAAAGAGTTTTACTTGCGATAAGCACATTTATTTTTTACCTAGTAATCTTGGTAACAGCTACATTTATTTTATTCATCATTGAGGGCAATCGCTTCAACTTTGCTTCCATATTATTCGAAACAACCTCTGCTTTGAGTACTGTAGGATTAAGCTTAGGCATTTCATCTGATCTAAGCGATTTAAGTAAAATCCTAGTTTCAATTTTAATGTTTATCGGTAGAATTGGTGTTATTACTTTTGGACTTGCCCTAGTTCATGAAGCTCCAATCATGCGTAAGAGTCCAAGGGAAGAGGACATTGCTATATAATAGAATCCTTAGCACAAATTATTGGTAAAAATTCAATTTCATTTTTTTTTCAAAAAATAATTTAGAAACCGAACAAACAAGGTGTCGTCGAGTAAGATAAGTATATGACATCTACAAAATTCAAAATTTTTACACGTTTAACTAGGTATGCGGTCATTATGATTTGCACCCTTGGTCTTATTATTCCATTGAATGCAAACGTTATAAATGGGAACGAGCAAAATTTCGCTTTGACGTATTTTGACCAATTCATGCCAGACTGCAAAACATCAAATAATATTTTTATTACTCCTCGCTTGGTAGCCTATTTAAAACAAGATTCAAAAGCTATTCAGAGTCAGATACTCTTCTGTGCCGTACCAGCAGATGTAGAACAAACACCCTTATTGAACTATCATGAACATCCCAATAACATTTCCAACTTTAGTTTCACCTCTTTTCCAGGCTTCGCTTTTCGCGCTAGAGATCAACCATAGCTATTTAGGTTCTTCACTCTTAATTTTTATCATCTCTTCACATTAAATTCCCATCAATTTATGAATTCACTAGGAATCAACAAAGACAATTTACACCGAGTTCAAGAACACCTCAATACCCTTCTTTCAAGTTATGCCGTTTACAATCAAAACTTATTAAGTTTTCACTGGCACATACGAGGCATAAGCTTCTTTGACCTACACCAGCAATTTGAAAATTTTTACATCGATGCTCGTATAAAAATTGATGAAATAGCAGAAAGAATACTAACACTAGATTTTAAGCCGTTGGGTTCTTTTTCTGAGTATCTCAGCAACTCTCTAATCTCTGAAGCACAGGATTTGTTAGAAGATAAATTGATGGCTAACACAATTTTAGAAAACCAATTAGTTCTTCTTCGTATTATGCGAACACTACTCGAAGAAGCAAGTTCCGCTAAAGATGAAGGAACGGTAGATATGATTGGAGGATTTATTCGAGAATTAGAAAAACAAAACTGGTTACTACGAACTTGGTTATCCAAAGCTAAGCTGAAAGCACCTGCGCTCAATTAATTTATGGACTATTTCCATTTTAAGATAAAAGGCATTAAAATATCTATGCCACTCAGTCAGTGAAATATTAAACAGAACATCCTATAAATAGTAAATAAGGCATTGTGTCGATTATGACCAATGCTTTATTTTTTTTCTTAATCGAAAATATTAAATGTCTAGTAACTTTGAGGCAAAGATCAAAACACATGAGGGTCAAATATTATGTATTAATTGTTTTTTCAGTGCTAATTTCTTGCAAGCCACAAGACCCAAATTCTAATGCGCAAGGTCAAGATATCTTAGATGTAAAAGAAATAACAACCAATGAGCAAGCGGAGATTATTGATTTGAATTACACCTTCTCCAAGTTATTTTACGTCCCCATCTATTCTGACATTTACATTGATGCTAACAATCAAAAAAACTTATTAGCCGCAACACTTAGTCTAAGAAATACTAGTGAGAAATCTGATTTGGTAATCTCTAGAATTGAATATTACAGTACCTCTGGAGAATTGGTTAGAAAATATTTAGATAAAGACATTGTATTACAAGAACTAGAAACAATCAACTATGTCATTGAAAAGGAAGATGACCGAGGTGGCGCTGGAGCAAATTTCTTAGTTGAAATTCATAGTAGAGATAAAAATGTTAAACCAATCGTGGAGGCAATAATGATTGGAGAATATTCAAATAAAGCATTCGCATTTACCTCTACTGGAGTAGAAATTAATTAGTCCTTAATAGTCTTTTTAAAAAATACTCAATCATGTTTTCCGTTTCTTCGAGTCGCTTTTTCGAATTTTTTATATCCGAAAGTCTCGGCAAATGAAGGGCGTAATACTGCTGGTTACGAATCATTTCAAATATAGTAGTACTCAAAGATCTTGGAAACTTAAACTTAGGATTAACTTCTAATAAAGTATCCGCGAGCTTTTCAACCAATCTTTTAAACGGAACAAAAAATCCAAGTTTGTTTTCTTTGTCTATGTCATGAATATGATATGCTTTAGAACTTTCATTGATCAAAACAAATTGCAATGCTTTTTCATCAATATAAGAGGTTAACATTTCTTCATGAGAAGCAAAAACAATTTTATGAATGGCAATTTTAAGTTTCTTATTGGCATCCTGAATGTTGCGCGTGTTTACATCAATCAAATAATTAATCCATTCCCAATACCAACAATAGAGATATAAAAGGATAAGGTGCTTATTTTCAAAATAGCGATAAATAGAAACCTCAGAAGATTCCATTTTCACAGCAAGCTTTTTGAATGTAAAAGATTCAAAGCCTATTTCTGCAAACAAATCTACAGAAGCCTTCAATAGTCTTTTACCATATTCCGTATCCTGTGGATCTCTAAGATATAGTTTGTTTGGTACAGTAAAACGCAGTTCTAATGGCATAACTAAATATTAAGTAAACATATCATTAATGCAATAATAATAATTATTTGTGTTAGTATTACTTACTTAATTGAGAGTATTGTTATATATTTGAGTAAGCAAAATAAGTGATATGAAAATTAACATACAGAACAAGGCAAAACTCTCAAACAAACACCTTCGAT
>Ga0114956_1003706_pt1 | contig 11790 bp, 5 predicted proteins | sample MaitaG_FD_87304 | JGI IMG/M metagenome (GOLD analysis project Ga0114956, IMG submission 87304) | Marine algal microbial communities from Maine, USA - Maine_Asex2 metaG | ecosystem: Host-associated > Algae > Red algae > Unclassified | place: Maine, USA | collected 2015-01-05 | reverse complement strand
TCTTCAATGCTTGTTCCTTCCATAACATTTCCTTTCCAAGGCCACAAATAGCTGCTGCCTGTAAATTTGCCAAAGCGAATTAAATCAATTCTTCTATGTGCTTCCCAATATAATTCTCTAACTCTTTCGTCTAAAATGAAATCTAAATTTACTTCGGCTTCAGTTACGTTACCATTTTCATTTCCGTAAGCTCTTTGTCTTAATTCATTAATATACATAGTTGCTTGAGCGATACTACCTCCACCACCTCGCAAAGAAGCTTCTGCATACATCAAATAAGCATCAGCTAAACGAAACATCGGATAATCTGTATCAACGTGTGTTACATCTGAACCTGCTTCACCAGCCATATTAGTATTGGTATATTTTGGTACTGCAAAACCATCTTCAAACACACCAATATCTTCTATTTCTATATTTTGACCATCTGTATAAAAGATGGCTCGTTTATCAATTGTGCCAGTTATATCAGGAAATTTGTCTACCATAGCTTCTGTGGTGCGTAAACCTGCCCAACCACCTGATACACCATAATTATTAGCATCCATTGAGCCGCCAATAGCAGCTTGTACTAAAAAAGTGGTGCATCCCCAGTTTTGTGAATTTTTTCCATCGGAGTTTAATGCAAAAATTATTTCAGTTGAAGTATGATTATCTTTCATAAATAAACTTTGATAATTTTCCTCTAAACTATATCCTGCGTTTATTACTTTTTCGCAGGCCGCTAAACTTTCAGCAAAGTAATTTTGCCCAATCATTGCTTCGGCATTTAAGTATAGCTTGGCTTGCAACATCCACAAACCTGCTTTATCAATTCTACCATACTCATTCATTCTTGGTTCAGGTAATAGCGGTTCAATTTCATTTAATTCATCACGAATAAAATTAAATGTTTCTTCAGGTGATGCTTGCTCAGGAAAGCCAGCTGTAATTTCGGTTACTAATGCAATATTTCTAAACAAATCTAAAGCGTGCCAATAGGCGAGTGCTCTTAAAAATCTTGCTTCATTTCTGTATTCCTTTACAATTATTTGGTCAGCTTCAGAAATTCCATTTTCAGCCAATTTTTCGTCGGAGGCTTGTTTAATAAAATCGTTGGCAAAACTAACAATTAAAGCAATTCTATAATAGACCACTCTAATAAATTGATTTTCTGAAGTCCAGTTTGATTCGTGTAAGTCTCTAATGCCTGCATCGGTCCAAGCTAAAACGGCTTCATCGGTTGTACATTCTTGTGCTTTCCAATAAGCACGTATGTAACTTGTAAAACCTTCGTCGTTTACAATTGAAATGTCACCGTCACCATCAGGTCCGTCTTGACCTGTTAAAGAATAACTTGCATAAACTTTAGCTAAGTAAGAGCGATAAGCATCTTCGGTTTGAAACACTTCAAATTCAGTGAAGGCATCTTCAGGTTGAATATCTAAATCGGTACATTGGGTTAAGAGTAAACTGCATATCATTAAAATTAATAATGAAGCTTTGCTCAAATGGAAATTTTTCTTTTTCATTTTAATTCATTTGTAATTTTAAAAAGAAGCGTTTAAGCCAACTAATACATTTAATGAAGTTGGATATATGTTATTATCAATGCCGCCGTGATATTGCGGTATTTCAGGATCTAAGCCTGAATAGCCTGTTATGGTTAAAATATTAGAAACGGTGCTATAAAATCTAAGCGATTTAAATACTTTGTTTTTATTTAAGCTGTAACCAAGTGTAATATTATCAAGTTTTATAAATGATGCATTTTCAATATAATAGTTTGATTTTAGTTGACGCTCTTTAATATTAATAATGAAAGCTGATTCATCAATATTATTGGTTACACGATCAGTTAATCTATCAAAGTAACCTGAACCTGATGCTAAGTTGTTGTATACATAGTTGCCAATATGTGAACGTACTGTGGCAGATAAATCCCATCTATTGAAATTAATATTTGAAGTTAAACCGAAAATAAAATCAGGTGCTGCATTTTTATTGATTACTAAATCATTTTCATTTATCATTCCATCACCATTCACATCTTCATAAATATCTAAATCAGAAATCAAACCATCGCCATTAAAATCTTCAGTATCAGGTAAGGGCAGACCGTTTGAACCTAAAATATGATTATATGTTCTAAAAGATTCAATACTTTCTCCCACTTTTAAAACTTGAATTGTTTGACCGATGTCACCACTAATTCCACCAGTTTCATAGCCTAAAAATTCAGGTAAGTTTGAGTTATCTAATTTTACAATTTCATTTTTATTATAAGCTACATTAAAACCTAAAGTCCAATCGAAATTAGCACGGTCATACAACACACCATTTAAGCCCAACTCAACTCCTTGGTTTTTCATTGCGCCAATATTGGTTAATATTCTATCACTTAAATTTGTAAAGGCACTTGTTGCTACATTAAAAATTAAATCATCTGTATCTTTTTGATAAATGTCTAATGTGGTGGTTAATCTATCATTCCAAAAACCTGCATCAATACCAAAGTTTAGTGAAGTTGTTTCTTCCCATTTTATGCCAGGGTCAACACCTGTGCCTCTTAAAGTTTGCACAAACTCATCTCCAAATTGGTAAGCTGCATCGTTTGTACCGTAGTTGTAGAAAGTGGTAAATAAATAATCATCAATATTTTCATTTCCAGTAATTCCCCAACTCAAGCGAAGTTTTAAATTTGAAAATTTATTTTTTAGTCCAGCAGCAAAGTCTTCTTCTAGTACTCGCCAACCTATGGCAGCTGCAGGAAATAATCCCCATTTATTTTCTTTACCGAAGCGTGAAGAACCATCTCTTCTTAAAGAGGCGGTTAATAAATATTTTTCTGCAATTGTAAAATTTGCTCTTCCGAAAAATGATATTAATCTATTTTGAACTAAGAATGAATCTACTTTTACATCTTCAGTATAAGTAAGCATGCCATCTACAATTTCTAATTGGTTGCCATCTTCCCATCTATTTTCTCTATCTGTATCTTGCCAAGAGTGACCAGCAGTAAATTCTATTTTTGAATTGATGCTATTAAGTTCTTTTCTGTAAGTTCCGTAAGTTTCAATAAGTAAGGATATATTTCTTAACTCTTCATTGAACATATAACCACCTCTATCTGCTACATTTCCATCTTTTAAAAGTGGGTCTTTAAAAATTGATTTTTCGCCAGTTGTATAATCATAAGCAGAATTGGAATGCAATGAAAGTCCATCTATAGTTGGTACTTTTAATTCTAATTTTAAGTTGTTTAGTGTTCTAAATGTTGTTCCATTTTCATCCCAAAAGTTTAAGGTAGAGACAGGATTGTTATTTGCCAGTGGGTCATCCCATTGAAAGTAACCACCAAATTCTTCATTTTCAGCATCAAAAATAGGTCGAGTAGGGTCGAAGCTTAATGCAGACCCTAAAACATTTGGTGCAAACTGATCATTGCTCAAATTTGATTTAGACTTAATTTTTATGTTAAGTGTATTATTAAAGAGGTCAGCACCAATATTTGCACCTACGTTTATTTTTTCGTGTTCTGAATTTTTAATGACACCATTACTGTTTAAATAACCACCACTAACTAAATAGTTAAAAGCTTTACTTGCACCATTAAGTGAAAGATTATGCTCCATACCAATTGCATTTTGTGTTACGGCATCTACCCAATCTGTATTTTCATCCCCTAAAAATTCAATTTCTTGTGGCGCTTTTGCACTTATGGCATTCCTAAAATTTTCATTACTTAAAAAGTTAGTATTAGCATTAAAGATGGACATATTTGCATTGGCTCTGTAGTTTACGTTTAGCTTTCCCTTTGAGCCAGTTTTAGTAGTAATAATTATAACACCATTAGCGCCTCTTGAACCGTAAATAGCTGCTGCTGATGCATCTTTCAAAACTGTCATACTTTCAACATCAGTTGCATTAATGAAGTTTAAAACATTTCTACTGCTTGCTGAATTTCTGTTATCAATAGGCACGCCATCAACAACAATTAAAGGGTCACTTGAAGCATCTAAAGAGGTACCACCTCTTAGTCTAATTCTTGTTTCTCCGCCTGGTTCGCCATTATTACTTATCTGTAAACCTGCTACTTTACCATTAAGCAACTTATCGGGCGAACTTAAAGAACCTTGATTAAACTCCTTTTCTTGTATTTTAGAAACAACGCCTGTTAAATCTTTTTTACCAACTGCACCGTAGCCAACTACAACCACTTGATCTAAAACCGCAGTTGATTCTGCTAATTGTATGTTTTGATTTTGTGCCTCTTTTGCTAAAATTTCAAAATCAGAATAACCAATGTATGAGATAATTAAAGTGTCGGTTGGTTGCGCATTTATATTAAACTTTCCATCAATATCAGTAACAGAACCAATGGATTTACCTTTAACAACAATGTTTACGCCTATTAAAGGATCGCCAGTAAAGTCATCGATAATTTGCCCGCTTATTTGAGCTGAAGCACTACTGTTTAGGAAAGCAAAGAGAGATGCTAAGCAAAGGTATTTGAGTAATTTCTTTGCTTCACATTGCTTGTATATTTGTTTGTTTTTCATTGTACAAGTATTGGAAAGTTATATCAATTTAGATATTAATATAAAGTAAAAAAAAGTGGTTTGGCAATTGCCAAACCACTTTATAATTATGTTTATTTTTTATTGTAAAATCGCAGTAGCTGTATAATCAGCTCCATCGAAAGTAAATGTAATTTCGTAAGTGCCTGCCGCTGATAAAACAAGATCACCTCCATCTACAGTTAAAGTTGCTAAATCATTTCCTAAATTTAAAGCCCAATCTGCACCTGCTCTAAATTTCCAAGGATCAGTTGTAAAATCACCTGTTAATGTCCAAGTTGACACACCAGCATCAAAACCTGCTGCTATTAAAGGTGTATCAATGTCCCAGCTTCCTGAAGGTGAACCTGCACCAACTATGCCCCAACCAATTTCTGATAATGATACTTGCCAAGTGCCGCCTTCATCGGCTGTAGATACAACTACATAATAATCGCCAGCGCCTGGTGTAGGTATATCACCTCCTGCCGGATCCAATGTTGTTACAACTCCATCAGCTGGTAAAGTACCACCTAAAGCAAGATCCCATTCATCATTTATTCTTAGTTTAAAATTACCTGCATCAGTAAATTGAACTACACCGTACCAAGTAGGAACACCATTATTGTCTTTATAAATTAAATTTCTATCTGTATCCCAACCATTAGCTGTAGCATCACCAATAACACCCCAGTTAAAATCTCCTGGATCAAAACTAATAACAGGTGCATCACCAGTTCTATCTAATTCAACACTCCAACCGCTTTGTGGCGACCAATCAACTGTAACTGTATAAGTTCCTTCTTCTGTTTGTTCAATATTTGGTTGATCGTTTCCGTTTGCTAAATCATCAACACTACCACCAAGGTTTGTAAATATTTGATAACCATTTGAAGGATCAAAACCACCACCTGCATCAATTCTTCTATCTAAATTCCAACGGCAATTGAATCTAACTTTCCATTGACCGTTTCTTAAAACTATATCACTCATTGACCAACTTCCGCCATCAGCAGTTACTGAACCTTCTAACTCAGTGCCAGCTTCTTCATCCCAGCCACCTGGTGTTGCATTGCCAATTAATTGTGGATGATCAATTCTATATACAATCATTTCATTTGTCATTTGATCGTAGGTTACTCTGTATAAACCAGCAGGAGATACATTAAATGCATCGCCATCTGCTACTGTAGAAACAACAGTATATTCGTTGTAATCACATTTTGAACCTTCGTCAGACTCAGTAGTAGTTGTACCACCTATTGTTGCCGTTATTTCTTTATCAACAACGGTTACTAAATTATAATTTCCTGCTTCTAAAAAGATGTATCCGCCTATAAAACCATCTCTATCTTGTGAGGTAAAACTGTCAGCTTCAACGGTTTCTGCTGTTAAGCCAGCTGAAGAGGAAGGATCAGAGCCTGATAGCGATAAATACATACCATCGGCAACATTTACGTCACCATCCAAAGGATCAATTACAGGATCATCATCTTTACAAGAAGTATTGAAAAGAATAATTGTGCTTAGGAAAAGTATTCCTAAAAGTCTTAATTGTTTTGTCATTTTGCTTTTTTTAATAATTATAAATCAAATAAGTGTCTTTGTATTTGCAATAAGAACTACATTATAATAAAAAATTGATAATATTCTAAATTTTTATTTTAAATAATGTCTTATTTATTTAAAGAATAAAAAAATCTAATAGCAATAGTTTACAAAAGAAAATGAATTACTTGTCCTCTTCAAAGTCCCATTCTAATTGATCACCAATTTGTAACTGGTCTGTATCTTTATCCTTTGTTTTTTTAGAATCTACTTTCTTTTCGTTCTGTTCAGTTTCCCCTTCAATTAGTTTTACCGAAGTTGCTTTATGATAACTTATTTTATTACCTGTAGCTTTCCAGCCTTTTATATCAATAAATTCTTTGGCATTAATTGTTTGGCTGGTTTTATCTTTGGCTTTTCCTTTTGATTCAGTAAAGGTTACTGTTGCATTTTCGTTGGCAGTTACTCCAATTAATTTAGAACCTTTTGATTCACTAATAAAAGAATAGGCTTTGCTTGTGGTGTAACTTTCATTTAACTGAAATCGTTTTAAGTAATACATTTTCTGCTCGCCAATATAATGTACTACGTTATATACTTGTTCTGTATCTAACTTTTGTAAAAATAAAACTTCATCGTGTTTATAGCGATTGCTTAATTCAAAATCAGTAATCTCAAAAGTTCCATTTTTGTAAAAAGCAACAATTAAGTCACCTGTATCAAAACTGCCTAAAAGCTTACCTCTTTCATCTGTATTAATTCTGCCTACATTAGGGTCGAACCAAATTTTTCTTCCACCTAATGTAGAACCTAAAACCTCTAATTGAGTAACTTTTTTGATTGGATATTTTGTTACAATATTACCTCCAGCATTTCTGCCTTTAATGTCAATTTCACCAAAATGAAATTCGAATTCTTTTTTTCTTGCAGTACAGTTTGGTGAAAGTTGAATGTTAACAATTTCTGATTCACCATTTGGGTTAACCGTAAAGTACATCACTTTGGCTTTGTCATCTCCCTTTGCTAAATTATACTCTTTATCGCGTGTAATGGAAGTTACCGTAAAACGTTTAGCATAAGCTCTTTTTGCTTTTGGCGAGGCGTAAATCATATGATAAACGGTTCTATCATCTCCTTTTTTAAAGACGGCTACGTGTATAATATCTTTGCCCACGTATTTTTTATCAGCCAATTGAGAAACCATACAAACGCCATCTTTTCTAAAAATGATAATGTTATCTTCATCAGAACATTCGCAAACAAACTCATCTTTTTTTAAGCCGCTGCCAATAAAACCATCTTTTCTGTTTACGTATAAACGTGAGTTTATTGCAGCTACTCGGCGAACCTTAATATTTTCAAATACTGAAATGGTTGTCTTTCTTTCTCTGTCTTTTCCGTATTTTTCTAATAGGCGCGTGTAATAGGCAATTGTGTATTCTGTAATATGCTTTAAATCGTGTTTTACAACTTTTAATTCAGCATCAATTTTTGTTAATAACTCATCTGCTTTAAAGCTATCGTACTTTGATATTCTTTTAATTTTTATTTCAGTAAGTCTTACAATATCTTCTTCTGTAACTTTTCTTTTTAGGTGTTTGATGTGTGGTTTTAAGCCATCATCAATTGCTTTAATTACGGCTTCCCAAGTGGTACATTCCTCAATATCTCTATATATTCTGTTTTCAATAAAAATCTTTTCTAAAGAAGAGAAATGCCATTTTTCTTCAAGTGCTTTTTTCTTAATTTCTAACTCTTGCTTTAATAAATCTCTTGTTTGTTCAGCACAGAATTTTAAAATGTCTTTTATTGCTAAAAAGTGTGGTTTGTTGTTAATTACAACACAAGCGTTAGGTGAAACGGAAACTTCACAATCAGTAAAAGCGTATAAGGCATCCATAGTTAAATCAGGAGAAACGCCTGATGCTAAATCGATTATTATTTCTACCTGTGCAGCAGTGTTATCTATAACTTTTTTTATTTTAATTTTACCTTTATCATTTGCTTTTACAATTGAATCCATTAAACCAACCGTAGTTGTACCGTATGGTATATCTTTTATAACTAAAGTTTTTTTGTCGCGCTTTTCAATTTTCGCTCTAATTTTTACTTTACCACCTTTTTTGCCATCATTGTAATTGCTTACATCAATTGAACCACCTGTTAAAAAATCTGGATAGAGTTTAAAGCTTTTGCCTTGTAAATGTTTGATAGATGCTTGAATTAGCTCAATGAAATTATGTGGTAAAATTTTGGTAGATAAACCAACTGCAATACCTTCAACACCTTGTGCCAAAAGCAAAGGAAATTTAACAGGTAGTGCTACAGGTTCTTTTTTTCTGCCATCATAAGTTGCTTTCCATTCTGTTGTTTGGCTGTTAAAACCTACTTCTAAGGCAAACTTTGAAAGTCTCGCTTCAATATATCTTGCAGCTGCGGCACGGTCGCCAGTTCTTACATCGCCCCAATTGCCTTGGGTGTCAATCATTAAGTTTTTTTGCCCAATTTTTACCAATGCATCGCCTATTGAAGCATCACCATGTGGGTGATATTGCATGGTTTGCCCAATTACATTTGCCACTTTATGAAAACGACCATCATCCATTTGTTTAAGTGAATGTAAAATTCGGCGTTGTACAGGTTTTAAGCCATCATAAATGTAAGGCACGGCTCGCTCAAGAATTACATAGGAGGCATAATCTAAAAACCAATTTTCGTATAAGTTTTTAACTCCCGTATTTTCTGGCAAATTAACGTTTTTACTTTCTCCGTTCAATTCACTCATTTTTTTAATCGGTTGTTTCTAAGCTTTCTTCTAAAATTTCTTCTACTTCTTTTTCATCGAGTTTATCATCGTCAACTAAGTCGATTTCTAAGCGAAGATTTTCAATAATATGTATTTGTCTGTCAGGTGTATTAGAACCCATGTAGTAGGAGAGTACATCCTTTATGGTTATATCTTTTGGCACAGTTACTTGTTGCCAACGTATGTTTTCTCCAATAAAATCTCCAAACTCATCAGGCGAAATTTCACCTAATCCTTTAAAACGAGTTATCTCAGGATTTGCACCTAATTTTGCCATCGCCTCTTGCTTTTCTTTTTCAGAATAACAATAGATGGTTTCTTTTTTATTTCTAACTCTAAATAAAGGTGTCTCTAAAATTTTAACATGACCTTTACGCACTAAGTCAGGAAAGAATTGTAAGAAAAAGGTCATTAATAATAACCGAATATGCATGCCATCAACGTCTGCATCAGTTGCTACTACAACATTGTTATATCTTAAATCTTCAATATCATTTTCAATGTTTAAGGCATGTTGTAAAAGGTTGAATTCTTCATTTTCGTATACTATTTTTTTGGTTTTGCTAAATACATTTAACGGTTTGCCTCTTAATGAAAATACTGCTTGCGTTTCAACATCTCTTGCCTTGGTAATTGAACCACTTGCTGAATCACCTTCTGTTATAAATATTGTTGTATCAAGATGTCTTTCTTTCTTTTTATCAGTAAAATGTAACCTGCAATCGCGCAATTTTTTATTATGAATATTTGCTTTTTTTGCTCTTTGATTAGCTAATTTTTTTATGCCTGCTAATTCTTTTCTTTCCGTTTCAGATTGCTGAATTCTTTTAAGTAAAGCTTTTGCAGTTTCATCATCTTTATGTAGATAGTTATTAACTGCGTTACTTACAAAATCAACTATGTAGCCTCTTACAGTTGCTCCTTCAGGTGCCATGTGCGTTGAGCCTAATTTCGTTTTTGTTTGTGATTCAAATACAGGTTCTTCTACTCTTACACTTATTGCTCCAACAACGGAGGATCTTATGTCTTTTGCGTCATAATCTTTTTGATAAAACTCTCTACAAGCTTTAACAATGCCTTCACGGAAAGCGGCTAAATGTGTTCCGCCTTGAATAGTATATTGACCATTAACAAAGCTGTAATAGTCTTCACCATATTCGTTATTGTGTGTAAGCGCAATATCAATATCATCACCGTGTAAATGGATAATAGGGTAGCGCAGGTCTTCTTCATTTGTTTTGTTTGTTAGTAAATCTAACAAACCATTTTTTGAATAAAACCTTTTGCCATTTAAATATAAACTAAGTCCAGCGTTTAAATAGGCATAATTCCAAATTTGATCTTCAAGAAAACTTGGTTTAAATTTATATTTTTTAAAGATGCTCTCATCAGGTTTAAATTGCGTAAACGTGCCGTTTTCTTCTTTTGTTTTCTGAATGTTTTGATTGTTAGTAATTACCCCTTTTTCAAATTCAGCAATTTTTTTCTTTTTATCTCTTATTGACTCAACTCTAAAATAATTGCTAAGTGCGTTTACAGCTTTTGTACCAACACCATTTAAACCAACCGATTTTTTAAATGCTTTTGAATCGTATTTTCCACCAGTATTAATTTTTGAAACGCAATCAATAACTTTTCCTAATGGAATGCCTCTGCCATAATCTCTAACAGTTACTTCATCTTCTTTAACTTCAATATCCACTCTTTTGCCATTACCCATAACAAATTCGTCAATTGAATTGTCAATAATTTCCTTTACTAAAATATAAATTCCATCATCTTGTGAAGAACCATCACCAGTTTTGCCGATATACATACCTGGTCGCATACGAATGTGCTCACGCCAGTCTAATGATTTAATTTCGGCTTCTGTATATTTTATCTCGTTTTGGGCCATATTATTTTACGTAATTATTAAATATCTATTATACTAAGCTTATCCTTTTTAGGGTTTATGAATTATCAACAGAAAATAACATCTTCGTATTTATTTTAATGCACAAATTTGATTTAACAATATGAAATATAACTTAACACTTTCTGCTATTGTATTTTTACTTTCCATACTAGTAATTTCTTGCAATAAGGGCAACAAAGAAACTTCATTTTCTACAAATGAAATTGTAAAAACAGATTTTGGCGAATATCGTGTTTTCAATAATGAAAAGCATGGATATAAAATCAACATACCTTTAAAATGGGCTTATACCTTTAAAAAGAATACTATTCTAATAGCACAAAATCCAAAAGGAAACAAAACTGACTTTAGAGAGACGATGGATGTGGTAAAAGTAGATGGTGGATTTACTTTTGACGGAAATAATGAAGTAAATAACAAAGTAGATTTAAATAAATTTTTTGAAGATCATTTATATGATTTATCTATTACAGATTTTCAAACTGAGGTTGAAGGTAGAGGTGAAAAAATAATAAATGGAGTAGATGCTAAATGGGCTGTTTTAAAAGATAAAAGAGAGAGGCATGATATTAGAGTTATTAAATACTTTTATAGTGACGATGAAAACATTTACATTGTTACTGGAAGTATGATGGAAAATGATTTTGCAGTTCAAGGACCAATATTTAATGAAATAGCAGAGAGCTTTGTTATCCTTTAAAACGCTTACCTAATTATGGTAACCGTTCCTGTAACTTCTTGTGAATTATCAACTTGTTTTATAATGTAGTAATATGTTCCTTCGGGTAATAAAAAGCCTGACTCTTGACCAGTGAAGTTGCTTAAGTAACCGATTGCATTTACGTGAACATAGCCTTGCTGATTAAAAACACTAACTAAAAAAGCAGGATTGCCTTCAATTGCAGGAATTACCCAAGCATCATTAACGCCATCACCATTTGGTGTAAATGCGTTTGGTATTTTAATTTCATTTAAATCTA
>Ga0114956_1003704_pt1 | contig 11794 bp, 10 predicted proteins | sample MaitaG_FD_87304 | JGI IMG/M metagenome (GOLD analysis project Ga0114956, IMG submission 87304) | Marine algal microbial communities from Maine, USA - Maine_Asex2 metaG | ecosystem: Host-associated > Algae > Red algae > Unclassified | place: Maine, USA | collected 2015-01-05 | reverse complement strand
GGCCCGAGCGGAGCGGTGAAGCAGAGGTAGGAGCGAGGGACGAGCGGGGGGAGCCGACGGAGGAGGCGACCTGATGGACTTGAAGCCTTATCCGGCGAACGCCGGCCCGAGCGGAGCGGTGAAACACTAGAATCAACCGGTGACATTGCGCGTGGCCGTCATGGGCTCGACTGGATCCATTGGTACCCAGACTCTGGACATTGTTGCGCTTGCGAACGAACAGGCGGCCGACGCAGGCCAAGAGATGCCCTATCAGGTCAATGCCCTGGGTGCGGGCGGAGCAACTCCCGATCTTCTCATCGAGCAAGCACAACAGTTCGACTGTCGAACCGTGGCGCTCGGCGACGAGACCAATGCAGCGGCGGTGCAGGACGTACTCGGATCGTCCGTCTCGGTCGATGTGGGCGACGACGCGTTCGCTGCGGCCTGTCACGGTGCCGACGTGGTGATCAATGGAATCGTGGGCTTTGCGGGTCTCATGGTCACGCTCGAAACGCTGCGCTTGGGTAAGCGACTCGGCTTGGCGAACAAAGAGTCGCTGATCGCGGCTGGGCCGGTGGTGCAAAAAGTTCGCAACACTCCCGGGGCCGAGATCGTGCCGGTCGATAGCGAGCATTGTGCGCTTCACCAGTGCCTGCGAGCCAACGAATCATTCACTGGTGATCGACTCGATCAGGTCGCGCGGCTGGTCGTCACGGCAAGTGGGGGCCCGTTTCGAGGACGAACCGCAGCCGAGTTGGCGTCGGTGACCGTCGATGAGGCATTGGCGCATCCGACATGGTCCATGGGTCCCAAGATCACGGTTGACTCGTCGACGCTGATGAACAAGGGCCTCGAGGTCATCGAAGCCAACGAGCTCTACGGCGTGGGTTTCGATCGCATCGATGTGGTCGTGCACCCCCAGTCGGTCATTCATTCCATGGTCGAATACACCGACGGCGCCACGATCGCCCAGCTTTCGATGCCGGATATGCGCCTGTGTATTGCCTACGCACTCGACTATGACAACCGCCACCCGAACCCGTATGGCGCCATCGACTGGACGACGTTGAGCGAGTTGACGTTTGCGCCGCCCGACCTCGATGCCTTTCCGGCTCTCGGCCTGGCCTACGCAGCTGGTCGCATGGGTGGCACTGCTCCGGCGGCGCTGAGTGCTGCCAACGAAGTCGCGGTTGAAGCCTTCCTTCGGGGCCAGATTGCCTGGGTGGACATTGCCCGCGTCGTCGAGAGCGTTCTGAGCAACCACAATGGTGATCGTGACCCTGATCTCGATGCCGTGCTCGACGCCGATTCACGAGCACGCGCTGCCGCCACAGAACTGCTTGTTGCATGACGCCTGACCCAACGCTCGTCGAACCGGTCAACGACATCGAGAGCGACACCGATGCGGCGAGTTCGACCTGGTCCGATCGTGCTGGCGACGTTGCCTTTGGCGGCCAGTCTTCCCACGACATCGGGGAACCAGAGATCGACAACGGAAGTCTGCCGCTTCTGATCGGATTCATCGGCATGCTTCTGGCGATCGGCTACCTGCGTAGCTGGTGGATTCCCGCCATCGTCGGTGGTTTGTTGTTCATGCTGTTCATGCATGAACTCGGCCACTATCTGACCGCCCGTGCCTCGGGTATGAAGGTCACCGAGTTCTTCCTGGGGTTCGGGCCAAAGATCTGGTCGATCAACCGCGGCGAGACCGAGTACGGCGTCAAAGCAATCCCCGCCGGCGCGTATGTGCGCATCATGGGCATGACCAACCTCGACGACATCGATCCGGCCGAGGAGCACCGCACGTACCGCTCGCAGCCGTTCTGGCAGCGCATGATGACCATCAGCGCAGGGTCGGCCATGCATTTCCTTATGGCCGCAGTTGCGCTCATCGTTCTGTTCGCGTCCTACAGCTATCAGGGCTTCAATGGCCCGCCGTGGGTGGTTGGTCAGGTGGTCGAAGGTTCTACCGCCTCGTCGCTCGGTATCCAGGTGGGCGACACGATCGAGTCGGTCAACGGCGAGTCGTTTGCCAATTGGGACGAGTTCGGAGGAGTTGTCAGCAACCTCGAAGACGGCTCCGTTGAAATCGTCATTCGCCGAGACGGTCAGGAAGAGGCGCTGAGCGGCACACTCGGCCTGCGCCCCAACGACGTGCTGCTCGACGGTTTCGGACTCAGCCTGCTCAGCGAGGTACCTGCGTTGGGCTCACAGGTCGGGTTCGTCTGGCCTCAAGATCCCGCAGATCGGTTCGGCCTCGAAGTCGGCGATGTCGTCCTCGATGCCGGTGGCATCGCCGTACCCGACGAGATTTCTCTGTCGACTGTGCTCCGCGAGAACGAGGGCGACGATATCGACATCGAGGTGCTTCGAGGTGGCCAGGTCGTGTCGCTGATCGGCACGGCCCAAGACACCAACGATCTACCTGCTCTACTCGATCTCTTCGGTGTGCAAGACGGCGATCGGCTGATTCGGCTCGGCGGCGTCGATCTCATCAGTGACGGCGTGCTTCGCGACACGCTCAGCGAGCAAGCCGGCGACATTGTACGAATTCAAGTGTTACGCGGTGGCGAGGCGGTGACGCTCAGCGGCGAGGTCACCTTGAACCGCGCTACGCCGTTCCGCGGCTTCTTCGGGGTCGGACCCGAATTCGTCGCCGTACCAGATCGCGGTCTTGGTGACTCGATCGGTTCGGCGGTCGGTGACTTCGGCACAATTGCGCGAACGAACATCGATGGACTGATCGACCTGGCAAATCCCACCACCTGGGGCGCCGACGACGATGGGCAGGTGGTGCGGCGTGCCGCCGAGATCAACAGTGCTCCCACGACCGACGTTCCTGCCTCGCAGTGTGACGGCCCCGATACGAACCGGCCGCTTTCGGTCGTGGGTATCGGTCGGCTGATCTCGTGCAGCGAATCGGCCGATCAGGTGATTTTCCTGTTTGCGGTCGTCAACATCTTCGTCGGCATCTTCAATCTGGTGCCGTTGTTGCCGCTCGATGGTGGCCATGCAGCCATTGCCACCTACGAGCGAGTTCGTGGCCTGATCACCGGCAAACCGTACCGCGTCGATGCCGCCAAACTGATCCCGGTGACCTGGCTCGTGATCCTGCTGTTGGTTGGACTCGGCTTGTGGACCACCACACTCGATATCTTTTCCTGGTAGCGCCAAACATGGCGCGCGCTGAAACGGAGACCACCTCGTGGACATCACGCCCGTAAGTGAGCGGCGCAAGACCCGCCAGATCATGGTGGGTCGAGTGCCCGTCGGTGGCGCAGCGCCCATCACGGTCCAGTCCATGACCACGACCAAGACGTCCGACGTCGAGGGTACGTTGCAGCAGATCTATGCCCTGGCCGCCGCCGGTGCCGACATCGTGCGCTGCACCTGCAACGAGCGAGCTGCCGCCGAGGGCCTCGCCCAGATCGTGCCCCGATCACCCGTGCCGATCATCGCCGACATTCACCACCAGTACAAGATGGCTCTGGCTGCCCTGGATGCCGGTGTGCACTGTCTGCGACTCAACCCGGGCAACATCCGTAAACCCGAACACATCAAGGCCGTTGCCGAAGCTTGCGGAGAGAAGGGTGTGCCCATCCGCATTGGCGTCAACGGGGGTTCGTTGCATCCGGATCTGTACGAGAAGTACGGCGGCACGGTGACCGCCGATGCCATGGTCGAGTCGGCCCAAGACGAAATGGCATATTTCGACGAAGTCGGCTTCGAGGACATAAAGATCTCGGTCAAGGCATCGAGCGTGCCCTTGATGATCGAGGCGTACCGCAAGCTCAGCGACGTCACCGATCATCCGCTGCATCTGGGCGTGACCGAGGCCGGTCCGCCGCCGAATGGCCTGATCAAATCGACCGCCGGTATCGGCACCTTGTTGGCCGAGGGCATCGGCGACACGATTCGTTATTCGCTCACTGCGGATCCGGTACAAGAGGCCCGTGCCGGCCGCACCCTGCTCGAGTCCATGGGTCTGCGCGAGCGAAAGAACGTGGACTTGATCGCATGTCCGTCGTGTGGGCGAGCCGAGATCGACGTCTACGACATTGCGAACCGCGCGCTCGAAGCCTTTGGCGAGCGCGAGATCCCATTGCAGGTTGCGGTCATGGGCTGCGTGGTGAACGGTCCGGGCGAAGCCCGCGACGCCGACCTGGGTATCGCCGCAGGTAACAAGCGCGGTCATCTGTTCGTAAAGGGTCAGAACGTGGCTGTGGTGCCCGAAGACGAAATGGTCGATGCTCTGGTCGAGTGGGCAGAATTCATGCACGAACACGGTGCCGACGCTGCGCTCGCCCGAGCTGACACCGTCAAGGCCACGCGCGAAGCCGAACGCGATCGCAACATGCTGCTCGAAAAGCAGGGCGACGACGTCAATGACGCCGAAGCCAGAGTCGAACTCATCCGCAAACACTGACGCCGCTGAGCGCCACGATGGCCATGGACGCTATATACTGCACGCGCACTCAGATTTGATTCTTGAAATCAGTTCAGAGCGTGGACTTTTTGTCCACGCTCTTTTTCGTATCGAGCCGAACACCCGGAGGTGAATCATGGCGGTAGAAGATCGAGTCCACGCGGTGGTTGATCCAATCATCGAAGAGCTCGACCTCGAACTGGTCGATCTGGTCTACGCCGGGGGCCGCCTGAAGGTCACCATCGATCATGCCGATGGACTGGGTACCGAGTTGTTGACCAAGGCGACCCGCATGATCAGCCACGAAATCGATCTGCAAGATCCGATTGCGAGCGCCTTCACCCTCGAAGTCACCAGCCCCGGCGTCGAGCGGCCGCTGCGCACCCCTGCTCACTACGTTCGTTCCATTGGCGAAAACGTGGCCATCAAGCTGAAACCGAATGCCGAGAAACTCCGACGTCTCAAAGGTGAACTGACTGCTGCCGACGACGACGGCATCACCATCGCCAACGACAACGGCGACCACACGCTGTCGTACGAACAGATCGCAAAAGCAAACACGGTCTTCGATTGGGGCCCGGGTCCAAAACCGGGCAAGGGTCCGTCGAAGAACAAGACAAATAAGGCCGCCACTGGCGGTTCTTCAAACGAATCCACGAAAGGCTCAGAATCATGAATCAAGACATGATGGAAGCACTCCAAGCGGTAGCGACAGAACGCGGTCTCACGATCGACACGCTCTTTGCTGCGTTGGCCGACGCTCTCGAGTCGGCGTACAAACGCCGCCCCGACGCATGGGAATATTCGTGGGTCACCATCGATCCTGACACCATGGAGTTCCGCGTCTTCGCCCAAGAACTCGATATGTACGGCGAACCGTTCGGCGACGAGTTCGAAGTCACCCCCGACGACTTCGGCCGCATTGCCGCCCAGACCACCCGCCAGGTCATGTCGCAGCGCATTCGTGAAGCCGAACGCGAGCTCAAGTACGAAGAGTACGCAGGCCGCGAAGGTGACATCGTGACCGGCATCATCCAACAGACCGACTCGCGCTACACGCTGCTCGACCTGGGCCGTGTGGAGGCATTGCTTCCCCAAGCCGAGCAGGTTCCTCACGAACGCCCGGATCCCAATACGCGACTCAAGGCTTACATCGTCGAGGTACGCAAGACGCCGAAAGGCCCACAGATCGTGGTCAGCCGCACCCACCCCGGTCTGATCAAGCGCATGTTCGAACTCGAAGTTCCCGAGATCGCCGACGGCATCGTCGAGATCATGGCCTGTGCCCGCGAGCCAGGGCACCGCACCAAGATCGCAGTGCGTTCCAATGACGAGAACGTCGACCCGGTCGGTGCCTGTGTTGGTGCTCGCGGTAGCCGGGTTCGCATGATCGTCAACGAGATGAAGGGCGAGAAAATCGACATCGTGCCGTTCAGCGAGAACACGCAGGACTTTGTCATGAAGGCGCTGTCGCCAGCCAAGGTCAAAGAGGTGCTGCTCGACGACACGACCGGCAAGGCCACCGTTGTCGTGCCGGACTACCAGTTGTCACTTGCCATTGGCAAAGAAGGCCAGAACGCTCGACTCGCAGCCCGGCTGACCGGCTGGAGTGTCGATATCAAGAGCGAGACCGAGATGGCCGAAGAAAAGGCCTATGCCGAAATCGACTGGGCCGCAGGCGAGTGGATCACCGACGACGAAACCGGCGAGCAGATGTGGCAGCCAGCCGCTGGTGGCGAAGCGATTTCATCGGTCGAATGGGAGCAGATGGTCGCCGCTGCTTCAGACGACGAAGACGCCGGTGCCCCAGACGGTGATGCCGCTGCTTCAGACAACGAAGACGCCGGTGCCCCAGACGGTGATGCCGCTGCTTCAGACGACGAAGACGCCGGTGCCCCAGACGGTGAAGACGCCGGTGCTTCGGCTGACAATGCCGACACCGCTGCTTCAGACAACGAAGACGCCGGTGCTTCAGACGGTGAAGACTCCGGTGCTTCGGCTGACATTGCCGACACCGCTGCTTCAGGCGAAGAAGAGTAGAGCCGTAGAGGCCCGCCCGCATCATGTTGAGGCCGACGCGCACGTGTGTTGGTTGTCGGGCGCGCCGGCCCAATGACGAACTTGTTCGTACGGCCATTGTCGACGGCGATTTCACGGTCGACACGCGGGGAAACGGGCGCGGCGCATGGTTGTGTCGCACCGAGTCCTGTGCGCGAGCAGCAGGCAACACAAAAGCATTTTCCAGAGCTTTGCGCACAAAACTCGCCGATGGTGTCTGCGCTGATACCCTGCTGGGCTGGCTTGGTAAACCTGCCCACTAGCCACTTGGCTATGCGGGATGCGACACTAGGTCAGAGAAACGCCGACTTCCGAGACGGCGCGTCTCAGCTTCTTTCGAAGAGTTACTTCGAAACACCTCGACGAACAAGGAATCCAGCCACTTGGCTAAGAAAGTACGGGTCTACGAGCTCGCTCGTGAACTTGGGCTAGATAACGCAGAAACCCTCGCACTGTGCGAGTCGCTTGGCATCGGTGTCAAGAGTGCTTCCTCCTCGATGGAGGAAGCACACGCCGACCGCGCTCGACGTAAAGCCGACCGTGAAGGGCTTCGACGCGAGCCCATCGTCGACGACGAACCCGAAGAAAAGCCTGCCGAAGCACCGAAGAGTGTGGTTTCGACCAAGAAGCCGCCACCACGACGCGTGCCGCCACCGCCCGGCGCCGCTCGTCCGGCGCCCCAACGCCCTGCACCGCCACGCACTGCGCCACCACGTCCGGCGCCCCAACGCCCCGCACCCGCCGCCCCGCAGCGACCAGCAGCAACGGCGCCGGCCGCACCAGCACCAGCACCTGCGCCCGCACCCACACCTCCTGCTGCAGCACCCACACCTCCTGCTGCAGCCCCCAGCGCGCCCGCGCCGTCGGCTCCGCCACCGGGCCAGGCCCCGCCCAAGCGCGTCGTTACCTCGAGTGGTTCCAGCGGCCCTTCCCGGCCACGGCCCGAAGATGCGCCCGCACCTGCCGAAGCCAAGCCCGCAGCGCCTGTCGGCGACACACAACCTGCAGCCGACGCCGGCTCGCCCGGCGATGCCAAGACCACGGGTAAGGCCCGCGCCGAAAAGGACAAAGACGGCCAGCGCCGACCCGATCCGTCGAGCGTTCCTCGCTCGGCGTCTGGCAAGCCGATTCCACCACCACCCGGCCCGCCTCGCTCGGCGTCTGGCAAGCCGATTCCACCACCACCCGGCCCTCGGCGAGCAGTGCCACCGAATCGTCCTGGCGGCGGCAATCGCCCCGGCTTCTCACGCCCTGGTGGCGCGCCCGGTGGCGGCGGCGCTCCTGGTGGCGGCGGTCCTCCTCGTCCCGGTGGCGGTCGCCCCGGTGGCCCCGGCGGTCGTGGCAACAACCGACGCCCACCTCGTCGACGCAGCCGTCGTCGTCGTCGTTCACTCGAAGAATTGCGTCCGGTCGATGTGCCGACGTACACCCCCGAGGGTGCACCGGTTCCTTCGGGCACGATCATCATCGAACGCGACGGCAGCGCGCAAGACGTCGGCCCCAAGCTCGACCGCACCGCTGCTGACATCGTGCGCTATCTCCTGCAAAACGGTGAGATGGTCATGGCTACCCAGACCCTCAGCGATGAACAGATCACCGGTTTCGCCGAGTCGGTCGGCGCCGAGGTGCGCTTGGTCGATCGCGGCGAAGAGCGCGAAGAAGAAATGCGCGACATGCTCGACGTCGAGGAACTCGACGATCGCAGTGGCGTCAAGCGCCCACCAGTCATCACGATCATGGGCCACGTCGATCACGGCAAGACCAAGTTGCTCGACACTATTCGCAACGCCAACGTCGTCGACGATGAAGCCGGCGGCATCACCCAGCACATCGGTGCCTACATGGTTGATCGCCCAGACGGAGCGCTCACGTTCATCGACACGCCCGGTCACGCCGCATTCACGGCCATTCGTGCTCGTGGTGCCGAAGCAACCGACATCGTGGTATTGGTGGTGGCCGCCGACGACGGCGTCATGCCCCAGACCATCGAGGCGATCAATCACGCCAAGGCGGCCGAGGTACCTATCATCGTGGCCATCAACAAGATGGACCGCGAAGCCGCCAATCCCGACCGAGTCATGAATGGCCTCTCCGAGCAGGGCTTGGTGCCCGAGGAGTGGGGCGGCGACACAGTGATGGTCAAGATCTCGGCGCTACAGAACGACAACATCGACGGATTGCTCGATGCAATTCAGCTGGTGGCCGAGGTCGAAGAGCTCGAAGCCGCCGCCACTGGCCGTGCCGCTGGCGTCGTGCTCGAGTCGAACCTCGAAGTCGGCAAGGGCCCCGTGGCCACCATTCTGGTCCAACAGGGCCAGGTCGAAGTCGGCCAACCACTGGTGGCCGGCGGCACCTGGGGTCGAGTCAAGGCACTGATCAACGATCGCGGCGAACGAGTCAAGATCGCGGGTCCCTCCATGCCGGTTCAGGTACTGGGTCTCAACGACGTGCCCCGCGCCGGCGACGAGTTCGTCATTGCTCAAGATGAAAAGACCGCCGCCAAGGTGGCCGACACCCGGGCCCATTACCGCCGTGTCGCCTCCATTGCTCGCGAGGGCGCAGGTGGCGCCAGCGGCGCCAAGCTCGAAGACCTGTTCAGCGATGTCCAGATCGGCGAAGCCGCCAAGCTCGAACTGATCGTGCGTGCCGACACGCACGGTTCTCTCGAAGCTCTCAAGAGCAGCCTGGCTGCGCTCGAGCGCCCCGAGGTCAAGATCAACTTCTTGCACGAAGCCGTTGGACCTCCAGCCGAAAGCGATGTCACGCTCGCCCAGGCAGCGGGTGCAACGATCATTGCCTTCAACGTGCGTCCTGAACGCAGTGTGCGTACCGTCGCGGATCAAGAGGGCGTCGAAATTCGCACCTACGAGATCATCTACGAGGTCATCGACGACATCGAAGCAGCTGTTGTCGGCATGCTCGAGCCCGAGTTCAAAGAGGTCGTCACCGGTGAAGCCGAGGTCCGCGAGGTCTTCCGCATCAAGGGTGTTGGTCTGGTTGCCGGTTGTCTGGTCCAGAGCGGTGTCATTACTCGCAACGACAAGGTTCGCTTCCTGCGCGAGGGCACGGTCATCTGGCATGGCACGCTCACCTCGCTCAAGCGATTCACCGACGACGCCACCGAAGTCCGCGCGGGCTTCGAATGTGGTGTAGGTCTCAGCGACTTCGAAGACCTGAATGCCGGCGACATCATCGAAACCTACGAAGAACAAGAGATCCCTCGCACCTAGGCGTCGACAGGGAGCGGAATGAGGGCGTGGCTATGCACGTATTGGCGTTACAAGTCGATATGCGCTTCCCGTCGAGTCATTCGCTGAAAGAAAAGCGCATGCTCTTGAAGCCCATCGTCGATGGGATTCGAACCCGATTCCACGCCAGCGTGTCCGAGGTGGCCCATCACGACACCTGGCAGCGCGCCGAGATCGGCATCGCGCTCGTCAGTGGCGAAGTAGCCGCGGTCGAACAGCTGGCCGACCGAGTCGAACGATTCATCTGGGGCGCAGCCGACACCGAGGTGCTGCAGATAGACCGACACTGGCTCGACATCGATCACTGACACCACGCCAGCCTCGCCGTTGGTGTAGTGCCGGTTACAGTCGGAGCTGCAGTCAGGCGGAAAGCGGAGAACGAGATGGCAGAACCAGGTTGGTACAACGCAGCGGGAGATCCTGCGGGAACGCAACGCTATTGGGACGGAAGCCAATGGCTCGGAGACGCTGTGTACGAACCCACTGGCATTCAGCCGGTGGCCTCGGTGCCGCCACCGGCTCCGGGATACGCCTATGCGGGTACGACGACGGTTGTCGCGTCGACCTTTCCGACCGGGGTGAAGGTCGTGGCCATCATTCTGTCGGTGCTCAAGGCAATCCCGATTGTGTTCGGCATCTTTGCTCTAGTGGTGCTGACGGCGGCGGCGAGAGACTTCAACGACGAATTCGACGACATCGGAATCGGTCTCGGCGGGATCATCGGTGCAACAATCTTCATTGTTGTGATCGTTGCGCTGAGCGGCATATTGCTACTGGGCTTTCAGTTCGTCGGCGCACTCAAGGAACGCCCGACGATGGTGTTCGTGCCGGCACTGATCATGTCGCTACTCGATGGATTGTTCACCGTTGGCGCCTGGGCTTCCTGGAACGACTCCCGCGATTCGCCTTTCGGCGAAGAAAGCCCTGCCGGGGCCGTCTTGATGTCGGTGATCTTCATCGCCCAGGCGTATGTCGCCGTTCAGGCCCTGCGAGCGAACAAGTAGCGGCGATGGCTGAGCGCAGTCATCGAGCACCGCTAAGATCACCCTCGTCAGGCAACAGGCGAGAGAGGCCCCGACATGACAGCTCCTGGTTGGTACAACGCTCAAGGTGATCCGCCGGGCACCACGCGGTATTGGGACGGCGAACAGTGGGTGGGCGATGCGGTGCACACACCAGCTGCGCCATCAACCTCGGGCGTAGTGGGAGCACCGGGTGGCTATGGAGCACAGGTCACCCTGGCCGGCCCGGGAGCTCGCATCGGGGCGCGGGTCATCGACGTCATCGTGACCGCAATCGTGTCGGTGCTGTTTCTGCTGCCGACGATTCTGGGGTTCATCGATGATCTCGACGCACTCGGGCCGAACCCCAGCGACTCCCAGGTCGAAAACCTGATCACCGACGCATTCCAGAACAATGTCGCGGTTCTGCTGATCATCGGGGCGGTCGGCCTGTTGTGGGACTTTCTCTGGGTTGGCCTGTTCGGTGGCACTCCCGGCAAGCTCATGTTGGGGCTGCGCGTTGCCCGGCCGGACAATGGTGCGTATCCCCCCGGCTGGGGCAAGGCCGCACTGCGGGCGCTGAATCGGCTCGTCGGTTTCATCCCCGGACTCGGGCCGATCATCGTTTTACTCGTCGGCTTGGTGTCATTGATCCTGCTGTTCGTCGACGACAAGCATCGAACGGTGATGGACCGGATTGCATCGACGGTGGTCATCAAGAAGTAGCCACCCCGTCACGCCGGTAGCGTGAGCGGTGTGAGTCGACGAAATCAACGTGGAAACAAGGGCTTTGCCCGCACAGATCGGCTCGGATCTTCCTTGCGCGAGATCATCGGGGAGACATTGCGCCGCATCGACGACGACTACGTTGCCTACATCACGGTTACCGATGTCGACGTCGACAACGAACTCACACGGGCTCGTGTGTATTTCTCCACGCTCAATCTCGAAGACGAAGACCTCGACGGCCTCTATGCGCACATGGGGCGGATCCGCAAAGCCATTGCCCGCCAGGGCAACATGCGCCGCGTCCCTGAGCTCGAGTTTCATATCGATCCCGGTCTACGAGCAGGTACTCG
>Ga0114956_1003701_pt1 | contig 11804 bp, 9 predicted proteins | sample MaitaG_FD_87304 | JGI IMG/M metagenome (GOLD analysis project Ga0114956, IMG submission 87304) | Marine algal microbial communities from Maine, USA - Maine_Asex2 metaG | ecosystem: Host-associated > Algae > Red algae > Unclassified | place: Maine, USA | collected 2015-01-05 | reverse complement strand
TTGTTATATAGCTCTACAAATTCTTGTTGCTTACCACCAATCGGCGAATATTGAATTTCATTAATTACAACATTTGTTGCTCCTGTACTTGATGGAGGAAAGTCGGCTTTTGCGTTATATCTTACCATTTGCCATGCAGGCATATTAACATATATGTTTTGTTGGTTTTGAGCTATATTATGCGTAGCACTATAGGTTTGAGCAGTGGAGTCAATATCAAAATCTAAACTATCTGCATATTGATTTACTCTTCCCATCAATTCACCAGGTGCGTAATATTTATCAATTAAAGTTCTTAGCCTTCTTTGATACATTTCATAAACTCTTGGCTCATTTGCTAATAACGGTTTTGCAAACATATTACCTGAGTTTGACACCGAAGGTTGCCATAAAACACCTCCTGGAGTTGTTATCGTATCTTGAGCTGGTAGCTCACTACATTTACACCATGTAGAGTCTGAAGCTGCTATTCCTGTTCTTGGTGAAGCATCAACATCCCATATGTCTCCATCCCACCTTCCATTCGGTGATTTATGAAAATAAAAGTTTTTTGTTCCAGTATCCCAATGACAAATTAGGGTGCTTAATGCAGCAAAATTTACCATTCCTGGAATATTATAAATGTCCATTAAATGTGAGCCAGGCAAATCTTTTATTGCAATTAAATTATAAATGCTTGTAGTGTCACCTCCTTTAGGATATTTGAGTTCAGGTTCAGGTATTCCACTAACAGTGTTTGATGGAAACTTCCAATATTCTGAGCCATTTTCTTCTATACCAACTTGTTCTCTCCAATTGCCATCAGGCCAACTTAAGTAAGTCCATATTTTTCCATATTGACCATTTTCATCTACTCTAATATTAAACGCATCTAAAGCAGGTTCGCCTTCTTCTGCAATTATGTTTGTAAAAACTGCTGTACGCGCCATGGTTCCGTTTACCCACCAACTGAAAGCATGGTCGGGTCGGTTAAATTGTAATTCATCTACTGAAAAGCTTGAATAACCTGGTATTTCAAAGGTTGTTCCTTTTGGCATCTCCACTTTCCAGTGCTTGCCTCTTCGCCACCAAACATCTGTATTGCTTACTACTTTGCCTTGATGTTCAATTACAGATTCAACACTGTCTGGTATGCCGTTATAATGCCAATTAACTATTGGGAAGTTTGATGTGGGAATGTTTGTGTTTTTAACTACGTAACCATCAGTCGTTGCAATGTTGTCTTCTCTTGGAAAATAAGTTGTGCTTAAACTGTTTGTCGCAACTATTTTATATTGAATTAAATCTCCATCACCAAAACCTGGAATTTCAAATAAGTAATTATTATTTGCATTACTAACCAATGTTGCCGTTTGTATTGCTGCAAAGTTTACAGAATATTCTAACTGCGCTGCATTTGCATTTTCTATTGTAGCAGTAACTTGTACCGTTTGATTGGGGTTTGCCATCAATACATTTCTATTCACCAATGTAATGCTTGGTAAATTTCCGTTAAAGTTTTCACTGTTTATATTGCCTGCTGAATGTCCGTTTGGGTTGCTTGATGCTTTCCAGTTATATGGTTTTGAAGAATCACAATTATAGCAAGCCAGCTCCATTGAATGTCCTAAACCATCTGCTAAAACTGGCCAAGGGTGAATATCTGTAAATGTTAAGTTTTGTATTAAATTACCCATTGCATCAACAAGAGCAACTTGTTCTCCGCTGTTTGAAAGTTTACCTGCATAATCAAAGTCTGCTGTAAAACCATAAGCACTTAAAAACGCACTTGGTTTTTTTGACAAGGTAATAATTGAGTTTGCAGAAATACTTGTGCCTGAAGGAAAGCAAAAGTCAACTCCAATTAAACACCAACCTGAAACATCAACTGCTATTGCACCAGCATTTCTTAACTCAATAAATTCAGCATCATCTTTATCATCATAGTTTGGAAAAGGCAAGTCCACCTCTTGTGGGTGGTACATAATTTCATTTATTAAAATTTGTGAGAATAATAATGTTGGAAACAAGCAGATGGTAAAAAAGAAAAAATTTCTCATCGAATTTTTGAACTTGTATATTTTAAGATTAGTATAATATAGTAATACGTAAATTTGTTGATTTAGTTGGCTATCAATCAATTAAACTGCTATTTGTAATACTGTTATTATAGATGATATTTATTGCAAATGAGTTGTTTTATCAATGAATTATGAAATTCAAATAGTAATTAAAGTTTGCTGCTTTGTAAAAGCAGTTAGAATTTAGTAAGATTGGATTACGGAATAGGAAACTTAGTTTGTTGCTGTAAATATTTTTGTTTACTATATTATTACAACAAAAACCAAAAAAGAGATTAATGAAAATAACAGCAAACCAAGAAAGAAAGGATGGGATTATTTAGTCAGCAATCGTCTTTTATAAAATACTTACTTAGCTTTTCAATTAGTTTGCACTTAGCTAATTGAAAACATTTTATAATAAGTTTTAGTGCATTATACTACTTCTTCAACCTTCCAAATGCAGCCATAGTCATCTACCAAAATATCATCGTAATGATCAGATTTTTTAATTAAATTCTTAATCATTCTTGTGCCACTTTCTTCCGTTAAATATTGATCGTAAATTAGTATTGACATTACAATTTCTGTATTGGCAACGCTAAAATATACATCTTCTAAATTAAAGTTTTCACGTAACAGATATTCATATAGCTTTGCTAAGTTTTCTTTTGGCAACAAGCATAAATGTGAATCGCCATAAATAAAACCGGTTCTATCATCATAATTAATAATAATTTTTGCACTGCCCTCTTCTACTTCCCAGCGGTTTTTTCCAATGCGCGCCAACTTAATGTCTTTACCATTATTTGAAATAATGTTTTCCATAATTGCGGCATAGCCAGCTGGCTCATATTCTTTTTTATCTGCTTCAACGTAAGCCATTTTTGCACCACAGTTTGTGCAATAGTTATCTTCAATTGTATCAGTAACCAAAACGGAACCACAAGAGTGGCAACGCGTTGTATTGGTACCTGGGTTTTTTTCGTATTCTGAAATAGAATCTGCTAAATAACTAACTGGCAATGCAAAGCCAAGGTTGTTACCGCCAGCAATTATAAATGTATTAACACCTACAACCCTTCCATGTTCATCAACTGATGGTCCACCACTATTGCCAGGGTTTATTGCAGCATCTAATTGAATATAGTTTATGTTGTTATGCAGCCTATCAGCTTTTGAAACTATACCTTGTGTAACGGTATACTTTAAACCGTAAGGATGACCGATGGCGATTACTTTATTGCCCTCAATTAAAACAGTATCTGTAGCTAATTCTACGCCTGGTAAATCAATATCAGTCGGTGCTTGCACAAATGCCAAATCATACATTGGGTCGTTATACAAAACAGGCATTAACACTTTTTTGAATGATTTGCTACTTACAATAACTTCTTTTGCACCTTTTATAACGTGATGGTTGGTTACTATTATATTATGGTTTTTAACATAAAACCCAGTACCAGAACCATAAGGAGTGGCAATGGAAATTACAATATCTTTATACCTATCTATTATTTCTTTCATAACTATGCTTCTATATATGGTAGTTTTTGTATGGCTTTTAAATAGGAATAGACAAATTTTTCTAAGCTGCCATACTTTAATCTACTTGCATCTATTTTTATGTTTGGATACTCTGCTTTGAAGTCGTTATTAATGGCGTCAATTTTTCGTGAAATTTCGCTTTTGTTTGGGCTGCCATTATCAATATAGTTTCTTTTAAAACCAAGGGCTTTATAATAATCGTAATTTAATAACTTCATTATAAACTCATAATGCCTGCGAGTTGGTTTTAACATGCCGTAAAAAAACAGACCATAACTTACAATGTATTCTTCAATTGAGCGCGCTTCAAAATTCTTATTGGCATCAATTGCATTTTTAATGTTTTTTCCAATATTCTCAATCATATCTGCAATAACATTGTGCCCTGTTGGTGAACCTAAGCCAAATGTTGCAGTTGTGTCGTATAATTCATTTTTAAGTTGTTCGTCACTGTAAGTTCTAATTTCTTTAAAAGCAGTAATCATATCTGCAATTTTTTCTTGCAAATTTTTATTGTCTTTTTTATTGTAGTAATTCGATTGTGCTTTTTCAAGCAAGTCCATTACTTTTCCTTCGGGTGTAATTAAATAGTCTAACTTAAAAATTAAAGACAACAACAGATATGCTTTATCTCCTTCGTCTTTATTCTGTGGGTTTTTTTCAATAAAATCGATAGCTTCATCAATATATTTTCTTAACCAAGTAATTTTTGTGTTTAGCTCTTCATTGCTTAATTGATTAATGTGCCCTGTATCAATTGGCTCAATAGCTGAAAATTCTTCAACCAACAAATCATCTTGCTTATCTGATTGAATGGCAATTTCCTTTAATGCATAATAGAGTTTTTCTGGTGAGCCATCTAATGTAGTAGTGGTAAACTTCATATAAACCGTATCGCCATATAGGGCAAACCTACCATAACGCAAGCTGTAATTTTTTACCATTAATTTACGCATAAACGCAACACCTAACTTATTGCACTTTACCACCTTAACTTCTGCCTCTACTTTTTCGGCAGAAGCTTTACCTAACACTTTTTTCGAGCCTTGCAATATCTCAAAGTTTATTACATCGCCATCAATAGAATGGATAACATTGTTGCAAACATCATCGCGTAAATAATGAAAAAAATCGTTGTATGATTCTATGTACTTCTTTTCTTTAAACAGATTGTCGGCCGAGCGCCATTTGTTTACTTGGGCTTCATTCTTAAATGCATCGCTATATCTTCCAAACTTTATGTTTGGTTCATCATTATCAAAGGTAGAAGCGCCTGAACTAATTCCGCCAAATATTTTCTTTAAAAAACTCATAATTAAGCTTATAGATATTAAGGAGCGAAACTAATTAAAATAGCTAATATTTATTCTGCTTTAGCATTAATATTCTTTAATAAATCTGCTAAAATGAACTTTGAAGTTACATTTTGTATCTTAACATTCTAAAATACATATTATGAGTTTTGAAATAATCGGATTATTACACGAAAAATTTGATATTCAACAAATCAATGAAAATTTCAGAAAAAGAGAGTTTATATTAGAACATATTGTAACACGAAACGAAAAAAAGATAATTGATTATATAAAATTTCAACTTACGGGTGATAGATGTAACCACATTGAAGCTTTAAAAATTGGCGACAGAATAAAGGTTTTCTTTAATATTAAGGGCAGAAAATTCGAAAAAGAAGCGAATACCAGCTACTTTTTAAATTTAGATGTGTGGCGATTAGAAAGTATAAAAAGTACTGCTAAAGATGAACCTGCTATAGAAGGTGATAAAAAAGAAGCTGAGTTTAACGATTATTTACCTTTTTAGGCGAGGCGTTCTTCAGATCTTTCAAAATATACTACTAAACGATTTTCTTGAAGTTCAACTGCTATTCTATTTTCAATGCCTTGTTTTATTGGCGTTTTAAAATTACGAAGCCCTTCATTTTTTTCGACATATAGGTTTTTCGACCTTGAGGTGGACTCAATCACAATTTCAGTAATCTCGCTATACAATACATTGTGCTGACTTATATATTTAAAGATATGGTCTAAATCGCTAGTTGCAACAATTATGCTACCTATATCATCGCTATATATCCATATATACTTTTGGCTTAAGTCTTGAGGTGGAACTTGATGAGTGCTGCCATCAGCTAAAACAATTTCTATTACACCATCGCTATTTATCTGTATCTCTGAAGTTCCAGCTGTTGCATAAGTATTTATTATTATCGGATCTTCATTCATACTTTGGTTTTGATTTTGGTCCATATTATTTGTTTTAATTAAACTTAAATGAATTATATAATTACAAATATATTAATCTGACATTCCTTATTAAACATTGTTTTTAGTTAAATTTAGGTTTTAAAGCACGGCTTTTAATAGAAAAACAATCCTATTGTATTGATTGCCAACTAATTATATGAAAAACTATTTTGGAAGTCAAAAGTAAAAAAGACAAACTTTTCAACCTTGTTAAGGCTCTTTCAAAGAGTGAGAAACGGTATTTTCATCTTTATACAAAACAACACGTAATTGGTGTCCAAAACAAATATCAAATACTATTCAAATTAATTGAAAAGCAAAAGAAATATGATGAGAAAAAAATTATTGCAGATTTTGCTAAGAAAAAAATTAAGCTAAATATCTCATCTGAAAAAAACTACTTATATAATTTAATATTAAAAGCATTACGCTCGTATTATTCAGAAACGGATGATGAAATGAAGATTATCCAATTAAAAATGGATTATCAAATTTTATTAAAAAAGGAATTATACAAAGAAGCGGACCAAAGATTAAAGCAATTAGAAAAGCTGTGTTTGAAATCAAACGATAGCATCACTTTATTTGAAAATCATTTTAGAAGAAACATAATAAATATAAACTTGGGCTTATTACCCGATAATTTAGATTTGCTTGATTTTGAAACAGAGGGTGATTTTAAGTTAGAAACATTAGTACAAAGAAAAAAAGTATATGATATATATAACCGATTGTATTATCAAATTGCTAAAAAAATCAAGCTATCAATTGATGAACAAAATTCATATTTAGCAGCATTAGATGCTAAACTAAATGATATAGATATTGAACAAATAGATTTTGACAGTAAGCTTTTTTATTATAGTTCGAAAAATTTAATAGGCTTTTTATCTAGCAACTATTTAATAAGAGAGCAAGCACAAGAAAAATTAATGACATTGGTAGAAAACAATGATTACTTAATTAGTACAAACCCTTACAGGGTTGCTCGCATACTATATAATCTCTTTAATAGCTACAGTAATGCAGGCAAGCATGATTTTGCAGCAACAATAATTACAAAACTTGAAAAATTAAAAGATGAGGCTGCTATCGACCAAGACAAAGTTGAAATTAAAATTTTACAATCGAAATGCATGTACTTTTTAAATACTTTGCAATATGGCAAATTGGTGGCATTAGAAGCAAAAGCAAAAGCGATGCAATTAGATGCTAAAGCAAAAGCTACTATCTTTTATAATCTTTCCCTCGGCTATTTTATACTTGAAAAATATGACGAAATGTTAGATTGGATTAATGATGTTGTTTATGGCAAAAAGACAAAATTTAGAGAGGACATCCATTCTATTTATAGTGTTTACAGCTTAATATGTCATTTTGAATTAGGCAATTTTGCTCTTTTAGATAATATGACACGAAACACATTAAGAAATTTAAAAAGCAAAGGCAAACAAAATGATTTTGAAAAATTAATTATCTCGTTTGTTAAAAGAAGTTTAAATATTATTGATAAAAAGGAATCGTATAAACATTTAGAAAAGTTAAAAATTGAAGTAGATAAATTTGGAAAAGGAATTGAAAATCAAATTTTTGGCTTTGATACCATAAAGGCTTGGGTAAACTGCAAAATTGATAAAAAACCCTTGAAACAAAGTTTAGAAGAAATTTCAATAGAAGAACAAAAGCAGGTAGAAATTAATTAGTCAATTGCATTTTTTGTTTTAAAGGGAACAAAACAATGTAAATTTAAGTTAAGGAACGATAAAATTATATACATGCTGAAACAATAAATAGCTAATTTACCTATTATTGAAATATGAATTGCAGCTGTCCAGTGGCAAAAGTAATTAATCAGCAAAGCCACACAGAAAAAATATCTTTGAGTAGTAGCACATCCATTTATTTATATGACGACATTAAGCAAATAGATGTTGAAAGTTGGAACAGTATATACAGCCACAACAATTTCGCAAGTATTGATTATTTTAAAGCCTTAGAAGAAGCGAAACTTGAAAACATAAAAAACATTTATGTGCTTTTTAAAAAGGGGGAAACCACAATAGGTAAAGCACTTTTTCAGCAAATAAATTTTTCTGGCGAGCAAACCAAGCATTACTTACAAGAAAAAGAAGGACAAACCATAAAAAACTTTTTTATTCGTTTAGCTGGTAACTTTGCAAGTACATTAAGTGGTTCGGTTTTAGTTTTGGGTAATTTGTTAGTTACTGGCGACCACGGTTACAAGTTTGCAAGCACCATTAATAATACCGAAATAAAAGAATTAATTATTGCTGCTACTAAAAAAGTAAACAAGCAATTTGGCAATTGCAATATGACTTTATATAAAGATTTTCCTGTAAAAGATATTGATGAAACAGATGCAGGTTTTGCAGGCTTTAGCCATTTTTTAGCCGACCCAAATATGAAAATGGAAACCAATTACAGTACTTGGAATGAATATTTGGCGGCATTATCTAGCAAATACAGAACAAGAACAAAAAAAGTATATAAAGAAAGTAGTGCATTAAAAACTGTTGAAATTAATTCTGAAAACTTTCATTTACATAAAGAGGACATACAAATATTGTACAATAATATAATGGACAATATAGGTTTTAAAATGGCGGTTGCTAATGCCGATTACTTTGCCAATATTACCAAAAGGCTTAAAGATAAAATAATAATTTATGCCTATGAATTGGAAGGAAAGTTAGTTGCTTTTAATACAGCTTTATTGCAAGGTGATGAGTACGAAGTGCATTTAATTGGCTTAGATTATGGAAAAAACACGGGCTTAAAACTTTATAATAGAATACTTTACGACAACTTGCAAAAGGCTATTGAGTTAGGGTATAATTATATTGGCTTTGGCAGAACAGCAAATGAAATAAAATCAACTGTTGGGGCAAAACCTAAAACAATGAACTGCTTTATGAAGTTTAATAACCCTATAATTAATTTATTTGCGCCAACTATTTTAAAGGCGTTTAAACCAAAAGAGTGGGAGCAAAGACATCCATTTAAAACAGTAAACTAAGTGCTGTTTTTGCGAAAAGACTTGTACTAAGAAACTAAAACATATACTTTTATGTAGAAGATAAAAATCATAACTATGAATAATAGTTTTTGATTTGTTAAAAATAAATTTAAATTTGCTGTTGTTCCTGTTCAGGAGTATTTCTAAAGCAGATTCTATTTTTAATCCGCACGTAACAAATAATTGAAAATTTATTATTCCAAAACAGCCAAATAGGCTAAACTTAAAATAAACATGTACGATATTTTGCAACTGAACGAAATGCTCGTTCCTGAGTTGAAAGACATTGCCGAGAAAATGACTTTGAAGGGCTATAAAAAGCTAAATAAGCAAGAGTTAATTTATAAAATACTTGATAATCAGGCTTTATCAGGCAAGCCTGTAGTAAAAGAAGCAGAAGAAAAAAAGGAAACAAAGCCTAAGGCGCCCGCTAAACGCGAGCGAAAAAAAGTTGAAAAGAAGGAGCCTGTTGCTGCATTAGTGGGTGACTCAGATGTTGAACAAGCCGCTAAAAAGCAGGAGATAAAAGAAGAGGCTCCAAAACCTCCAACCGCACCTGAACCTAAACCAACCGATAAACCTGTACCAGCTGATAAAAAGATTGTAGCGCCTAAAGATGTAACACAAAGAGATAACAGTAAGCCTTACGATAAAAAGAAATACGACAATAACAAGAAAGATAACAGACACGACAATAGAAACGGAAAATATAAAAACGAACGCAGAGAAAACAAATCGTTTTTTAGCGTTGATTTAGATGGCGCTATTGCAGGTGGTGGCGTTTTAGAAATGATGCCTGATGGCTATGGTTTTTTACGTTCAGCAGACTATAACTACCTCACCTCACCTGATGATATTTATGTTTCTCCTTCCCAAATTAAATTATTTGATTTAAAAACAGGAGATACTATAAAAGGAACTATTCGTCCACCAAAGCAAGGTGAAAAATATTTTGCATTATTAAAGGTGGAATCGATTAATTCAAGAACACCACAAGAAGCAAGAGATAGAATACCTTTTGACTATTTAACCGCATTGTTTCCTGAAGAGAAATTCAATTTGGTATATGATGCTTCAAATTACAGCTCGCGAGTGATGGATTTGTTTACCCCAATTGGTAAAGGCCAACGTGGTTTAATTGTAGCACAACCCAAAACGGGTAAAACTTGGTTATTAAAAGATGTTGCCAATGCAATAGCAGGCAACCATCCTGAAGCATATTTAATTATTTTATTAATTGATGAGCGACCTGAAGAGGTTACTGATATGCGCAGAAGCGTTAAAGCAGAGGTAATTGCCTCAACATTTGATGAACCTGCTGATAGACACGTTAAAGTAGCAAACATAGCTTTACAAAAATCAAAGCGATTAGTGGAGTGTGGACATGATGTAGTTATTCTTTTAGATTCAATTACTCGTTTAGCAAGAGCTTATAATACAGTTTCGCCAAGTAGTGGTAAAGTACTTTCGGGTGGTGTTGAAGCAAATGCTTTACACAAGCCGAAAAAATTCTTCGGTGCTGCTCGTAATATTGAAAATGGCGGTTCACTTACCATTTTAGCAACTGCTTTAATTGATACAGGCTCAAAAATGGATGAAGTTATTTTTGAAGAGTTTAAAGGAACAGGTAATATGGAACTTCAATTAGACCGTAAATTATCTAACAGACGAATTTACCCTGCAATTGATGTAATTGCTTCAAGTACAAGAAGAGATGACAAATTGCTTGATAAAGAAGTAATGAACCGAATGCATATTTTAAGAAAGCACTTGGCCGATATGAAATCGGAAGAAGCAATGTCTTTTTTATTACAAAATATGCGCGGAACTAAATCAAACGAAGAATTTTTAATTTCAATGAATGGCTAAATTTTAGCTGAAATTCATTGTTTTTTGTAAAGATAAATATATCTTTGCAGCCCAAAATAAACGAAGAAGATGAAACGGACATTTCAACCATCAAATAGAAAGCGTAAGAATAAACACGGTTTTAGAGAGAGAATGAGCACTAAAGCAGGTAGAGCGGTTATAAATAATCGTAGATCAAAAGGGCGTAAAAAACTTACTGTTTCTGATGAAATGCATAAAAAATAATCTTTAATTAAAAGATCAAACTATAAAAAAACCGACTTGATTAATCAAGTCGGTTTTTTATTTGGGTTATACGTTGTTGACTTGTTTATTTTTCAAAACCGTTAAACGTATGCAGGATTTGGGTGTTTATTTTTCAGTATTAAATGATGCAATAATAGTTTAGGGCAGTATAAAGGGTTGCTTGTTAAGCTGCCATTAAGCCTAATGCTGATTTTGCAATATCAATTGTAAAAGGCTTTTCATATAAACCTTTAACACAATTAAAATTTGCTGCTTTTTCTTCTTCTTCTTTACCTATTAAAGCACTCATAAAAAACACTTTAGTATCCGGAAATTGATTGAAGAATGATTGCTGATATTCTTCAGTAAAATGAAAGCCATTTTTTCCAGGTAAATTAATATCACAAAATATGAATTGGGGGAACTGGGTATTATTGCTTTGTAAATTATTTAAATAAGCCAAAGCATCATCTACTTTTTCGCAGAAATGTGCTTCTATTGGTAATTCATCAACTTTAATGATTGCTTTTGTTAAAAAGTTATTCATATCACTATCATCAATAAATAAAATGTTGTACTTGTTAGTGCCCATAAGTATAATAAATTATTTTCATTTAATTTTTGTGTCTATTAATACGGACTACCTTGTAATGTGTTTCGTTTTTTGGAGTAATTAATGCTTGTTAAGTTTGAGAGGACAAAGAAAATTCAATCTCAACGAAACTGTTGCTTCTTTAAATTACACTCAATGTGCTGTTTAATTACATAGATTTTGTTGAGGCTATTTTGTTATTTTTTCAATGTCGAAATAGCATTCTCTTA